>Ga0307507_10000607_pt1 | contig 77491 bp, 69 predicted proteins | sample 7_EM_MG_FD_207223 | JGI IMG/M metagenome (GOLD analysis project Ga0307507, IMG submission 207223) | Populus trichocarpa ectomycorrhiza microbial communities from riparian zone in the Pacific Northwest, United States - 7_EM | ecosystem: Host-associated > Plants > Roots > Unclassified | place...
ACGTGCCCGTAGTATATAGTCTCCACGATCCCAGAGGCCTTACCTCCTCAAGGATTCGTCTCTCTCACCAATCTATCCTGTTCCACAATCGTGCCTTATAGCCCCCTGTCTACAAAGTCCCCTCACAATTTGGGAGCTCTGTGATGCGGCGGAACGATTGACCGCCCACAAATGCACCTTATTGATTGGTGCGCACGGGCCAGAATTTATTGGACGCAGTTATTGGTGCAAGGGATAACGTCGATTTCCAGTTTTGATGAGTGAAATATTACAACCACCGTTAGTGAAGGCTTCGATCTCGCCTTATTCTTAAGCTTGAATGTCCGTTTGGGATCACCATATGAAAGAAAGCCGTCGAAAAGGTCTAGAGATTTGGTATTCCCGTTAATGAGTAGTTATGTCGACCTTGCCTACCACCCTGTTGTTGCCTGTACCTACCTCATATATATATATAGTTCCTTCTCCTTCATAGACCAATCGAGACACGAGTTCCTGACCTGATATTTTCCGGTCAACAAGTTATGACTTCTCTTCAGCCTGGGTTCTCCTGGACGACCCTGACTGGACTGAGATTAAGCATCCAGGTAAGGAAATCGTGCCCTGGATCTTTCCGCCTCATTGAATAGTGCAGATACATCATACAGTAAAGAAAAGTGCGATCTGGGTTCTCCAGTGGGACGGATAGACCTATAGCTGTCATTTCGGCCATCAGGTGCTGCTTGCTCGCGGTTGACAAGTAGCGACAGTTGTAATTACAGGCGGCACAGAAGATCCCGAGTAGCTCCTTCTTGGTGAAGTCATGATGGTTGGCTGAGGCAGACTCATGGCCGCCACTTCTTCCATTATCTGCCAAGGGCATCTCTAGCCTCACAATTGACATCTCTAAGCCGCTTTCAATCACCGAGCTACTGTGATTGCCGTGGAAAAAGCTGGACTGATCAGCACTTCAATCATCGGGGATCCGTACGGTATCTGGTGCCTCCGTTCACCTAGTCTCGCCCTATTCCTTCAATAGTTATTGTGACAATTCCTCTCCTTTCACCAGTTTGTTCCATTCTGCGTCGGTCCCACCATGCACCCCATCACCCTTCTTGCTGCCGCGACTGCACTCGCTTCGTTCCTATTGTATTCATTCCTTGCTGCTCTTGCTCGACGAAACTCCGAGTACGATCCACGCGGTCTACCCGGCCTAGCGCTGGTTCCCTGAATTGACCGCGTTCATGACCTGCCGATCTAGTACATGTGGCCGAAGTTCAATGAATGGTCGGACACATATGGACTAATATACAGGACCAAGATGCTTGGCTCCAATTTTATCATTGTCTCAGACGAAACCATCGCTGAGGAGCTGCTGGTCAAGAGAGCGAAGATCTACTCGGAAAGGCCAACGATTCGGTCGCTCTTCGATTCGAAGAGCACTTATGGTTCAACGGAATACCCTCCTCCCATGGGCAAAAACCGTAAGTGATAGAAGTGTCTCCTATATGAAAAGCTACTATTCACGCCAGTCTTAGAGTACCGGTCTCGTCAAAGGAAGCTCACCCACGCCTTTGTGACTGAAGCAACGCACCCGCAGTATCATGGTCTTATGGATTTTAAAGTTAATAGATGGCTCTACATACTGCTTAAGGAGTCTAACAACTTCGGGTTTTCTTTGGAGGATATAGCATCGAAGGTTATGTGCCAATTGACTTGGGGTGACCCGAGCCTAAGCGCATATTGCACAAAAAGCGCATGGGGATTACTCGCTCAGATGCCACCGGCTGGGTCGATCACAAACCTTTTAACTCCCTTATGGTACCTCACTCTCGTTCTCAACCCATGGAAGCGCGGTGAGCAAATACGACATGACGAATAGCAAGCGTGGTGGATGAAACGTCTTCTAAATATTAGGGCTAAGATGGAGAGAGGTCAGCAACGTCCTTGTTTCACTCGGCAGTATCTCGAGAGTGAGAAGCATACGAGTATATCTGGTGACTACGTGTTGACCGCCAACTGGCACCAAAGGGACCGGTCCTATTGGCATCGCCAACTAGGATAATATATAGCCTCAAATTCCGGCTGACGCTACGAGGCGTCTTCCGTAATTAGAATGATGGTACTCGTCGGTATATTTACGGTTGCCGGCCCCCTGAACTGGTTCCTTGTTTCTATGATTCATCACCCAGAATGGCTTGCCAGGTGTCAGAAAGAGATAGACGAGATTTGCAACGAAAGAATGCCAACTTTGAATGACTCTCCGAATTTACCAGTACTCCGCGCCTGCATTAAAAAGACCGTGCGCGGGAAGCCAAATGTTCCACAGGTACGCAATGACAGAATTTGCAAACATTTGAATGAGATACTCACAACTCTTACAGTTGTAGCACATGAAGCTGAGGCAGACGACTTTTACAGGGGCTATTTCATTCCCAAGGGTACTCACATCCTCCCTCTTGACTGGTAGGCCATATGACCGCTATCATTCGAATTCTTGCTGATATCGCTTCAAGGGCTTTCCTCCGCAATCCCACGAAATACCCAGACCTGGAAAACTACCGCCCAGAGCGCTGGATAGAACCCGGATGGCCCACTTATCAGGAGCCCCTCAAGAAGTATCCCAATGCCAAGGGAATGATATCGTTCGGCTAGGGCTAGCGAGCGTGCCTTGGTTAAAGTCTTACTCAAAACGAGCTAGTCGTCGCTTGCGGAGGCCTCGCATGGGCCTTCAATCTCAATAAGAAGATCGATCCGGCTACAGGCCCGGAGATTGATGTTCCTCCGAACAAGCCAAACTCGTTGCTCATTGTCAAGCCTGACCCGTTCCAGATGGTATTCGAGCCAAGGTGTCGAACGGACAATTAGGTATGAGAACTCTGTCTATTAAAGAGGGCTCTAGAGCCTCTATATATACACCAGATAGGTGACAAATAGGTTGCAAAGAGAATGACGACTACGTCGTCATTCGGTAATGGAAACAAGTATTTAGATATTCGATGAGACACTCGATGAGACATACGAGACATACGAGGAGACATACGAGGTAAGGAGCGGGGTATTGAGACATAGGGTTCTAGACTTGAAGCCAGTATCAAGATGGTAGTAAGGAAATCCGATCCAGTTCGACACAAGGAGTGCGACAAGAAAGGCCGATATTATTAAGCAGTGAAAGATTGCCGAGACCAAATATATGGAGGAGAGAGCAAACTTCCTGAAGATGGCTGCTGTGAAAGGAGCTTTTGCCCAGGAAATTCTGATCAATGCGGGAGCCTAGAGGTTGGCTGTCATTTCGATACTTCGGCCTCACAGGTGAAAATTTCTGAGGATGGATGGGCTATATGGTGTTTTATGGGTTTGGGTTTTCTCCAGATAGAAAATACATGACGACTGATAGCTTGTAAGGAGGAGCTATTGGAGGTAGGCTCTTTTCTTGGCTATAGAAACGGTTCTACGCCGCTTGTGAGCCCCTGCGACCACGCCTTACGCTTGCAGCCAGCCGAGCTATTCGACGACGCGTGGAAATTGTCTGAGTGCATCCTCGGTTCCTTTATTGTATTCAAAATTCAGTAGCAATATATCCTATAGCCCGGGACATTTTTTTCTTTTGTGGTGAAGACTCATTTGGGTCCTGTCGCACTTCTTTCATTCTTGTGCAACTCACAACACAACGCTGACAGTAGGGTCTCGCTGAACATCCCTCAAGATCTTAATACGTCTCATTAAACCGCAGCTACTTGATGTCTAGAAATAACAACATTATGTCAGTAAGGATCGCGATCTGCCCGAATTAGCCACAAATTAAGTAATGGCATCTGGCCAGCTACACATGCTCTCACACTCTTCATTAGGCAAGTGATCCGTTCAGCAGAACGGCACACCGCTGCGCTGAACTCAGCTGGTCCAGTCAGCCGTGATAAGAGATTTCAGCCTCAGCTCATCATCGCGCAGCCCGGAACGAGACGAGTGTCGGGCGCGGTTTCGCCGGATCCCGGTGGTCGGTCGGTGGCCAATGTCGCGTGTAGAGCAAAATACCGCTAGGAGGATCTCTCGTAAGCAAGCCGGCCTGGGGTGGTAATTACCAAAAGGATGGAGCGGTGGACAAGAGTGTAGTGAGGTGATGCGCACAGCGAAAATTTATCAAGGCATGCCAAATCAGACTGGGTCAATATCTCAAATTGGAAAAAAAACCTGCTGAGGTGCGTCAGGGCAGTCAGTGTCCATAATGTGGGGTGACGGCACGACTACCAAGCCGTTGGGCTAGGCTTGGCAGCGTGCGAGGGCTTGACTTAGAACGGGCACTTATCGATAGTGCCGGGTGTGCGATGGCGTCAGCGATTAGTTGCAGCCGCGAGATTTTTTTCTTGCATCCCGTCTGTGGGTAAAGGACGGTTGGCGAGGTATATCTCGCGATTATAGGATGATCGAAGTGAAAGGGAGATGTACCTGCATCGATCGGCATGGTTGGTTGGGGTGGGCTTGTTGGCTGTTGAGCGTTGCCGTGAGGCCGGAGTAACAGCGGGAGCTTTGGGATCAGCGAGGTTGGGGAATGCTGGAGCTGGGTAAGGCTAGGTATCTCATTGAAATGCACGACATGTGGCTGGGGAGAGGCGGCAGATCTTGGAGGTCCGCGAGAAAGTGGTAATTCGACTTTTGTTGATCAATGCTTTTGCTAGCAATCCGAGAGCCGAGTGATTGTTGTCGAAGTACATGGGTTGTAGGGCTCGGCTGTTTTGGGAGAGTTTCTGGAAAAGGAGGGCATCTGTGTGATTGGTAAAGGAAAAAGTAACTTGAGAATGAAGATCTCTTCCTTTTGGGGCCTTCCGAGCACCGGAGGGCATTTGTTGGACATTGGTGTTGAAGTAACAGCACGCGTAACATAAGCCACAGAGCATCAGCGTGGGTAAGCTCATAACAGCTCTCAATATCCCTCAGTTGAGCGTCAAATAAGGTTCCGTCGGAGGCATTATTCGATATGGAAGGTAAAAACAAAGGGAGATAAAGGCGTTGCAGGTCATAAATTCGGTTAGAATATCATGTTGCTGAGCTGTTCCATTGCCACTCCGCGTGATTTTGTAGCCGTGTTACAATTAGCACGCAAAGTAGTGGAGGCGACTCCACATCGCCAGTCCTGGATCGAAGATAGCTGGACCACTATGAAGTGCTTTTTCGCGTTGTTCAATTTTTTTTTAGGATCTTCTGACCGTGGCGATTTGATGGAGACATTAGACGGAGGGATTTTTGGGCATGAACGGGATATTGTGAACATGGTAGCCATAGGATATATGAAAAACAACCCTTTCTTAACCACCACCATGGAAACCAATGCTTGCGCTACCGCGTAAAACTGCCGAAAATACATCATACCACCTTTTTGAATGATTTGGTGGCATCTTGCGATTGCTATCGTTAGGCTTCGGGAGAGACAGCCAATTAAACTTATGTCCAACTGGACTAGCGTGACACCATCAATGCGGATGAATGCCGACAGAAATATTCTCGGGGCTCGGCCAGACGCAGAGTGAGGAGAAAGGCGCTGGGGACGGCTGATGGAGAACGAGGAAGTCATTCGGATCCCACACGCTTGAACTTTCGCAGTTGCCGGATTGGCTAGAGCGGTTCCAATTGCTGGGAGCATTAATTAAGGTTTAGCTCGCAGGCAACCACCTTCTCCAAACAGACGCGCAGCCGGATTTATCGAATGGCGGCTGAAATTGGGGGTACTGCTATGATCCCCGAAGAGAGCTTTGGAAGCTTTGGAAGAAGAAAGAGCACTGAAACAAAAGCGGGGCCGTAAAAGAAAGACCTTCAGTTTCTCATTTCTGAGCATGAGCAGGAATAATGTTGCTCAAATGAGGGGTACGTAATGCCGTGGCGATGACAGCGAAAGACAGGAGGATGCACAGCCGCTAGAAGCTGCAACAAAATCAATGACTCTACCTCCCTGCTACCTCCTCAAAGCTTAACGGCATTAGATCGAGTAAGTCCTGCTGCCTTTCGGTGGTCTCGCCCGGGGCCAAAGCAGGCATGGTTATCGCCTCTACGTGTTTGGTTGATGCGGGATCAATCAGGGTGGTCGAAGATGGTGTAATTGCAGCCGGTTCCGGCTGAAAGGTTCATCAGCGCCATGTCTCCTGCCCTCTCGGTAAGCCGGATCCAGCACTTGCTCGATCTACCCCCGAAGAGACAACTGATAGGCGTGGGGGATGTGTATGACTTGCGCTCGTATAGGAGGGCGGATAATGCGGCGCGTTTAGCGATCATCAGGGAGAGCGTCGCAGGCAGGGAGAAGAGAGAGCCAGGCACCAGAGATTCCTTGAACATGGCACCATGTCGGTGGTAAACGTGTTGTTCGATGTTTGTTTTGAGACAGCGCAACTTCGTGGACGAGGCAAAACACGTTCTTCCCTCTCATTGGTCTGGGCAGAGCCACTTTGAAAACGTGTAGATGAAAGCAGATAAAATCGATTTAAAGGAGAGTTTGAGAAGAAAACGCATCTCACAGAAATATTGATCCGGGATATTGCTGATGCAGGCCTGACGCCTTAGATGATGGCAGAGTAGATTGTGGTGATCATACTGGAAAGTGAAAGATGGAAGTCAAGATCACGTGGGGAGCCTTACATGAGGATGGATGACTGCTGATAGGAAACGCATCGGATAATTGAGAAAGGGCAATCCAGTAATGCAGACTACTGCATCAGGCTGATTCCTGCGTCGGCCTCGTCTCCACATTGGAGAGGCTTTGCGCTGGGCAAAGGCGCGGGGCGAGGGTATACTCAAACCAGAGGTGGAGCTAAGATACCAGCACATCAATCCCCCTTGCGAGTCCCTCGTCCAGCCTGTGGTTGAAAGAAGAGGTCGCAAGGGGGCTGAGGGCCTCGAAATAAAGCAGCTATAAGGCAAAAATAATGTGATGTCTCATGCATACGAGGAGTATGGGGCAGCGTCAGCCACGAGGCGAATCAGAAAAAGAAGGCTGACCAGGAAGCCCACAATCTACTGCCTTATGTTCCACAGAGCATCTCTGACTACATCAACAGGAGTTCTGTGATGGTAGTCTCGTGATTGAGGTATTTGCAGTGCGGTGACATTGACTGACTTCACACAAATCGAAAATTTTGCGTGTGCGCTGCATTTGTCAAGCAGCAGATCAACGAAAAAAGAACGGCACGTGGGTACCAAGAGGTCAACGACGTGACGGGAGGAGGCGTGGGTAGGGCGGGTAACCAGGCGATGAAGGTCATCCCGCTGCGGTCCCGAGTGCAACAAGCCAAGGGATCCGTGGAATGCAGCTACCTAGGTAGAGTGCTTTAGTGCTGGGCCGGCCGCCAACACCACGTTCGCTCAGTTCGTCTTCCCCGCCCTGAAAGCCTCTCCCCTATGTCCTTGGCGATTAGAAGGACTGTCGAATTCAGCCGCGGCTTGGGTCTAGGTTCCAGCATTTTTCTCCGCGCAAGCCTCAACTGGTTGCAGCCATGCGATGAGAAAAGCTCGGTGCAGCGTGGAGGGCGCCGTCAGAGGCTGATTTGTTGTCGTTGCGCTGCACAGGCAGGATCGGGCAAGTCACCGGGGGGGCTGCGTGCGTGCGCTCTGCTGAGGTGCAGATGGCGCATCCTATTCGTAGTAGTTTCAGCATGGGGAGAGTAGCCAAGAACGGGGAGTCTCAAGGCTTTTGCAAAGCCTGACACTCGTACGAAGACGCCGACGAGCGATGAATCGGAAGGGCCATGTCTCGCTGCCATTGCCAACCCGTTGAACTAAAGACAGCCCATCCCACGCTGCACACGCTTTCTTTGCCCACCACACGGCATTCGCTGCTTTGCTTCCCTCCATTACCATTTATTGCCGCGCAGATTCTGCTCGCCCGTCCCTACATAATCAGTTTGTTCGACCGAAGCCCTTCCCCGACCACCTTCGGACCCGATCGCTTATACATATAACGTTCCTCCACAATACCCGTTTCTCCCCTCATCAGTCTAGGTTTCAGCACGTATTACTATTTGCCTTATAATTCTTTCCCTTTCGTGTACTTGCCTTCGCTCTTCAATATTACCATACCTACCACACCATGTCTCGAACCACACACTGGCGCGAAAATCAACCCAGCGAAAGCAACAGTACGACTTCAGGACGCAGCGACAGCGATGGTTCATATCAGTCGCGCAGCACCCAACCAACCGAATACAGTTACCGACCACCCATGCCACAGCACGAGACATGCTATGGGCGAGTCGAAGGACGAGGTCAAGAATACTTCCCCTCTCGAGACGAGAGAAGCGCACCACAGTACTCTGCGCCCAAGGACTCAGTAGATACCTACGCTTCGACATCAGAGGAAGAAATGGCCGAAGACGACGACTACCCGGAGTATGAGGTCCCTCAGTACAATCACGAGGTTTTTCCTGTCGACGCTATTCCGACCACCCCAAGAGACTTTGCAGACCTTTTTCCCACTACGAAGAGGATATCTATTCGTCACGACGATGCGACTATTGATGGGAACATGAATCTGCGGGTGGATACTCAAGTGGAAGGAAGACGTGGCAAGCAGAATTACACACTCTTCCATCTCCGGATGCACGATTTGCGAAGTCGCGAATTCTCCCTACGAAGATATTGCAGAGAGTCCGGTCGCGAAGTCTGCAACTCTATCCGCAAGTACCAGAAGCCTCCTTCAGAGAAGCGCCCTGTCTTGCAACGAGCAAGTAGTGCATTCGCCACTCTCAGGCACAAGCCGGAAACAAGACCATCAACCCCAGCAGGCCTCAAGCGATCAGATTCGGGTTATCAGTCGATGTGCGGATTGGATGATGAAGATGACTCACCCAAGTCAGCAGGCCATTCCAAGGGTCATGCGTTGTTACCCACCAACACCGTCAAGCTCGAGTTCTCCAATTATGCTCATATTGACGTCAAGAGGCGCGGCGGAAAGTCGAACAAGCGCTACATGTTTGAGTATTGGGGTCATAACTACTCCTGGAAGCGAGTTGTAAAGAAAGAGCGAGATATCGAAACCATTTCGTATTTCCTTGTTCGCGCAGACAGCGACAAAGCTCTTGCCCATATTAGCCCTGTACGTTTGAATCAGGATCAAGCTCATGAAGAAGCCGCAAGAGGTGGTTGGGTACCCCCGTGTTATATGAGAATTACCGACGAGAGAATTCTGAGCGCTATCACTGACATTTCTGAGTGAGTATTTCGGCAACTCCGTTTGAAAAGATTTGACTAACAGTAATGAAAGTGTGGTCGTTGCAACTGGTCTGATAGCTTTGGTTGATGACTGCATTAAGCGGCGCTTCCACACGAAGCAAAGCACTCAGTTGCACATTCCACTGATGCGCAACTCATCTTTCAAGATGAACATGGAGTACGTTGGCCCAAAACGTCTCATCGACGAGGTCTTCAACCGAACTCGTGGTGGCACCTCGAGTCGCCATGCGGCAGCGTAGCGTCCTAAACCATGAGTTGATCATGAACTGGACCCACTTCCGCTGGCGGAACTCCATATTCCATTCTCGTACATAAATTCCGTTTCGACGAGCATGGGCGTGACTGCTCGCATCGTTGAAACCTACGGCTGCGACTTTCCGTCTGGCCTTTTTGGTTTAAAAGATCTACCTAATATTTCTCGATCGGTGCATGAGCATTTAAAGCAAGGGAGCGAAGGCGTCTGGCGTTTGGGTCTGCATCGCGTCAGACTTGGGCGGGCGGTGTTTGCTCTTTTATGGGCGGAATCACAATTCGGCGGACCCAAAATTTTTTGATAACTGCAAAGGCGCTTTCGGAGGCTGATTTGGTTGCACTGGGTTGCACTTCACTTCGTATACATATGAGCTCGAGACGAATGATGAATATATTTCCCTGTCCCAATTCTCAACACCGACTCTCAGAGTGACTCGTATCCATGAAACGGCGCAAGGAATGCGACATATGGCTCAGGCGTGCCATTCCGAGCGGATGATATTTGATGAGGTTGTTCTTCCAAATCATGCTCCTCTCACAACTCACGCCACAATGCCGGTATCCACATGCTGAGCAACATGTCAAACTGAGAAGCATAAGTAGGTACCCGCTGGTCATCACGATAACCGTCCTTGCATCCTTCAATCGCCGAGAGGTGCTTCAGGGCCCGGGACCTTGTTTTCGCACTGTAACCGCCAATACCGAACAAACGGCTATGCCATGGCCGTCTGCCGTCCCGCGTGGAAGACCTATCCTGCATGGGACTGCATCACTTACAGCTAATGTAGAATCAACCGAGATTTTGCGCAGAGATTGACTTCACGTATATCGGGAAGTCTAGGTCAATAAGGACTTAGACTTAGAAACACGTCGGAAATCGTGCACGCTGGCATGGCCGGTTGGGAAGACAACTCACTCTGCATGATGCTCGACTCTCTTGGTGTTGTCAACACCCTCCGTCTTCCCTTCTTGTAAGCCTTATGCTAATCGCAGTTAACCACGAGACAATCTAATAGGAAAATCATCAGTTAACACGCGGACGGCCTCGATTCTTAGGCTGCTGCAATTTGCCTCGGTGCAGGGCCATCCGCTCTCCACCTACTTCCATTGGCGAGAATTAATTGCAGAGCTTCATCATCACATACAATGCAGACCTTGGCAAGTTGGCAAGTGCAGCAGCTGGTAACGGCCCGGCCCACCCTATCCACAGTATTGGGCCTGGGATGCGAACTGGTCCGTGGACACATTCTCAGAGGCTTCCCTACGCAGACAACACAGAGCTTTTCCCTAAGACCTGCGTCTCCCCTTGCACACCGTCTTATGACTCCGGGTGCCTACCTGCGTGAAACATGTGGTTTCATTAAGCCCTACGATGAGTTACCTGCTAGCTCTATAAGTATCCCCGATTTCGAAGTGTATTGACAGCATCAAATTCAAGCTACGAGTTCAAACTCATCGGAATTGATACCAACAAGCCATTCACGCTTTTTCAGCTCATCAGAACTCTCATTCAGAGCATCGCCGAATTCTAGCGACATTCCTGCGATATCATCACAATGGCCACTCGTTGGCAGGAGCAGCTTATAGGTCCGTCACCGCCACACTTTCTCCATATTTAAAGAGCTAGTAATAGGCTAATTATTCTACTCCAGCGCACTGTGTCAGATACAACCGCGGACTGCCTAGCTGGCAGGATGTCTCCGATCCTCGAGGTAAGAACATGTCTTTTTACTACCTGCCAGAGGTCCAATTGTGGTGCCAATGAGAGTCGCGTGTTACTCTGGTTGGACGGTTGGACATCACATCATCCGCATCCTTCTCATGTTCAATCTCATGCCGGATTTCTCTACCACTGCTCCGTTCTCTCACAATCAATCAAGTCTTCAAGCATGAATCTGGACTGACGTGATTGCAAAGGAGGTCGCACGGCCTGGTCCAGCTATGTGGTTGTCCAAGGTCGCCAAATAAACGCACGCTTCTGGTACGACCTACCATACGCTCACCAAGCTCGAGAAGACGCTGCCGAAGAGGCTCTGATGATATTGGGCGCCATCCCTCCCCCCTCACGTTTCGGCCGGCCATACGGTGTCATTCCTTGATAACACTCACGCGCAACAATCTCGGAGGCTTTTCCTACACGGAGCCGGGCGATAACGGTGTATTTTGGTCTCGCTTTTTAGAAACATCGTGGTGCTCGGGAGAATTTGGGTTATGGGTAGGATTGGGCTGTCTGATTTTCATGTGGTCAGCCTTCTTCTGGCACCATCTATGTTTTCCTTGGGCTGGTATTCGCCTGCATTGGATCCATTTGGAAGGGATTGACGTCCAAGGACGGGAGTTCGGGGTATTGGTTGGGCTTCTACGTTCCCTTGTCTTGGTCAAAACTGCGACCTGTACGATGAGAATCGCTAAAAATGATTAACTTTCCACTGGTTCCAATATATCAGCGCAAGGAGGTGGTTCAACGGCTTTCTGCCACGTAACCCACACCCGCCTCACTGTTTCAAACCCACTCTATCGATAGAGTGTGCAAACGACTTTGCCGAGCGCGTCGGGGGAAGCCCGGAATCGGAATACTTGAAGCCAACACGTTTGCTCCAGCTGTCCAACGCAACCTTAATCCGCGGTAGTATCCTAGATATTGCTGCAGCTATGGCATGCATGCTTCAAGCTAGTGTACCTGTGGCAAAGCGTGCTTCCTGGATTATGGTAGGCGAAGAAGCCGAAGCGGTGATGCATGCCAAGTAATGCCCATGAAAAGCGGCCTTCGACTGGTGGGAAGGGTTTGCATAACTGACTCAGTGTGGGAGAGTTTGGGGACCGGTTGGAGCTTTGAGGGAATCGGTGCGTGTTGGATGATTATGCAGATTGTTTGCATCGTGTTCCGCGACAATCCAGAGCTCATTTGGCAGGCCTCCTGACCCGAAGCGGTTAGAATAAGACTATAACAAAAAGGGGTAAGGTGGAATTTCTCAGACGTTAAACGCGACCTTCATCACACCATTTGCTTCTTCTCTCACCGATCATCTTTGGAGCCTTACTTGTTTCCTCCAGGTTTGCCACAGGAAAACGCAACTCTCTCAATCTGAGCAGCAAAACATATCATAGGCTATTGGCTGATTCTAGATGCAGCAGCTTAGTAATTTGCGGCATTAACCATGGAGCATGAGACACCTTGTTCACATTCCCGAAAGCCGACAATGGTCGTGGTAACTGCAGCATACCTACAGGCCTATACATATCCGGAGCCAGAGTTGTGTTGTCCATAGTCTATGCTGTATTGCATTCAGAGAATCAGATCATATCCCTTTTGGGGAATCCGGCATGCCCTACAGCGGCATCATCCATTAATTCCAAACGAGTATCTCCTTCGGCCGACAATTTTACCCAGTTTTTAGCCTCATGGATGGTGTGGCTAAATCGAAGGCAATGGAAGTCGTCTCGCCTCTTAGAAACCTGGAGAAACTATGCCTATTCACCGAACGGCCTCAAAAGATATTCCGCGGTGCCGATAAATCATACGATTAGTTTTACAACTCTTATGACTCGCCACAACCTTTGTATCTGCGGGTTTATTTCCAGGATAGCATTCCAAGACAGGAAAAAGTTCGATTCATGCATACATATTACTCGCAACTTTCTAGAATTCCGGCTGAAGGTTTCGGTATTTTGTTTCATCTTCATAACGTCGATATGCTTGTTATCCTCAATTAATCTTTTCATCTATAGAAAACTGTACTAGGCAAGGATGATTTATATTCAGTCGCATTCGCCTCATAAATAACCAGGACCAACCGTTACCATGGCACAAAAGCATTCGTATCTTTTCACCCCCTTCAATGCCCTCTGTCTTTCAGAATATTATACTGAACTGCTCCGAGAAGCTCTGATGAGCCAGCCTCTCTCCATTCAACATATTCATAGTACTAGTCACAAGCTTCTTTCTCAATTTCCCTAAAAAAAATTTAACTTACAGAGAGTGGTTAATGTAGTATTACTGGGAGAAATGGCCGAAGTCTGGCCATGTTATCTTCCAATAGATTCAATATTCCCCGTTGAGATGAGATCTATACGAAAATGTATCAAGTAGAGACCTCCTTACAAAGCGAAGAATTCCTGTCTATGTGTCTTTCATTTGCCTCGCCAACAGGACTAGACGGAAGTGATTTATCAACATTGATAGTCTGTTACCGATCCGGTTGACCTACGGCCGAGCCAGCCGCACTCTGCTCAGGTGACCTCAATATTGGAATAGAGTGTATGCTCGTCGCAAAATGCAATAACTATAAAACGCACAATATTTCGGTACTCGGTCTATGAGACATTTTGAGAGAACTTGGCTCTCCAAACTCACTGGACAACGGATAACCACTTTTTTAAGCCACCATCTCTTACCGATCCTTTCGTGTACCTTTTTTATGGCTTCTGGTTTTATCACCACCTCGACTAAGGATATGCGTCAGGAGCACTCAAATTTTCGTTGTGCTCTTTGTAAAAATATAGCTTCAATTTCAATTCTTTTTGGTCTTGTTTTCGCCAGCCTGGACGGATTTTCATTCCGGCCGTTCCCATGCTATTAAGAATCCAAGAGCTAGAAAGGGAGGGTTTCCCCCTCGAAAGATGACAAAATTTCCCAATAATTACTCTATAATCAAGCCTCCTATACCCGCTGTGCTTTATGATTTCTGCGATACGGGGTCAAACTTGTGTCTTCAGCTGCAACCACACTGTGATAGAAGCTTGGACTCCTCGCAGCCGTGGGCAGAGGCTCCCGCAGCGGAACAGGACGGAGATATCTCAGATTCGTGGGCTTCTTGTCATTTCGCAGACTTGGGCCTCCTTTCACCTTTCAATGCATCGTATATCACCAAAAACGCCATGATATTTTCACTGCGCTATTACGAATCTTCTTACTCGCCACGAATCTCCACATATTCATAAAGCGGTACGCGATGGGATCCGCAACTTAGGCTAATTTTAGGAAATTCCTTCAAACCAGGGGATAGTGAGCCGCACTTCACAGTACAGGCAGCCACCAAAGCGGACTCAAAGGAGACTGATATCTGGAAACAAGTCCTGAACCATAACTACGAGAAACGCCAGTTCACGGCATCCAAGAGATCGGACGGCTGTAGCGTAGACAGTTGTTATGGTGTTATGCCTGGTGGACGAAGAACTAATATATCGGAAACTGATGAATTGTCCACAAGGATTGAGAACCTTAGTACTCAACATTTTCACGATTTCTGCTGTCCGTCATATCCCCAAGGAACACTCTGAGCGAACATGATCTGGCTGGAGGACTGGGCCAATTGCAAAGGATTCAAGTCAAGATCTGTATCCCGGGAAATTTTCACTCAAAATGGGCCTTGGTCAAGATATCGTGTAGAGCTGCTTTGCTAGACCAACTGGACTCGTTTTGTGTAGGATTACTGCTCCAAGACACGGCGAATACAGTACTGTCCACTCGGCATGACCCGCCAGCACGAGTCCGGCCTTACGACACTCCAGACAACGCAGTAGAGATGTTGCGGCTGATGGTACCGACGAAATTCTTAACAACGCACAGGAGGAAGACGTTGGGGATGGAGGTGCAGCCGCAGCTGTAGATGAAGAGGACGAGAACGCAACCGCGGCGAAGACTACAGTTTCCGAGGGACAAACCGAAATACTTCTTTCGATTAACTTGGGCATATCTGACAATCTTGACGTTAGGTTGATCACGGAAGCACGAGATTGATTCCTCAAGCGATTCATGGTCTTGGACCCATCGCTAGGGTTAGCAACACAAAGGAGGATATGGTAAGATCAAAACTTGATGGAAGCTCATGAGTCAGAATAATACGCCGACCTTATACCAAGTATAAAAATGAAGGCGTTCAGACATAGACTAATGGGTAGCGAAGAGCATCAGCAGTAATTGAAGATGATGAGCATTTGGTTCTGACTGGTGCTGAACGCCACATAAATCCGTGTGGCTGATAGTGCTATAGGCGTGGCTCAATCAGCTTTGATTTTATATACCATTTCCAGCACCATCATCTCCTCTTCCGAGACGAAAGTCGATATTGCGGAACTTTGGAAGTGTGGGAAGAAAACCTCTCTTTCGACGTCTTTATGCCCCCGTTGAAGAGGAGGTAGAAAGGGCGGGTTTTCCTAAGGGGTTGTGAACACATGAGTCCTTTTTTTGTGAATGCAAATTTCTCCTTTACGTCATTTGGGCGGAGACAGAGGTGGATAATGGCAAGCGCTTCACAGAGATTGAAGAATTGGCTTGCTCTACATCTTAAATAATTTCTCTCCTTGATCTTCTCAATCTTCTATACAACTAAATATCTCCTAGGTACAAATAATTCTAATACACTACGAAATAGATTCAGCCAAGTTTAACGTGAGCGAAAGCGGCAGATTTCAAGCGTACAATAAACTAGACCTCTAGGAAAATATCACTTTTTTAAGAAGAGCTCAGCCTTGGTTCAGGCACCCTCGACGGAGACGGATGAGAAGCATTCCGCTATTCAACAGTGTCCTCACACTTCTTCAGCTACCGACTGGATCTTCACCGTAGTGTGGGAAAATTGGCTGGAGCAGGCCGTTGCCTTATTATCTCCGGAGGAGCGAGGATGCGTAATTGGTCCAGTGAAGTCGATCCATTTCTCCAACAAATCGACAGCCCGAGGGAAAAGACTGGGTTTGCTTCCCCTTCAAAGATAAAATCTCCAGGATGGAAATTTCATAGTGATTCCGAGCCAATCCTTTTCTTTCGCGGTGGTTGCTGGTGGCTGGCGGCTTGAGTGCTTAGGGCAAGTTAACCTATATGTGCTAGCTGCGTCTAACTCCGCACTTGCCGCAGCAGTAAGACCTCGCGACTTGAATCTCTTCTGCTTAACCTTGTCTTAAACTCAGTCTTAAGGAGACCGGTGTTCTCCGGGCCTCCGGGTTTAGTCCAGGCTTTGCCAGTAGTGCTTCCGGTGATTTGGCTTGGCCTAAGAAATCATCCCGCGCGAAATTATCTAATGACAATAGAAGCAAGCCGTCCATTAAGCAGTGCAAAGCCATATTGTGATTCGCATCGCACGTGCCGCTTCTCCCAAGGCAACTGTATCCCACGATCTTGCCCAAAGGCCCGAATATATAGGAAATAGACCACTCTTCGAGCCTAGCTCGGCCAATTCACCGATAGCTCGGTCCAGTGACCGACCTGCAATGTCCAGTATCTCCAACCCAAATAGCAGAGCCTCTTTCTACGGCCAGGCCAGACGTCAGGAGTCTGGAGGGGCGCAGTGCTTTCGCTCCGGGGCGGAAGACGAGTGTTAACTCGACAAGCAATCACGGAGTAAATCCCGTGCGCCACCGGGTCCGTCATCGGTGACACAGGATCCTTGAACGCTGCAGTGAAGCTGCAGACGCTCCTAGAAGAAGGCAACAACCAGGCATTCTACAAGCTGTTATTCGACGCCCTAGTTTTGGACCAGGCGTCCTCAGGTGGGCGTTTGATTGTCGCGTGTCCCTCAAGGCACGTAGTTTGGCGTGGGGTGCTGCCAATTGAACTTCTGGGATATTATGTGGGGCTGGGAGTGAGCATCAAATGTTATCTCACTGAAAGCGCCAGCGCTGAAAGGGGTCATTATTGGGCTTCCAGAGAGCATCATTTGTCACGGGGAAGCCCGAACACACCCCTTTTTTCGGATGGAAGTTTGGCATGAGTCAACTTCGAGAAGGCGCCCAAGGCCTGCAAGGCCTGTTAGGCCCCCTGCTTTGCCCAATCTTCGCTTTTGCACCCCTGTTAGATATTGGCTTGCATTATTTCCCTGAACGAGGCTAGTTTATAGGGAGCGTGAACGTTGAAATAATCTGTAAATTATAAAATTTACTGTGTATTTTAGCCAGGTTGTTGTTGTTTACCTCGTGAACAGGTTAGGAGCTCGTCCTTCGATGCATTCAAGCTGCCACTAGTATAAACTAAAACCAGCCCCTCTTCTTGGGTCCGTAGCATCTCAACCCCTCTTTCTCTGCAGAATTATAATCACCCTCTTCGAAAGATGGAGGCCATGGCATGTGCGGAAAAGCTGATGTTGCCAGTGTGGACGGGAGTGAAAAAGCAGGTCCATCGTTGAAGAAGTGGCGATGGGGTTTTGATCTCTCTTTGTGTCGATAATTTGCATGTGAGGTGGAAGTCAGCTGATGGGATTTCGAGAGGAAAACCTTCATCGCATAGGTTAACTGTAAGTAGAAGCGAATTAATTAGGAAAGGATGAAGATTGACAGCATAGTAATTCCTATGGTAACCAATTTTTTACGCATGTGATAGAATTTGGCAGTATTTCGACACTGCACAGATTGCGTTGTAATTAATAATATGTGAAGCTCTTGCGGCGGTGCTAGAGATTAAGTTTATCACGCCAACTCCAAACACATCTCGCACACCAGTTAGAAGAGCTAAAGAGAATATGCCGATGTTAAACAAAAGACCACAGTAAGATTGTGAAGGTGAGATAGAGTTGATAATAAGAGACTCTTTCCTCGTAAGCTCTTCGGCATAACCGGTATCCTATGCGTATAATCAAGGTTGATAGCTGTCGCAAACAGCTGAGAGCTTTACAGATTCGAAAATAGGAATCCGGAAACCGTGAAATTAAAGGAAGACTACCGCTCTATTTTAGAGAAGTTGGTGGCCCTTCAAAGGAAAATCTACGATATTTGGTGAGGAAATGTTGATCTTAAGATAATGGCCTTGTAGCCGGGACCAAATCTCTGGAGTAAAGAAATTGCAGTAGCAGTAGATAGGGTGACGTAATTATGTATGTATATCATTAGATATGGCCGTAGAAGCAAGAATACAGCTCGTGGTCATCCAAACGATGAGGACAACTTCGCACAGAGACCGTTTTAGAATTCAGGGGCAGTCTTAACTGAGGACGAGTAACGATCAGGGAATTATGAAAAGCAATGAAGCTCTGCATCATCGCAATTACTGTAGTTCTCAGCTGCCACAGACCACATGCATCATTTAGGGATCTTCAACTTTGAGTTACTAGTATAGCCAGAGAATCGATTATGACGATTTGCGAAAGGACCAAGAAATCACAGCATCACAATTGCATGCTCGGAGGAATAGAATCCCGTTTAAATACCAACTGTGACTGAAGAATGAATTCAAACCCTACCGTCACAGCTTTTGAGGAGGATAACTCTCGACGGAAATTGAAAGCATCTGATCAGTTCATCATGATAGCGACACGACGTCAATAGAGCATCACCATGCTGCGATACTGTGGCGTTTGACTAGAGATTGCTGGCGCAATAGGCCTTGTCGCATAAGCTCTAGATTTACCCTTCTTTGTTATGGTTTGCGTGATGTGGATCAAAGAACGAAGATCGAAAAGGGACATTGTCTCGAATTGGGAAAGGGGCCGCGTTGTCCTTTGCACAGGGTTGCTTTTCACATATTAGCCTTGAAAATGTAAGCTTGCCGATAAAGAAGCCTCATGACGGCTGCAGCCAACGGTAGGCGGCCTTGAAGTTTGCGTAGATGTCGTGGGCACGGACCATGTGTTCATGGGTTATGGGCTACAACGGCTCGACTTTTGCGCTCACGCTCGGAGCCTACCGACTGGATAAAATCAAAACGCTATTTGCATGATTGGATCTGTATGTGCGGGAATAAGCTGAGAATGTCATGTCCAAGCAACGGTTTGTGTCTTACCGTTGAGGCTTAGGCTCGGGCAGTTTTAGAGTTAGTGCTGATAGACGATCACCCCCGCAGGGTGGCGGCCGACGAAGGATTCCGAGGGTCAGCACTATCTGTATATATGTGGACCGTTGACAAGGAAATTATCTGGAATTGGTAGACTGCCATCGGCCGTGCAGTGCGACTCTCAAGCCTCGGTACCGGACTTGGCTAGTTAGTTAGGTCTTCTCGGAGAAGAGCTACAGTAAAAAAAACTCCTCAAACCAAAAGACGACTTGATGCACACACGCGACCGTCTAAGCATCCCATTTCCTCCTCTTCCTCCAAGATAAAACACGTTCCGCACCGTTAGGCCGCTCGGCAGGGAGCAGGAGAATCTAAGCCGCATTACCGTCCGCTGCAGCAGCTCACGGGACAACGACATTTCGCATGGGCAGCAGCATATCCGTCCGGCATGCTTGGTGGGGTAGGTGGCAAAGCAAATAGAGGGATATATACAGAGGTGATTCTAGAAATTGAGTGGGCCATACGGAATTTCAGCTGTGGGGTTTGGGAGTGGCACGAGATCCGTTGTGCGAGTCTTGAAGTGTCAAACAATGGGGCCGGAACTGCAACTAGCCAGAAACCTGAGTGATATTTGGAATTTCAGTATAGCTTCTTGAAGCTTCTCATCTCTAGCAATCCGGGGAATCGGGCCCCGCGGTCTTCTGTGCTCCCAAACCATCTGGCGAGGTTACGCCAGTTCTCACGATCGCCAGCTGACAGCCGCCACTTGTGCGCGCAAGGCATAGCGCCGTTTTATGCGGTCCAACTGTCTAGCTTTTTTGAGGTTGTGGACATTGAAGTAGGTTGAAGTGTAGTGGATGGTCAGACGTTGAGCCGTTGTCCAAGCCAGCGTAGGTAGGCGACGTGCCTGGGATGCTTGGCAGCTTACAAACAAGCTTGGAATGTTGGAAGGATGGGAAGTTGGAAAGCACTGACAAACGTCCGAAAAGACATCGCGTGCGAGAAAGAAGATGACCATCGCACTTGCCCGGCTTGGGGCTGGTGATTAGCAGGGCCCTTGGTCGACCGTCAGACAACCCGAGGCAAGACCGGTCTGTCGGGACCATCTGTCGCAAACGGCTGGTTGGCCGCTCTTAGTCGAACCGCCCGAGGAATGTGTGGTCTGCCCTTGGTCTGCATTTGGACTGCCCACTCACCTCGCAAGCATGCCTGGCCGTTCTGCCTAGGGTTCGCTCGGCCCGGACCGCTGATGGTGGGCGGCGCTCTCGAAAGCGATCACCGGCATCACGTCAGCCCATTCTCCGACCACCCAATCATCTATCTGATGGCCAGGCAACTCTTGGTGCGACGTTGGGGTTTGGCCGGGAAGTTGATTGACGAGAGAGAGGGATAGCCTCAGTGAGGGGTAGTTGCGGCCAACGCGCTTGGCCTGGGTGGACTGAGACAAATAACAACCTTGATTCATGAGCTTTCCGATGCCTACTTTGGTCGATTCACCGACCACTCTAATTTCCCGAGGAGCATATTCGAGGCTCCTGCAACTCCTGACGGCCAATAAACAATGCCCACCTCCTTCGCCCTCAACTTTACTCCTGGGCGGACGGCGGGCGGGAGGCTGCAGCCTTGGTGTACTCGACTCCAGATTCCCTGCATCTTAGCTGAGGATCCTTTGGCCTTACGGGAACGTGCGGTTCCAGAGGATTTGGAATGTCTGGGGTCTCCACTCAGCCACCATTGCAATATACTCTCTAAACGACCGTCGTAATGTCTGCCTCGTGAAAAATCCTCTGCTGCTGCGGCCCTGGCCGGACGTTGATGTTTCTCGAGAACGTCCGAGAAGCCCACCCGGGGCGACGCTCAGGGACTAAAAGGCCCCTTAGACGTGCATCAGATGACCCACTGACGGCATGGAGGGCAGGGCGGCCTCAGGCGGTCTGAAGCCCGGGTCCTACCCGCGTCGAAGCGCTTCTCTCGGTTTTTGATCGGATCTGTGCTGATCGGCAGCGAGCCATTGGGTCAGATGGCGTAACGCGTATGCGCTCTTGGAGGCAAGGAATGTGAGAAAAGGAGCGCAGCTCCCCTTCCGGTCAGCTCCGGCTTCTGGGAGGGAGGGCGCAACGTGCGAGACACATGCAAGTCATAATACTGGGTGCGAGGAATGTCATCCCTCAGCTGCGTGGAGCTGGCAGCAGAAAGTAAGTGTCTTGAGGAAGCCGAGCAAGGGGATCTCTGGGAACGCCAGCGAGTGGTGTGGTGTTTTGGGGGCCTAACTGACTGCCTGCTAATATGCACGGCGGAAGCTCTTGGATAGCCTAAATCATCTTGGGCATAGCGGCGTCCGAGCGGAGGGATGGGACACGCGCGATGTCTGCACGTCACTGGTGTTCCTTGCCCTGTACCAGCACGGCGTTGTATCCTGGCTCCAGGGTCTTTTGGGGGACCGGCAAGCAAGGGAGAAAGACGCATCGAAGCGCTGGAGCGTCAACAGTCTGCAGAAGACTTTTGGTCGCGAATGGCGAGTGTGGTGGCGAGAGGTTCCGCGCAGACATTGCCTGAGCATGTCGATGCAGAGGTACTTGGACCTACCTTGACCTACATCTGACATCGCTGTGGCGAAACGGGTTGTAGCTGTTTTTGGTGTGCAGCTGCAGTCCCGACCGCTCGGGTATTCTATTGAGTGCTTGGGATGATAAGAGCCCGGGTCAGGGCGCTGTGCGTTGATCGAAAACAGCACTGCTAGTGATGCGCCCGAGTCCGCCAGCAAGGGTTGCACCAAGCATGTCTGCAAAAAGGCGGTGGCGCTTTCTGATTGAGGCGCTTGCCATCTCTCCGCTCTGTAGCACGCCGATGAGCAATAGCGTCGGCGGTATCGACTTTGTGACAGGTAACGGTCGAGCAAAAGGAATTCATCGATCTATCTCCTTCTTTTGCTCTTGGTAGAGCTCTCTGGCGGAAGAAAAGTGATCGGATTGCGGCAGCCGAGCCGTGGCGGCGATAAAGTCAGCCTAGTCATGGCGAGCATGGTGGACATGGCGGGCCCACGATACAGTCGTGACGGTGCTCAGCCCATTCAAGCATATCCAATACTTTGCTGGGTCCGACGAGGGCTGCTGCTGGGGTGGGCTGCAGAGCAAACTTTGGTCATCTGTTCGCTGCATGGGTTATTCTTAGGAAAGATGAAACATCGCATCGCTTTCGTACCGACTCGGTGGACTGCGAGCTGCCGTCTTGAAGCCCGCCGCCGTCTCGAAGCCGCTGCGATCGAGATTCGTGCTGTGGACGGTTGTGGACGGTTGTGGTCGATGTTCCTGCGTCGCCGCACGGGAGGGCCATGGCCGGCGAGCTGGCAATGGTCCAGTAACGGTCCAATAATGGCCAAGTGGTCCCAGTGCTCCAGTGGTCCTAATGGCCAATAGGGGTGGGTCACGTCCCAGCAGTGCCAGTCCCAGCAGCCCCAGTAACCCCGGCAGCCCCAGCAACCTCCCCGCCTCGCCAGCAGGCAAGAACCACCACACGCCCGGAGCAAGGAATGCAGACTGCGTAGGCCAGAGGCAATTCGAGCAATAATGGGATCCTCTGGCCGCCCGGACCCTGGGGCAAAACATTTCTCCCTGGCGTCGGAGATATAGATAGACCGCTTTGGGAAATGGTCGCTGCAGCCCGCCAATGCTACCGTGGTGCTAGAGAAGGGAGATGATCTGAGCCTTGGGCAATACGATTATTCTCTGCGCTCTTGGGGCTGAAAATCTGAGCCATCATCTACCAGATCCAACAAGCTACCTAGGTAGGTATTTCTCCTTTCAGCCAGATAACCCGACTAGCCCATACCCTGTATCCGCTTTCACACTACTCCTTCATTTTATACTTCTGCCCGGCAGCTTCAGCATCCTCAAGAACACTACTACTCCCCCCGCCCGGTTGAAATGCGATTCCTTCGACCTGCTCAAACCTGCGTTTCCATCATCCCAAGCCATTCACTGGTAACCATTCTCCTGCTCTTTGTTCCCGCAACGAACCCCGTGGTCCATTACCAGCACACTCAGAAAGCATAGATCACGGGTCTCGCAGCCCTGACGATCTTTGTGCTACGGAGCTGTTGGCGGGAAGACGATTTGGATTGATGCCTTGGTGCATATATGTTCGCTGCCTTCACTCTGCCTAGGATCTCAACCTCCTCCTCCCTCTTCCATTTCTCCGTCAAGTTTTTTTGTCCCAGGCCTTGTCGCCAACCACCGTTAGGCTTCCAGGCTTGCCGTCACCACACAGCAGCAAAACACCGACCTGCTGGTCCCGGCTAAAAAAAACCTGCTGCAGCAGATCTGTCGAAAAACAGAGGCCCGTCACCCTGGCGGCGCGCAGATCGCTAAACGGCCCAGTACTAAAGCAGAGCAAGTGAGACTCGTCGAAAAGAGAAGGCCACCCCTACGAGATCTAGGCGCCACTCAATTTTAGCAGCTGCAGGAGAACCTTGTATGTTTTGACATGGAACTCGCACTTCTCGGAAAAGCGACTGATACTGGATTCTAGCGGCGCAATTGATATCACACCGGTGAAGTCCGCGCACCAAGATCCTGGGAGGTCAATCCAGATCCATCCTGTCCGTGCGCGTCTTCGCGATCTGTGGAGACGAAAGCGAGAAAGGGCGCGCCTGGCCTCCCGTCCGTTGCGACCGTTTTAAGCCGTTGGACCGACGCACCCGCCGCGCTATACGCCAGCAGCTGAGCCGGCTCAGGCTCCAGGGATTGCCGACTTGACCGGCCCGACAGGGCATTGCCAGCGCAATCTGGAAGATCCAGCGCTTTCGGATTCAGCTTTTTGCCAGGAAAGCAGCAAGCAGGATTTGCCAGGAATCCTCCAGGGCTCCGACGGGCCGCAGCCACCAGCTAGCTGCGGCAGCTAATTGAGGATCGTGCCCGCGTGCCGGCTAAAGCGCCCCAGATTTCCCACCCAAGCGAGCCAACAGCGCCCTTTACCTGCCTACTCCGGTTAAGGCCGAGCGCATCACGCAAGAGGCGGCAGCCAGTGGCCAGTGAGCTTCGACTGCGGCGCGCGAACAAATCCCGCCGACTTTGCGAGAGACATCGAGGGCAGGAAGGCCAGCGCGTGCGGAGGCTCTGCTGGAAGGCGCCGCTGAGTCGGCGGCTGCAGGATCGACAGCTCAGCTCCTGAGCTTTTGCTGAGAAGCCTGAGATTGGCCCCGCGTCGCAGGACCGCCTTGTCGAGCGTGTGCTGCGGCTGGTGCAATTATGAACCAAGGTCAGTCAGCCTTAACTGACCCTGGGCTGCTAAGGGCGCAAACTCACCACCTTCATCCACATCTCCCTCGTTTCTCCGCATTTTCCTTCATTTTTCTTGTATATTTCCCCTCAAATTCGATCTGCGTCATTCCCGCGCTCCGCCTCGATCCTTTTATATTTTTTTTCCCCAACCGTTGCGGCCGTTGTCGCCTGCTCTGCGCTAGCCGCTCTCTTGCTCATGTAGTGCGCTCTTGCACGCTTCTGACACCCGAGCGCGGCCAATTCTGTGCAGTTCTGTGCAACGTCCCGGCCACATCTAGCCTCCCTAGCCTCTCTAGCCTCTCTAGCCTCTCCCCCCCCCAAATCCTCGCCCATTTTCCCTTCACGCCCGGGGCACGTCGTCCCTTTTTGTCACACCTCTTGTTCGACGGTGTGCGAAAACGCCTTGTCGCGGCTGATTGGCTGACGTGCAGCGTAAGCAGTCATTCAACCTCTGTCTTTGGCATCGGAGTATCCCCTCTCCTCGGAGCAGGAATGCATCGACCACATTGGCGCTCATGCACATCATAGTTCGTTTGCAGCTGGAGGGGTTCCCGATCAGCTTAGGCGCGACGGAGAGCTAGGCCAGTCAGCAAGCAGCCTGTTGTCTTTGCCCTCTGGTAATGGTGTTCGTTACATGACCCATCGTTCTGCGGCACATGAAGCACAGTAAGTAATTTTCCCTCGTTCATTGGGTCCCTGAGTCTTGCCAGAGTCGGGCCTGGCGGTGTCCGCAGTGCTGCCTTGCCCTGCGGCCCCCAGCCAATTTCCCGCTCTCGCTCGGCAACTCCATCACCTGGTGCTGCCCAAGCTTTTTCCATCTTCGGGACAAACCTCACGATCGCCGAAACAAACACGTCGTCATGCCACTCATCAGCATCACTCCTGTCGTACATGCTCCGACTGCGTGGTGCTCCGATCTCTCCCAGTTGTGTGGTCTGCCACATTGATCACACGACAAGCTAGAAATGCCATACCGTCCCTGTTCTGGGTTGACAACTTAAACTGTGCCACCGTGCTGCGTGTGTTACACACAGTGGCTGTTGGTATCATTCTGGAATCGTTGGTTGTTGACCTGTATGCTCTGGTTAGCTAACTGTATTTGAGCTATAGGTATCAATCCGGGGCAGGCATTTCCGACTCGTCTGGCTCCATCTCCACCAGTCCCAGCTCTAACAACTCTTCACTGGCCTTTTCGCCCTTCTCGGCGACCAGCGTGTATTCTACGCAGCCGACGTTGAGTCTGGCAAACCCTTACTCGACTGCACCCCAGCTCTTTGCAAACTCAGTCGGTTTTTCCCAGCCGTTTGGAATGTCGAATATGCGACCAAGGATGTCGTCTATGTATGTAGCCTTGAAAACACGCTGCGACGGCCCTTCCCGTTCGTGTCCAATGCGAGATTCGGTGCATGACAGCTGACAGCTAGACGGTAGAACCGATCCTTCAACACAGGGTATGTTGCCTCCAGCACGATCACCTGGAATGGGCAATCAAGTATCACCATCTCTGGGTGCTTCGGTTCGAGATAACTATACCACCTCAACACCTGGGCTTCACAGGCACACACTCTCACCTCGCAGCCACGCCGAGTCCATCTCGCGCACTCCGTATAGTTCGTTACCTGATATTCCTCGAAGCGTCTTGCCAACTAGCATGTCTTCCTCAGTTGCCTCGTACGGGAATACAGCACCCGTCTTAGGCTACCCATCCCAACACGACAGACAGGCAGACACACCTCCATTTAATGCCCAAGAGACCCTGTACGAAATCGCCTGCAACGGGTCAAATGTGACAGCTCACATTGACGCCAAGATAGAAAAGGGTTTTTTCTTCTCCTCCGATCGAGTTTGGACTTGCTACCGACGGAATTACTTTTCTGTGTTGGTGTCGTACTCACTGGATCCCCACATTCCTGGCGGGCGTCTTACCCTTCTAAAAGGTTCGAAACAGGAGCATATACAGGCCATGGCCATGTCACTTTCCGCTGCAGTGGATGGTGCACAAGGGAAATCCATCGAGCTTATCCAGCACACGCCAAAACGCGACAAGGGCCCTCAACTCCCCATTAAAAAAGAACTTTTATCGCCCACTCCACCTGGAAAATCCCAACACGAGCATGGGTACGGAATGAGCGCTTTTCACAATCCATCCACTGTTGCTCCTCCCTATCTACCTCTACAAAGCGACCCAGAGGCGAGCCAACAATACTCGCCAGCAAACCATTCCGCAACCACGCACCAACACACATTTGAGAGGATTCAGTTCAAGTCAGCAACAGCAAACAACGGTAAGCGCCGCGCACAGCAACAGTATTACCACCTGATTGTCGAACTGTGGGCGAATGTTCAAAAACCGCAGGAACAGCAGCCAAATTGGATCAAGATCGCACAACGAGTATCACAGCCTGTTGTAGTACGTGGTCGGTCGCCGAGTCATTACCAGAACGAAGGCCCACATAGCGCAAGCACTTCACGCGGCCCTGGAGGCTCTGGGGCCGGGGCTGGAGGAGATGGACGCTCTGGGTTTGGATCTGCTGGAGCTGGAGGCGCAGTTGGTCGATCTTTTGGGAACGGACTTTCCATGTCAGGTAATGGTGGAATGGGTGGAAGCATGTATAGAACAAATCAGTACTCCCTGGACCCGAGCCCTGCTGGGAGCCACTCTGTCAGCTCAGCCAGCTCATCAAGTGGAGGGCCGGTAGAAGGACTGGTTAGCGATCATCGTATGATGGATGAAGATGAAGAGAAGGCGATCGAAGGATTCGATGGGTACCAGTACTATCCTAGCCCGATTTACGAGGCAGGTATTCCTACAGGCGCTAAGGGAGAAGGCCAAGCTTTTCAAGATGGCAGAAGGATTAAAGAGGAGTACCCAGGGTCAACGCATGCACCTGGGTGGCAGGTAGGAGGCTGTGGTCGCTTTCAGGGAATGGAGACGAGTCGTGGATACTATCCAGACTTGCACGCCCATACTGGGTATTGAGTAGTGCGTTAAGATCCAGGACATTCATTATTTCACGTCCCGACGAACATACCACAGAAATTCCCTGGTCGCACCTGCTCCATCAAGCACGAAAGATGACTCACGACCTTAAAACAAGCAAAATATAAGAGGCAGCAAAGCTTTTCCTCGAGGAAGCATGAAGGGGCTCGAATTTACAACCCACGAACAGCATACTTAACTTCATCAGAAAGCCTTTCGTTGCTCTTTTTTCGTCGTACAGCGGCATCGCATTACAATCACGAGTATCTTAACCACGCCATCTCCATATCTCAGTCGGTCAAGTTTCAGCGCCGTCGCTTCGACAGCACTTTTGCAATGAACAACATCCTCACGGCTTAAAATCTAGCACCTACGCCTTCAAGCATCAAAGGCGTTTAGACCTAAAACACAAGAAGAACAGGCGTTTGGAACACCAAAATCTGGGGCATAGTTGAGTTGGGGCTGATCGCATCGGATTGTCAAGTATCTCGAAACAACCAAGCCAATTCTGGTGTGTCGCATTGCGGAACGCTACGTCTATGATGGACTATCTATTCTATCGCTACAGATGACTTCAGGGTCTGACGGTCCTGCATCTTGCCCCATTTCAAATGTTTTTCGCTTCTTCTTCCTCTTCTTCAGCATTGCGCCTCTGTCCTCTTACTTGAGTATTACTATTTTATTTCCTGGCGCTCGCTACGCGACAGCCGTAATAAACGTGCATGAACGCTGCATCCCCCCCTGCAGTTCCTCTTCAAGCAGCGCATCATTTCCTCTCCTGATATTTCGGCTAAGTTCGCATCGGAAGGTTTCGGGATCGAATCCAGAAAACGGTATGGGGGCGCCTTTTTTTTCTCTCTCTCGACATGGGTTATGGGTATGGGTATGTTATGGGCTATGGTTTGGTGCAGACATGGCATGGAGCATATTGGTAAAGGTTTTTGGCTTAGGTTATGCGACTCTATGCTCCTAACCGCATATCGTGATATTAGTCGCAGTCAAGCACACGATGGATTATGGGTTACGGTTGTAAACGCTCATGGGTCAAGGACCACAGGTCATTTGTCATGGATTATGGAGTATGGGGTAAGAAAAATTGGAGTGTGTGTTGGGCCAAGGGCTGCATTTGCAAATGGAGAACTATGGTTGGGTTAGAATGAAGGAGGAAGGGTGACGAGTTGAGATCTAATGAAGGTGGCTATGTGTTTGTATGATTATGAATTCCCCTTTAGAAAAAAAATCGTGAAATTGTTCAGTAGGCTACCTAAGGCGGCCGTTCAGTCTACTTGTGTTCAAATTCTGTTGTGCCACGATGGAAGTCGCGTATGATTTCGAGAGACGGCAGTGTAAAGACGGCAGGAGGGCTAGACGATATTCTATTTATAAAAAGCAGACGATAAGGGAAATTGCAGCAAGTGGAATCAGTTAAACAGTTTGAATTACGAGATTTGGTCGGGGTTGATGGCTTAGTTAATGATGTTATCAGCGTGGAGGTACAACGAAGCTCCCGCCAAAAACGTTAGTGCCCGTTCGCGGGTCGATCTCCGCCTCGCCTCGCTGCCAGGCCGCATGAATCGTAAGGTAAGCCAAAAAGCCCTCTGTAAACTTCGACACAACACCTGACACCTGTCGTCGAATCTATCACCGATCTATCTCCGCCATCAAATCTCCTCTCCGCTCACCACTCCCTCCCTCCCCTTCCGCCACAGCTCACTTCCTCTGCCGCCCTCTCCGCTCAACCTCCCACTCACTCACACCGCCATGGTCTGGCACGATGCTGACAGCTGGCTTTCGCTCGCCTTTGGCCCGCACCTCTCCACAATTGTAGTCACCCTCGCCATCGCGCTTATCCTCCCGGTTCTGCTACACCAATTTATCTACAGGAGACAGACTCCGGCCAGCCTGCCCACTTTCTTACTTGTTGGACCGAGCGGCGCAGGGAAAACAGCATTTCTTACCTTCGTATGCACTCCCAGCCTTTCCCGTCTTCCCAAGCTCTGCGTCGATTCTGCAGCCGGCCGGCTGTTTCCAGTCATGTTACCCGCCCCGATCGCTAGCTAACACTCATTCTTAACGCGCGCAGCTCGAGCGCGGCAAGCCCAGCGCGACACACCTTTCGCAGACGCCCCTTTCAGCCTCGTGCACGCTACCCGAATCCAGCACCGCCGCATCCTCGAAGTACCGCTCCGAGGGCGACCCATCGCGTGCGCGGTCGCGGCAGTTCCTGCTGGTCGACACGCCGGGCCACGGCAAGCTGCGGCACTTCGTGACGGCGCAGCTCGCCAAACCGGACACCTTGCGCGGGATCATCTTCCTGGTGGACGCGGCGGCCGTGGGCGAGGAGGCGGGCCTGGCCGAGGCGGCCGAGTACCTCCACGACGTGCTGCTGGCGCTGCAGAAGCGCTACACGGCCGCCAAGACGTCCAAGAGCCCGAGGGAAGTGCCGGTGCTCGTCGCCGCGAACAAGCTCGATCTGTTCACTGCGCTGCCGCCCGACCTCGTCAGGATCGCGCTGGAGAAGGCGATCACGGATGTGCGGCGGACAAAGGCGAAGGGGCTGAGGGACTCGGGCGTCGGGATGGGCGAGGAGGACGGCGTCGAGGACGAGCGGGATTGGCTTGGGGACGGAGGAGACGGCGCGTTCGACTTTGGGCAGATGGACGAGGTTAATGTGCATGTGCAGGTCAAAGGCGGGAACGTGATGGGGGTGGACGGAGCTGATGCAAAGGATTGGTGGGAGTGGGTTGCTGAGCAGCTGTGACCATGTTCGGCTTCGACAACTTGCGTTGCATTCCACTATATCATTAATTTATAAAGCGTTCCTGCATAAACTTCTGACAACGCCGCAATTGCTGCATATTGCAAGTTCTCCTTCCCTCCGCTGTACGACAGATGGATGCAACGCAGGTGTACGCTCGACGTGTGGGATAAATTTGAGGCCGGCAGTTGTTTATACTGTTACTTCGGTGCTGCAAATACCGAGTTCATCTAAAGAGCGTGGCGAAGTGGCACAGACGGATTCCGCCCTGAATATGTCGCGGGGCTAAAAGACGCGGCTACGATCGGCTCAGCCCAGAAGCTTGTCGCTCCCCAAACCATCACCACCTGTTCGTTCCGTGCCCCTCGAACCACCCTCGACGCTCCAATTCTTTCTTCGTCCCCACCCACCATTATCCTCCACGCAGCGCCCAGTAGCAATAGAAGCTCGAGAGTGCATCGCCGCCATGACTACCAAAACCCGTCCCGCAATCCCGCCCGTCGTCATGGACACCATTACGCAGCAGATCGGGAACACGCCACTCGTGCGGCTAAATAAGATCCCGCAAAGCTTGGGCATTGAGGCGACGGTATATGCCAAGCTGGAGATGTTCAATGCGGGAGGCAGCGTGAAGGACCGCGTTGCGCTGAGGATGATTGAGGAGGCCGAGAAGAGCGGGAGGATAAAGCCTGGAGATACGCTGATCGAGCCGACGAGCGGGAATACGTGAGTTGCGATCCAGCCTCAAAATAAGACTGCGTGCTGATTTTGGGTGGTGATGCAGGGGAATTGGACTTGCGCTGGTTGCTGCCGTGAAAGGTGAGATTGACTCGCCACTCACGCCTTTTCTGCTTTCGTTGCAGTTTACTTGGGCCATTAGGAAGTGCGCAATTGGCTGACTTGAAGCTGCAGGATACAAAACCATCATAACCCTTCCCGAAAAGATGTCGCCCGAGAAGGTTGCCGTGCTGCGCGCCCTGAACGCCGAAATCATCCGCACGCCGACCCAAGCCGCGTACGACTCCCCCGAATCCCACATCGGCGTGGCACGCCGGCTGGAAAAGGAGATCCCGAATGCGCATATTCTGGACCAGTATGGCAACCCGGACAATCCACTCGCGCACGAGCTCGGCACCGCGGAGGAAATTTGGACGCAGACGGAGGGGAAGATTACGGCGCTGGTGGCCGGCGCGGGCACAGGTGGGACTATTACGGGGATTGCGAAGGGATTGCGGAAACATAAGAAGGATGTCAAGATTATTGCGGCGGATCCGCAGGGTTCGATTCTTGCGTTGCCGGAGTCGTTGAATCAGGAGCATGCGAATGAGGGGTATAAAGTGGAAGGCATTGGGTATGATTTTATTCCGGATGTGCTAGATCAGAAGGCGGTCGATGTGTGGTATAAAACTGACGATCGGGCTTCCTTCCAATATGCGAGAAGGTTGATTGCTGAAGAGGGGATTCTGTGTGGTGGGAGTAGTGGAAGTGCTATGGACGCTATGGTGAGAGCTGTGAAAGATTTAGGGTTAGGCAAGGATGACGTGGTTGTGGTTGTATTGCCGGACAGTATCAGGAGTTACTTGAGTAAGGTATGTGTTCTCTGTTTTCCTATTCTAACCAATTCTATTCTATTCCTCACTTCCTCTGGTCATTCAAACCCTTCTCCTATCCCTTGACTCTGTCCCACTCAGACGCCTCTCACATCCCCTCCTTTTCCTTTATACCCAATCATCAATTACGCACGACCTAACGTCCCCAAGTTCGTCGACGACGACTGGCTCGCCGTCAACGACCTGCTCCCCCCAACCCCCCCATCCAGGCCCTCCTCCCCCACCTCCAAGCACGACCCCTTCCACGGTGCCACCATCTGCACCCTGCGCCTAAAACCCGTCACCACGATCCTCGCCTCCTCCCCCTGCGCCGACGCCATCGAAACCATGCGCGACAAAGGCTTCGACCAACTCCCCGTCTCCTCCCCTCAAGGTGCGCGCCTCGTCGGCCTCGTCACCCTCGGCAACCTGCTGAGCTACATCTCGGCCGGCCGCGCCAGCCCGCAGTCGCCCGTCTCGGACGTCATGTTCGACTTCCGCAAGCTCAGCGAGGTGGTGACGGAGCCGACGGACGTGCGGGTCGGCGCTGCGCCGCAGCGGCAGAAGGAAGGGGGGAGGCGGCGTGGCTTTGTCGAGATCACGCGCGACACGCCGCTGAGCGCGCTGAGCCGGTTTTTCGAGTGGAATAGCGCGGCTGTCGTGACGGAGCGGGTGGATGGGGGTGCGATGAAGGCTGTTGCGGTTGTTACGAAGGTGGATTTGCTGGGGTGGCTTGTTCGGCATGGGAAAGGTGGGAATAGGGATGGGGGATTTGAGGGTGTGCTTGGGTTTAGATTGAAGAATTCTGTGTAATGGCATCCTTTAGGAGTTCGGCGGCTGGCGTTCGCGGTGGGAAAAGATCTGGAACCTAGGTTTCAATACTGGAGAGGTAGGTCTGGTAGACTCAACTGCTGAGAATTTAGATGAGTTATATTGGGTTTCTCTGAATTGTTTTTCTCTGCCCAGCGGGTTTGGTTCTCAGGCGATGATGGCATTTCCTCGGGCATGGCTTTCTTGGTATGTCATTCTTTGATAGATATAATTCTTCCTATAATAATCTCTCTCTCTCTCTCAAAGACATCATCTTAGGATATATCATTTTCTGGATTAGTCATTCTCTTAAAGGCTATTCATAAATAAAATCTTCCTTTTATAAACATCCAGATCTGCCCTTACTAAAGCTAAACCCACCCTCTCACACCACATCGCACCGCACCACGCCACTTCCAAGCTTTAACCTCTCATGTGGCTATCTAGCCATAGACATCGTTTCGATATTTCTACAACAGGTGAAGATGACCGGGTAGCTCCACCTTCATTTTTCAGGGGTTGAGCACAATCTCGATGACTGGAATATGTACCATCTTATGGATTTATAAAGGCTTTCGCGCGAGAGGCCATTCTTCAGTTTTTGCTACCGCATGTGGGTCCGGGATGAGTAATGTGAAATTAGATATATGGAGGAATCATACACTTTCTCGAACACCTGAAGCTATGCGCGAGGGTATCACTAAGATACTAGAAATTCAGTGACGCCAAGATATTGCTAAGATTCCGCCTCTATATCTTGCCCACCCTAGAAGCATACTTTTAGCTCATCAAATTAGATACAGAAGAGAAGTAAAATATATACGAGCACCATTAAACCACATCATTCTCACGAACTTTTAGAGAAACGCCAATCCGCCCGGAAATCCACTTAAAATCAAATTCACCTAAAATCAAATCCACCCAAACACTCCATCTCAATCCCCTAATCCGGCCTCTTTCCATCCGCCCAACTCGGCGCAACCCCCTTACAGACCCCAACATACGCATCCCACCTCCCGCCCCCAGCCTCCCCCCTCTGAACCCTCTCCCCAAACTCCTCCACCACGCCCTCGGTCGTCCAGAACATGGTCCACTGGTCGCCCGGCAGCTTCCACATGCCCGCCGCGCGCTCAAAGTACCACTTATTGACGGGATTATTAGAGCGCGAGCGCCAGACGACGCCGTTAGGGAAGCAGGTGCGCACGAGGGCGTTAAAGACGACGTCCGCGACGCCGCCGGAGCCCTGAGAGCGGGTGCGGACGGCGAACTTGTCGAGATAGGGCACCGGGGCCGAGGGCGACGAGGGGGATGAGTCGGGCGGTTCCTCCCACGTGCAGATCGCCCCGCCCTCGTACTCGCCCGCGATGATGACGCCGGCGACGCGCCCGCGGATGCGCGACAGGTAGTGCGGCACGTCGAGCTTGCGCTGGAACGAGTCCTCGATCAGGTCGAGCAGGCGCGGGACGTCGATGCGCGGGTCGTTTTGCAGCTCGATGCTGGGCGCGGCCGCGCTCGGCCGCACCCAGGGGTGCGTGCGCGGGTCCGGGATGATGGTCACCGGGATGCCCTTTTTGAGGAAGGTCGGGCGGTTCGGCGTGGTGTCGGTTTCAGGGGCGCGGGGGCGCGAGTGTGGCAGCGAGGATGAGATCATGGGTTTGTCGGTGAGAAGGTTGTGGATGAGCGGGTTTTTCTGGCGGCGCGTGCGCACGCTGGTGGTGGGAGAGGCGGGGGAGGGCGGCTGCGAGGAAATGGCGGCGGAGAGGGGGGTGATTATTAAAGCGGAGGAGGAGGGTGGGAGAAGTTTGAGGGTGCGTTGGACGGTGTCGAGGTTTTTAATGTGACGGCTGGGCTTAGGTTTTGGAGCTATCTGGTTTTGGATGGATGGATTGAGAGGTTTAATATCTTGTTCCACGATTTTGGAGAAAGGATTGCTGTTTCCTAGGATTGAGCATTTATCCTCCTGTTTTGGTAGAGTGGGAGTCGAATATTGGAGTAATTCCTTCCTAACATATTTATACTCCTGCTCCAAATTGATGAACACATGTGCCTTGTCCGGTCTTTCTTCCGAAGGTATACCACCCAGAGGATCCAAAATAATGATACGGTCCAGAATAGGTTTTTCCTGAACAGATTCTGCCTTCTCAATAAGAATTTCAACCATCTTCTCTAGGCTATCTTCTTGGATCTTTTGAGCCGTGATTCCGGTAAACTCTCTTGTTAAAGCCAGAATTAGATCATCAGGTGGTACTCTCATTTTGGTTTGTAAATCCGTTGTATGTGCTATCGGAGGAATTACTGGAATAATGCCAGCCTCAAGTAGTGGTAATAATAAATTCTTATTCTTAACTTCCACACCACCGCGGACATGGATAGTGGTGGGGATCTCATTCTTGATCTCTGAATACCCAAAAGCATTCTCAATGCGAACAGCACCGGGTGTGTTGTGTTCGTTCAACGCGGCCACAATCCGATCTGCTTGTTTAAACACATATCGTTCCCAGCTCTGCGTAAACTCCGGCACTTCAGGCACTTCAGCCTCATCGCAGTCGACAACCAAAGCAATATTCAGCCCCAGACGGACCAACTGACTCAGAGTTAGAGCAATCCCTTGGAGAGTATCCTCATCCAGAACCTGTGGCTGCCGCAGCTTCACCAGAGCAATATGCACGGTTTCAGCATTTTCAGGGACGAATTGGTCCGGCAGGGGTTGCTGGGCGAAGACCGGGTTCTCTTCAATCGCCTTTGTTGGAGCGTATAGATTCCCCAGATTAACACCGGTTTTGCTCAGCCGCCAATTGTTGTAGTTGGCCTGTCCCACCAGCTCGCTGACGGCCAATTCGATCTTGGGCGTGACGGCCGGATCCGACTTCTGAGAGAGAGAGTAGTGTTGGATGTAAGATTTAGCATCGCGTTTGATGGGCGAGCCTTTTAGGAAATTGAGCAGGAACTCGCGGTCAGCGAATCGCTCTTTGGCACCCAGTTTGGCTTTTGGGGGCAGGTCGTCGCCATCCTGCTTCACGGCGATAGTAGCAGAAAGACGCGAGCACCGAAGGCCACAGAGGTGCTGAGTAAAGTTATCTGGTCTAGAATAGAGCTTGGTGGAGCAATTGGTTAGTCGGAAGAAGTAGGAGAGGTTGAGTCAAAGGGAATGCGCACAGATGCTGACGTCGTCCCTAAGCCTCTCGGCCGGGCTTTTCGGTATATGTTCATGCTTCATAATAAGCTCCAGTAAGCAGTCTTTCCGATTGCCTTGTTGGTGGTACAGATGGAGGTTTAAGGGCGGCTGGCTGGTTATATTGGCGGGGGGAGTACAAGCGTTGCACAAATTGCATCAGACAATCAGGTGGGACACGGAAATTTGCCTATCGATAAAGACTAAGCGATTTCGGCTGACGGCGATAATCATGCGTCATCCGCTGTAGAGGGGAGGCTTTTATTCCGCGCGGAAGCATTTGCCGTGTATTATATATTTAAAAGACCAGTATAAAGTGAGAATATTCCAAGCATTTCGAAGCCAATTCAATTCAATAGCAGAATAATCAAACCCTTCAGTATGGCGCCTCAACTTGCGTGGATTGGCCTCGGCAATATGGGCAGGGTAAACATACCAAGCCTCCAGCCACTCCCGCACTCCGCTAATTGAGCTTAGGGCATGTGTAAGAACTTGGTCGAGAAAGGGAAGCTTGACAAGGCTCTGATTATCTACAACCGAGCAAAGAAACGCGCCGATGATCTCGCAGAAAAACTCGGTGCTGGAAACACCAAAGTCGCCGGAACTGTTGATGAAGTTGTTGCTGGTTCAGATATTATCTTCGTATGTCTAGGAGATGATAAGGCCGTCAATGCGACTATAGATACAGCACTCCAGCAGGATGTGAAGGGGAAATTGTTTGTGGATTGCTCGACCGTGCATCCCGAGACTTCCAATGCTCTTGCTAAAAGAATTGGCGAGAAAGGGGCCGAATTCGTAGCGATGCCTGGTGAGTATCTTTTTCCAACTCTTCCAATTCATCCCCAAATAACCAATTGACAATCCCGAGTCTTTGGCGCCCCTGCTATGGCAGATGCTGGCTCTCTAATCTGCGTCCTCGCCGGTCCATCATCCTCAATCGCCAAAGTTAAACCCTACACAACGGGCGTCGTTGGTCGCGCCGATATCGACTATGCAGACCAAGAACCTGGCAAAGCCACACTCCTCAAAGTCATCGGCAATACTTTTATAATAAACATGGTCGAATCCCTCTCGGAAGGCCACACACTTGCTGAACTATCTGGCCTAGGCACTGATAATCTGCATAAGTGGATTGAAGTCATGTTTCCTGGGCCGTATGCCACTTATTCGAATCGGATGCTGGCTGGCGATTACTACAAGCGAGAAGAGCCGCTGTTTTCTGTTGACTTGGCGAGGAAGGATGCTGGGCATGCGCTGGATATAGCGAAGAATACTGGCAACGCGAAGATGGGGGCGTTAGAGGTTGCGGATAGCCATCTTTTGGCCGTGAAAGAGCATCTAGGTGCGAAAGGAGACCTGCCGAGCATCTATGGCGCGGTGAGACAAGAGAACGGGCTGAAGTTTGAGAACAAAGACTAGAATCGCACAAAATTTGACGGAATTATAAAGTAGAATAGTTAAGAATAATTCTTAATCAAATGGCAGAGCCCTCAAATGTGGCGAGCACTGTCATATCACAGAACAACCATGAGCAACTGTACAAGGCCTACTAAGATTCGAAGATCCCTTTTGAAGGACGATATCTTAAAACCACTCCAGTGCCCATGCATACTACTTGCAGCGTGATGGAACTGCAAAAAACCGCCTATCAAATGTCGCCAGAGTTCTGCGAGGCCGGCGGGAAGATGAATAAATATGCTCATACAGAATTCTTTTCATATAACTCAATAAAAAAAAATCGAACAAACCTAAATGCAAAACGCCAGCTCCCAAGTCATGGGTATCGTACTCCTCATACTCCTCCCACTATGCCATCCTTTCCTCCCCTACGCCACCACTTCTCCAATGATATTACCTAATCATCCTGAACGGATGTCCCTCAGTGCTATAGACCCAGCGATCCAAACTCCCCACCTCCTTATCCGCGAAAATTAGCCATAAATACTTCAGCGTCTCCGCGCCCCAAAAGCTCTCGCTCTCGTCAATCCACCAACCCTCACTCTCATTCTGCGCCAATGCCTCTTCCTCCAAATCTGCGTTACGCGGCTTCCGCATCACGTCGCGCAGCCCAGCATACCCGTACGGCGTCTTGCAGTGCGTCTCGAACGCAACGAACGCATCCCATGCCCAGTCTCTGTACCGCTGCTCGCCGGTGATGCGGTACGCGTAGAAGAGACTCTCGACGTACTCGGGCCGGAGATGGTATTTCGCGTCAGCGACCCAGAAGCCGTGCTCCTTGAGCTCGTCCTCCTGTCTAGCAGTAGAGGGCTGAAACGTAGCATTGTCGTACCCGAATTTGGGGATCCAGGACCAAATATATGGGCCGATATGTGTTGGTGTGGAGGCATAGGTGTGGTGGCATGCTTCGAGTAGCGCTTTTCCCAGAGAAATGAGGTCGGGGCGGTCGAAATAGCGGCCGCCGAGCATAACATTGCCCGCTGCGAAGCAGGCGAGATGGGATTGTTCGTTTATGAACCAGTTGTCGTTTTGCTTGCCCATGAATAGGTGCTGGGTATCATGTTTTGGAGATGGTGCAGAGCGCGACGCGATGCGGTAGCGGAGCGAGTCCGCGGCTGCCAACCACTTATTTTTGTACGTTTGCGTATAACGGTCTCTCGGAGCCAGGAGCACTATTTTCAGCAGGTACTCGTAGTAGGAATCGTGGCCCGCATCCCAGTGACGCTGCCGACCAACAGGTTCGCCGGTGACGATATCGAATGGGGCGTCTACCATACCGGGCCAGGATGTGACATAGGAGCTCCAGACAAGTGGAGCCCAAGCGCGTGTCGCATTGCTAAGGTATACCTGATTGTTTGTAAGGCGACTGAGAACACGGTTTTCTAGGATGTTTGATCCGGCACGTGCAGGCCCTATGGAGGGATTTTTGTAGCGTGGCTTCGAGGGATCGAGTTTGTAGACCCAGGACGGATCTGGCACTCCAAGGTCTGTAGTAAAATTTACGCGTGGCCAGATCATACCTGTTGGACTGTCGAAGCAGGGGGCCAGCTTGTTGGCAAGGGCAACGGCTTGAGAAAGGATTGCATCGCGCTTGGTGCTGTTGATAGCTGAGGATGGGACAATACCAGCATCAAGAAGATCCGCTAGAGAAACCAGAGCGCCTAAATATCGAATTGTTGTTTCGAAAGGATCCACAAGACCATGTGCAATATTAAAATCAATCGAGTCTATGATATGGCCCACTTCGAGCGCCAGCTCGTCCCATAGACCCATCAATGCGAGAGTTGTTGTAGTGTCGACAATGAACGCACCCCAGCCATTTCTGCTTGTCTTGTTACTCCCAGAGACTGGCTTTATATCATCGTATCCCCATGCATACTCCCTGTATTTCCAAAATGTATACCTCATGGCGTTCGCCACCTGGTCCGCCTTGGCTTCGTCCGCCGCTCCGCTATTGTTCTTCCATCCCTCGAACTGTATGTGTGCACCGAATGGAGGATTTTTGCGAATACGGGGTCCAATGGAAGGGAATCCTCCTAGGATAAGGTAGAATGAGATGACGAGGAAGGCAGCTAGGAGCTTGAAGGTCGAGGTGGGGTTGCGGAGAAATTTAGGCATTCTTAGGTCGAAAGTTCAGCTGTGTGTGATTGTGTTGAACGGCTTCTTGCTCTCTTTAACAATGGCGAGCACATGGGAACGTATTGTGTCGAATGCTTGCTGTCCCTGTGATGAACTACATCCGCATCGTTGGAGTCAGTCGCGAATGAGAGGACATGAGAACGAGAAGCCAAGTTCTACCGTGACTTCACTGAAGCTCCCAATGTTATTTTGTAATGGCAAGATATGAGGATTGTGGGAGAGCTCATGTCATCGTGGGAAATGATATAAGAACGCAGTGGTAAATCATGGGAGCTCCAAGCTTCAAGCGAGCCAAGAGCTTTTCTCGACGACCGAAATTGCCTTCGACCCCCTTTTATCCGTAAGACAAGAGTCAGCATGTCTATTTGGCAGTAAGTTTTTGTAATCGAAGTTTTGGACATATTCTGATTACAATTATTCTAGGAAATACCGCTCCCTTACGCCACGAACCCGGGTATTGATCGGCGTAGGCATTATGGGTTACGCCGGCCTTGGACTTCTATTATCCGACACCGCAGAGGAGAAATTTGGGTTGGTACCGACGGAGAAAGATAAGGAGGAGCTTGATAGGATCATTCCGAAGATCAGGCTTGTGGATCGGGATGATACCTTGACAAAAGGTGATTCATGAGGGAGGTAGATGGATGAGATATGACCAAGTGGGCTGCTGTTCGGGAAGGTCAAGAGCATATGCATGGCTTCGCACTATCCTAATATTTTGCTGGTTGTTTTAGTGGAGATGCGAAGGAGAGCATAGGAAACCCTGCGAAGCTCGACAAACCATTCGAAGTACATTTGGACAGCCATCTGGATCAGGCCTCAGGCCTCAGGCCCACAACCCGTGATGCAACACTCGATCGATTTACTACATTCAAAGGTAACGTGGAAAGAATTAATGATGTTTCCGGGAAGCAATGCATACAATTTTTAAACTGCCAACAAACATCTCTAGAAAAATTCGATACAAACTTTCGCCAGGGAGGCGTTAGGCCAGAAAGAAAAGAAACATCATCCGTGGTATGACATACTCTTTCCTGTGCACAATTAAATGCGAAAATGCGATCTCGGATGAATCCTCACTAGCTCGGCTGAATCAAAAGCACACTCTGTTCAGGCTGTCACCCTAGCGTCATAGAATATGTGGGTAGTGCTGGACATATTGGTGCCGGAGCTGCATCTTCAACGTGGTCAAAAACCTGCGGTCGCATTTAATCCTTTCGAAACACGTCTACTATATCAATAGCCCTAGGGGTTTATCCGTGGTACCCTTCAAGCCAGCGTCAGGGGAGGTTAATTAAGACTGTCTTGCATACGTTCATAAAGCGGCTTATGACTTGTTCCTCAAGCGCCATCAGTTTCTCCGTTCCTTCACCTGTCCACTCCGTCTCCTCTTTCGGAAAAGAGGAAGCAGCAAGAACTCTCCGGAAACCTCCCCTCGGACCTTTTGTGGGCCACTTTATTACTGCTTCTGCAGCATTAATCGAGGTATCACTGGACAACTCTGAGCGTGTTCTACATAGTCCAGCCGGCGATGCTCTGCAACGGCTCTACAGCGGCTCTGCAACGGCTCTACAAATGGCTTTGCAATGGCTCTACGAACGGCTTTATAAACGACTCTGCAATGGCTTTGTAACGGCTTTATGAACAGCTCTACAATGGCCTTGTGATGGCTTTATAGATGGCTCTGCAATAGCTCTATGAACGGCTCTACTTATATAGCAGAAGCCAGTCTACTTAAACTTTTAATAATAAACTATCCTCTTTATTAACTAATACTGCTAGAGGTGGCAAGGGTTTAAACATATTATAATAGATAGATCTTAATAGGTGGTTGAGGTTAATGTATTGTTAGTGGGGATATTGCTAATTGTACACTTTGGCTGTCAGGTGAAACCTGAGCAGATCGTATATAGCTACGAGGCACAGGCGACTCGCCTGTAAGGCACGTGCGCTGCACGTGCCTAGGGAAACCCCTTACCTCGCACCTCAGACTCCTCCTTCTCCCTTAAGGATTCGTCTGTCTATACAATATACCCTATTGTTCCATCATTGAGCTCCCTATCCACATCCTCACCTCACATTGGCAATCTGTGTTATGGCTATTTTGAAATTAATGTCAGGAACGGGAAGGCGGGGAGACATCTTATGTAGACCATTCGATTCGCCAGAGCTTAATAATATATAATTGATGGATTTTTTAAGCTGCCCAAACTCGTCGTAATAATAAGAAGTGAATATCTGTAATATTAGCTATGCAGATATAGCGACGTGCGTTATAAACGTCGGCCAAAGTGTCTCAGACCACAACGGGACAGATGGCCTAAACTGGTTTAGCGCCATCGGGCCGGATTTATCGGGCCTCCAATTTGTAGTCTGAGCATGCTGAGACAATGGATCTACCGCTTTCCTGATGTAACGTAGCTTATGGGGTTTTGACGGTTAGGGGGTTTTTGACGGTTTTACTACCGCTTGCCTGTTTAAGCTTAGCGATTTATACTGCCGCTTCAAGAATCAAAACATTGAATTCCTCAATACTTAATCCATATTTAAGAAATTTACCATTAACGCCACTATGCCCCGCTGGAGTCGCGAACCTAATGCGGACCAAAGGATTAAGTTAGCAATTACTGGCTTTAAGAATGGCCTCTATAAAAGCCAGGGAGATGCTGCAAAGTCTCACGGTGTTAGCCTAAATACATTACGCAGGCGACTCAACGGCAAACATAAATCTCAAAGTCGCGCATGCTCAACAGCAGTGACTACTACCCCTGCAGAACCTGCAGTTGTGCGACAGTGTATATACCTTGGAAAATGTTGCGTAATACCTTTTATTAAGAAAATGCCTGCAATTGAGCATTTTAAGGCATTAGTTTTGATGTTCAAAACCATCAAACCCCCCAACCGTCAAAACCCCATAAGCTACGTTAGACGGAACACCTAAATTCTAAGGCATTTGGCCCTGTCATCTCCGGTGGTTAGCGCAGCCTCGTCTGCACGGCCTTACTTTCCCTTAAACAGCAAAAATACCAAAACTTCTCCTACAAAAAGGCCGTGCAGACATGGCTGCGCTAACCACCGGAATTGAGGAAGGCGATAGATCGAATGGCTCAGACAGCCCTACAGTGTTTTGCCAGCGATTGGCTAGTTTTGCGCGAGGACGCCGTTACGCCGTTCGGCCGTGTCAATATAGGCCAATTCCCAACTCAACAATCAAATTTCACATGCCGACTCGGCGACTCAATATTTACTAAGCACCACCTTTGCTTCCCATCCCTACGGTCACCGCGCATAAGTAAATTACATTATAAATTGCAGTAATATACCACTGATTTTGCAGTGTTTTACTACAGTTTTTAAGGCATATGCAGCTAAGTTTGCTGTAAAATACGCACACAAGAGTTGCGCAAATACGCCAGAAACTATAGTATATTACACTATAATCTATAGTATTTTACTGCAGAATCTATAGTATATTGCAAATAAATCTACAGCGTATTACACTTAATTTTAATATATATTAAAGCCATAGAAATTTGCATTAGTAGAATAATTTAATTTGGATTAAATTACAGAATCAGCAACCAAGGCCCAATAATACAGCAGTAAGTAGTCTAAGTCAAAATAAGGACTCAAATCGCGCAGTCTCTACTTGCCTCCAAGCTAGTATACAATTCCTATAAGAATAGATTAACGTCGGTAGTAATAAGGTTTCTATTACCATCGCGCACTACCCCAACTAGTAATAAAATCCAATCGACTTTAATCCATCTTAAACAGCTAACTTTGCTGTATGTTATAACGCCCTTTTATCAGTTAATATTAACTCCATTAAGCTTTTTAATTAGTGTCTAGTTTACTAAGCCAGTAACCTCAGTAACATTAATAAAGAATACAACCTCACCAAATAAAATAGGCTAGCCGGCGTCCGTTTAGTAGCAGATCCGGTAACTATCTCAATTAATATCGCCCCATCGCTAAGAGTGTTTTAATCCAATAACAAGATCCTCCTAAAGTCTGCACTATTTAAAGCCAATATACCCATTAAGCCGCCGATTCATTACATATTTAAGTTTTATCACTTAAAAATAATTTAGCTCTAAGTAGAATTCATTAAATAGGAGAGGTAGCTATAGAGTATTTAGCTAAAGCACCTAACGCGGCCGGACAAAGAATTAGTAATTTAGGTGTTCACTAATTACAACTATATTCGCAAGGCTTGCGCTTAACTACAACTTTAATTAAGCCTTAGGCTTAATAATACCACAATATTATTCTATAACAAACTACCAGTAATAGCAAGCGGGTCCTAAATCTTATATATAGCGGGTAAAGTGGAGGGTATAATAGATCTAAATAGTACAGACTTAAATCCTTTAGGCGTCACCGCGGTAATAGAGATATTCAAAGCTTTATATAAATAACTTAGTAAGCTTATATACTTAACCAATATCCGCCTCCATCATCTGCTGCTAGGTAGTAAGTAAGTATAGCAAACTAAGCAGATAGAAATTTGCAACATAGCTATTATCAATACGTTAAGTAAGCAGAGGTACCCTATAAAGCAGTAGCCATACTTTCCATTCGGCTGCTTTAAACAGATTATACAGTATATTAATTCAACAAGGCGCGTAACCTAGATATCTAGGAATTTAAGGCCTTATATTTTCCATTATATCACCCAGTCCTTTAAGAGCAGCAGTTAATAAGTGGTAAGAAGGCCTTTCTTAGTAGTTATTAGCGTTATCATTCTTAAGGAACTTTTTAGCCTATAGCCTAAATAGCATTAGGCAGATATTCTACAGCACATAGTATATAATATTAGTAGGAAAGCTTCGCGGAAAGTAAATTAACTACAGCTTTAGTAATATACTGCTACAAGCAACCCTATAGTTTATGCGGATAGCGTTATTATTAGCTTCTTTAACGTTGCTAATTATTATTCAGAGCTTTGTTTGGATTGGCAGTAAACCAAGGCTATAATTAGTATAAGGAATATAGTAGTAGCTCTACCTATATTCTCCCTAAATATTATATATACGGCATAGACTTTTTGCATTACCAGGAGTCTTTATACCCATAGCGTCTATAGCTGCCAGCGTATTAGCTAGTAGTATATTAGTTAATAAACAGTTAAGGTTATTAGTGCCTACTAGTAACCAGAGTTACCCATACATAAAGCCTAAATAGAGCTCTACTATCGCCATTAAATATATCAATACTATACTCTAACTTAAGCAACTCATTAACCAGTAGCTAGAGGAAGCTGTCTAGGTTCTTATACTTCTTTCAACCCAGTATTATAAGGCTCGCGAGGATATTCTTAGCTTAATATCATTACTTAGGGGGCAGATTTAGGTTATAAAGGATCACTAGAGTTACCTAAGGTTATTAATAGCTGTGCTAGATCTGCTAAGTCTATATACCATATACAAGTTCTTTCTAGTAGTAATATTAACACCATTAAGCGATAGGTGCAGAGCGATATTATATAGATTACTAAACAGCTTAAGCTCTATCTTATAGAATTAACGGTATAGATCACCATCAAAGACGTCCTAAAAAAGGCGTCGACTATCCTTAATATTCGTGCTCCAGAGGCCCTCCCTATACGATTTTAGGATCCTTGCCCATTCCGCGTTTTAATATTATAACTATAGGCGCCATATAAGCGGTATATATATAAACATCTTCCGGGGTTTATTGCTGTTAATATAGTATCGCGGTTAGTGACAAATAATACAGCTACAAAGCTCAGAGTAGGTGCCGGTGTAGGCCATACAGGCATTATAGCAGCAGTAAATTAAGCGCGGCTTAATTTTAGTTATACCACAGAGTCGGGCCTCTCGTTTTTAAAGGCTAGGAAGATATAGACCGCAGTCTCGCAGTATACGCCATAGCTCGGCGTAATTTGCGCATAAGATTGTCTACAATAATTCTGCAAGTTATAGAAATAGATTAAGCACTAAATCTGGCTCCTTATCTATTAGAGGACAATAATATTAGCACTAGAGAATATCATAACTAGTTACCTAGTAAGGATATAAATAAACAAACATATAGGCCCAAAGTCGTCAGCAAGCTCGTCCTCCTCTACCTCCTCAGTCAGTAGATCTAATATACGGCGTTTCTCCATATCCTTATCATCGTCATCGTCACTGTTAATATCGGTAGTATTAGTGGTATTAGTACCATATTCGTCTAGTAGGTCGCCCAGTTAGTTAAGTAATTCTATACCATCTACATTATATGGCATAAACGATTCAATATCAGGCCTAGAAGTAGTATATATTACTACACCACTTAAGCTCTGGAACCTACGGCGGTAGTAACTATAGATATAGAGAGGGACGAGATAACCATTTAGAAAGTCTATACAAAAGGTACAGCAGCGCAGGCCTTACTGGCGCTTATTACATAGTAGCTGTCGCAGCTATCGGGTTTAGTGATCTTAGTACATTCACACAGGAATAGGACGCCCTTTAGGAAACAATACAACACAGCGCTAACAGACGCAGATACGCCGGCTCATAGTATAATGCACAAGAAGTTAGTATACAAGCAAGGACAACTAGTGTTAAAAAGGGGTGACTTGTAAAGGACAGTAGGCAATGCTTAAAAAGCTCCGTCAGCGCTAGCACTAGCTGGTTTCACCTTATTAGCACTAGCTTAGCACAGACCGTACTTATATAGAGGCTTAGAAGTAAAGTTAAAAAGTCAATTAAGTTAACGGCTTATTTTTACAGGAGGGTAAACACAATAAATAAAAGACGTCCTCTATATACTCCTAGATACCAATAATTGCTAAAATACTATAGTAATTTATGCCAAGTCTGTATTCCAAAGCATCCTCGCGACTCTATACAAGCATTAGCATACACCCTTAGTAAAAGGCCAAAGCTATATTTCTAAATAGCGAAATACGCCACTAAGAAACCATCCAACAACCCCAGTTAACAGCGACAATAAGGTCTAATTCTACCACCCTAACACTCAATCATAATTATTCCATATATATATAATCGCCGCCATATACAAGTGCGTATAGATATTGCGTTAGTATAGAAGCAGCAGGGAGGTAGCGGAGGCATCCCTAAGCTAAAATCTTAAAAACTTGACATTGCCAAGATCTAGAGCCTTTAAGGTTTATCTAGTTGCCCACTAATTACCTAATTAGGCAATATAGCGCTTTTCACAATCTCTTAAAACTTAAGGCGCTATACCATAGAAAATAGGCAATTAGAAGGTAGCTCTACTCAAGCTTATACTAATATTAATCCGAAGTTAGACCCATTTTTATAAAAGATATAAAAGGGCAGCAAATCCTACTAATTTAGTAGTAATTTACTGCTAAATCCGCATCAGCTATAGCCCTAAACTTAAGCTCCTTAGGCTCTTTACCAATCTTTATAGTCCCTGCCTACTATCGCTAGCCATCCTTAGAGGGAATTAAGGACTTAATTCTTCACTTAAAATTCAACAGCAAAGCCAAAGACAATGTCCAAAATAACTAGCATATCCACAACATATACCGACAAATTGTTGCTAGTCTTCTTAATATAAACAACCCCAATTTATACTAATACCAATGGAAGCGAATCAGTTCGGCTAGGAAGGTGCTAGCTCAAAGCCAGCTAATAGACAAATTTCCTTAGATAAAGGAGTTTAAAAAGGACTAGGCTGCTAAAGAGTTACTTAAATTAATATTAAATAATAAAATCAACAACACTATGCGCAAGAGGAGTAGAGTGCCAATATCAATAAAGGGGAACAGAAGGTGTTAGAGGAAGAGGGCAGAGCAATCTATTATACTAAAGTTATCTATTGCGAATACAACCTCTAGTAAGGCTACTTTTATGGGGTTATTCTGCGTGCACTAATATTAGGTTAACAGCTGCAATTTCAGTTAATATATCTAACGGCAAATCTTATACCGAGCCTGTTAGCGATTCTACAGACGGCTCTACAGACAACTCTAGATTAGATAGTAATTCCAGCTCAATATCCTCCAAATTAGGCTCTAATACCGCGCCTACTCCGCCGCCTTAAAGTATATCGCCTACTCTAGCTCCTAGGCCAACGCGCTGCACCTTAAAGCTTGCCAATAAATCCAGATTGGCTGTACAGCAGTGCAAGAAGTATAAGATAATAAAGCCTAAGCCTAAGTTTAAGAGTCTTAATACCGCTATAATGCTTAAAAATTGCCAAGCCTATTAGAAAGCCAGGGCAGCCATATTACCGCCTTTAACTACCAGTATTAGAAGGGTGCGAAAGCCTACTTAGAAGGTAGTTAAGGATATTAAAATTCGGCAGGATATCGCCAAACAACGCGCCAAGAAGGAAACTAAAAGGCAAGGCAAAATGGACCGCAAGAAGAAGAAAGAGGCGGCTAAGGCGCGTTTAGCGGCGCGTCGCAGCAGCCAGGCATAGAAGGTATTATAGTAGTATAATTTTACCCCCAGGAAACAATATCTAGATTAGGCGCAGCTTTGGGAGAGCATAAGCCTTCCACAGTTATATAGATTAGTCTATAGTAGGGGACAGTCAAGTTCTAAAGTAGGGGAGGAGACGTAGTTAATAGCTATATAAAAGATTCCTATCCGTCTGTTTATTTACTATATTTCCTAAAGCTCTTTTAATCACCCTTTATTCCTTATTTGCTTTCTTAACAATTTAATACATATTAGCCGCAAGGTAAAGACAGGAGGATATTTATATACGTATTTTTGGAATCTTACATTTACTACAAAGATATTAGCTCTACTTACCGCCTTCACTAAGCCAATAGCGATTTTCCATCCCAGGGATAGAAAATCATAATTGGTCCATTTAACAATTAGAGCCAGCAGAACTCTATACTACTACCCAGATTTAGTAGACCATTTAGACTAGAAAGCCCTATTAAAAACTTTACCTTTTCGCCCTTAATAAACCTTAAAGACAACCGTAATCAGCTAAAGTATAAACTAAGCAGAATTAACAATAGTATACTTATTATGTCTTCATCTAATAGACCACTGGTACTATATAAAGGAGCTAAGTGACAGATTAGTAACATCCTTATAGAAGTTAGAGGCTTCGCAGTTAATTAGCGTTAGGCAGTGCTTATCCAAATCTGTAACAAGATTCTACTCTCTTAAGAAAACTACGCAGATGCTGCTAGTGTGGTAGTTAATTTCGTTAACTATAATAACGGGTTACAAACATCTCTAGGAAAGGACGCGTTCTTAATAATCTTTAAGGACATCTCTAACATTAGTAAGATAGCAAAAGATTAAAGAAATCAGTGTAATAAAGTTAGAGAAACCATCCGAAAAGCCTAGGGACAGGATGTTCTTAACAGGCCGCTTAAACACGCAGTCTCCTATTACTTCCTTTCTACTGCCTAAAAGCTCGCCATCTACCCGCGTCATAAAGTGACAGCGCGAGTCAATAAGGCCCTAATTAAGAGGCTTAATCATCCAGGACATAGCATTAAGAACACTACTTAACTACAGCCAGCCAATTTCGCGCTCGCGCCTAAAATGTTAGAAAGGGCAATATCAGACCAGGTAGTAAATAAGCATAGTTTAGGAAGACACTTAACTAGCTTCCTTATTCCAAATAAGGACCTACCACCAAAAAGTAGGAGACTAACTACTATAGGACTAGAGGTCACTAATGTTAAAATTAGACAAGTAAAAAAGAGCTTAGCTCTTACACTATAAATATATTCACGACATGCTTCTAACGTAATAAGTCCCTCCGCTTTTCAGCCGTTAACGCCTATTTAGGGAGGAGGCATTAGTATTATACCAAGCCCGTCCTAACAGGGGTCGCCTATATTAGTAGACTCGCCTCTATTATCCATAAATAAAAGCATTCTTGTGGCAGGAACGCCAGTTAGCTCGCCCCTATAGCTGCTAGTATTCTCTTCAAAAAGAAACCCAAGGAGAGGGCTTATAATTGCTTACCCAAAAGTAGGAGGGCTAGAAGTAGAATTAATATTTAATAAAAACGTTATTAAGCCAGGAGATAATATGGAGTATATTAAGGAGGCTGCAGATACTGTAGTAATACTCCGCGCAAAATAAGGATATAACTATAAAAATAACATGCTAGCTTATCTTAAGGCGTCCCTAAACCAAACCACTAAAATTAAACCAACTAAGGTCATAAAACTTCTATACAGTTAGTATAGGGCGGCTGGTTCTAATCTAGAAATATATAAGGTCTGCTAAATGCATACGCAAGCCATAGAAGGACACATAGGTTTAGCAATAAAGGGTCTAAACTATACCGCACTATATCACAGACTCCGTTTAATATATTACGCTTATAACCAACTTAGGACTATAAAAACGGATCTAGCCATGTACTCTTGGTTTAGAAAAGCTTATAAACCTCCAGTTCCATCCAACTCCTTAGGACTATATAAGTTTATTTATAACTCAGCACCAAGGTTTTCCTATAACAGAGAGGCTTTGCTTAATTGGATACTATCACCAGACAACCAACATATATGGCAGTAAGAAGGATCCATAGTTTCGAACGTATTTAGATAGTAATGGGATTCTAGCATCTTAGTAATAATCAATAAGGAAATACGTATATACCGCTATTATCAGCGTCTAATTAATAGGCGGCCAAATTACGGCTAGTTAAAAACAATGGTCCACAGTCTCTACCAGTAGCTAATAAGACAAGATCCTCAGTACTACCGTCTCTATTACGCTCTCAGGCCTAATAGCTAGTGGCGGCTTATCTCCTACCCTTACTATATAAAGTTCGCGGTTAAGGGAGACTCTATAGCTTTCCGCTATATTAATGTAAACATTCCTTCTCTTATAGAGAGCGGACGCGGTGCCAATATAATCCAAGGGAGCGTTTCTCTGGATAATAAGACTAAGGATAACTATATAATTATCCTACCTAGTATATATTATTACTTAGAATCATGGTGGGCAGATTTTAAAGCGCGAGGATTAACTAAGGGTAATAGATTTATATATAAGATCTCGGATTAAGACTAGACCACTAAGGACGTAGAAAAGTATGCGACCAACTAGGTGGCTTAGCTATGTAAGAAAGGAGATATGCGTATAACCATGCCTTACTTTCCTTATAGGGTAAAAGGACCTTTAACTGGGACCCAGCAAATAATGCTGCCATAGTTTGTTGGTATTTAGGACAACCACAATAACCTTAAAGTCACGGAAGGAGAAACCTAGGCAAAGCTAGCAGATGCTTACTAAGACTTAAAAGCACCACCCTATATACTATCCGGACATGCTAACCTTTACGGCGTAATCCCATATCGCTTCCCTACTGTAGTTAAGCTTATAGCTACCAGCGCCTTATCTAACACCCTTCTAGGTAGACAATAATGGGATTCTTTAGCGGTAATCCATAACCAAGATCTCCTTCTTAATGGCAATAGAAACGAAGTTGGAAAATAGATATATTCCTACCATCTTAGGGCTGTTAAGAACTACAAGGATATATTTTAGCTTATACATATAACTAAAATAGAGCGCTTTAATAGTCGCTCGTACTTCTATTATATTAACAATAGAATCAATCCTTTAACCATTACAGTAGATCTAAGTAGGGTGCCCCCTATTATTACAGAAGGACAAAGTCATGCGGAGTTACCTAAAGAATTATAGGACAGAACTAAGTAAATAGAAGGATATAAGAGAGCTATATTATCTAAAAGCCGTCAACCTAGTGCTTCTATCTCTCAGCTAGGCAGATAAGAACGGTCTCATTTAACCAGAACAGAGTCTCCTTGCTCACCATCTCAGGTTTGCAGTAAGGGTAAGGAGCGTATACAATCACCTTATAAGCCTTTATCTCAAAGATAGGAATAGAACAAAGAGTCTTAGAAGTCGCTAGAGGACAACAACTTAGGTAGGGGAGGTATATAGTAGTGTAATTCAGCCCCCTATATACAATATCTAGATTGGGCGTAGCTTTGGGAGAGCACAGGCCTTCCACAGTTATATAGATTGGTCTGTGACCCCAGAGTCTATAACAACTTAAATAGGCCAACAGATAGATTCTCTTCTCTAAATATACTCTTTTCTTCTTATCTTACTAACTGCTTTACCACTAACTAGTTCTGACTTTTTTACCAACTAATACCAACTAACTGCACTATGCCTTTTACTCTAAAAGAGTCCGCCCTTCCAAAGTATTAGGGAGAGCAATATTATTAGTAGTAGGTAGAGGTAGTAAAAGAGGTAATAAAAGAGGTTGTAGAACTATGCGACTTAGAGGGGTCCAAAGATTATAACAGAATTTGGCAGAATTTGGCAGAATTATGCAATAAGCGTCAAGTCGCTATAATAAAAAGCAGCACCTACCTAAAAACTATTGTAATTTACTACAAGTTATATAACTTGGCCTGAACTTAGGTGGGCTTTTTAAAATTCTGCGAATTGTATATCCAAAAATTCCATAAATCTACAGTAATTTACTATAGAAGTAGTATTTTACTACAATTTATAATGTAATTTACTTATACGCGGTGACCGTAGGGCCAGCGATGCTAAACAAGGATCTCCGCATACTTACACTCGATGGCGGCGGAGTCCGCGGCCTATCCGCGCTTATTATCCTTAAGCAGCTTATAGAGACCATTAAGCTACTAGTAGAGCAGGATGACGGACTACGGGCGTAGTAGGATACTTGAGAACAGGCAAAGCGGGTAGACAAGGAGGAGGTACTATGGTTTTCTTATCTTCTGCAAATTCGCTTAATAAGAGCCACACATATTAAAATATCTTCTTTGTATACAAAATCAAATACAAATCGAATATTCCTATATGCCCACGACTTTTTTTGACTACAATGCCCTTCAGAATTCCTCCATATCGCGTCTTTCAGATCTGCGTCGCCTTATACTACGGTTAGAAGGTTGCATGGATTGCTACAGCTACTTAAGTATATTACTTAACTATAAATCGCATAAGAACCTCCCTAGATGTATGGGGTACTCTATACCCCCCCTATATTACTCAGCAAGGAAGGCCTTGAGCTTTAGCACCAATGCACAAGTAGGTTCGCGATAGTTAATATTATAGTGTTATAGCTATTTTCTTATAGATATTATAGGCTCTACTTACATTTCTTACTAATTACCCAACTGCCTTCCTTAACGAAATGGCATGGTTCCTATATAACGAGTTTAACTTAATTGCAGGGCTCTTAACTATTTAGAAAACTCTTACACGCCTACAGTAGAGTTAAAAAGTTGTATAGAGGAAGGCGGCTAAGCGGGCAGAGGATCTTTATGCCTTATAAAAGGGGCGTTAAATTATATAGAATATTAATTAATTAATCTTTATTAACGAATTAAGAGCCAATAAGAGGACTAGCTATAGGAAGTTTAGGTAGAGTCCTATTACTATACCAGTAATAGAAGTCTCCTTAATTTAACGCTCTAAGAGGTAGAGTATACTACCTGCCTACACCTGCAAGGGCTTCCTTCTAGGGTCTTTAATTTATTAAGGCTCTATTACTTCTAAAATATTTAACGTATAGATTAAAGCTATAGTTCTCCTATAGTATAGGCCTAGTTATACTACTCTAGTTATAGACAATGCGTCAATATATAAGAGCTAGGTAAGAACGTTAATTTAAGTAAATATCTATATAGATTTTAACAGAAAATAGAAGCTCTAAGCTCTTTATAAAAACGCAGGTGTCTATATAGAATATCTTCCTCTATACTCTTTAGAGTTTAACCTAATTAAGCACGCTTTCTATAACTTAAAGACGTGGATCCGACGCCATATTAATAAGCTTAGTATGCATAAAGACTTTAGAAGCTTTCTAAGGCTTAGTATAGAGAGCATTGGGAGCTGTATAGCTACGCGATTATACTTCCAATATATAGGTTATCTAGTAGTTAACTAGTTAGTTCTTATTATACGCAATCTAGTATAAAACAGTGCAGAGAACTATAGTATATACTGCTTAATTAACTCCCTATAGACCTTTAAGTCTCGCTAAAGCTTTATCAGTATACCTAATTTTAGCCCTAGTTTTTCCCACATTATATTACTCAGCTCCTTTATATTTCGTAAGGCCTCCAGATTAAAGTCGTGTTTATTTAAGGTGTCTGTAATATAATCTAGCTTGGTAGTTAACTCTACTGTGCTCTAATAGGGGTGCTTTTAAAGCCAGTTAAAGTAGCCATTTAATTCCTCAATGGAGTCGGGCCCAGGTATAATTGGGCTTATAGAAGGCTCTAGAGGAGGCGCTAGAAGAGGCGCTAGTGCTATTATATAAGCCGATTAAGGTGTTATAGGCGTAATAGGCTGCTAATATAGGTAGGGAGCGTATTAAACGTATAGATGTGGTTAATACTGGGTAGGGTGCATCTAGTAAGGAGCATATAGAGAAAAGTTAGGTTAATTAGTAAGCTCTATTTTATCCTTACGCAATTACATCATGCCATCCTTTTAGCTTAACTATATAGCGATTTAAATTAACGGCTTGTCTGCAGTAGCTTTACCCTTCATAATATCATTCCCCTAGGCAGTTATAGTCAATATATTAATAGGGTGGTAATTTACCGGGTTTTCTAGGTTACTACTATTAACCCAGCAGCTATACCCACTATTTGTATAGGTTATATTTTGATAAGGCTACCGCATTGTAATTAGGGGCCCCCTATGCTAAGCAAGGACCTTAGTTAGAAGTGTACCCGGCATATTTAAGTGTTGTAGAGCGGTTGCAGTACTACTTAAGGCTTTACCTCTCTTATTTGGATTAGTAATTGCCTTTATAAGGCTTCCTATTTAATTGCTAAGAGCTTGCGCGGAGGAATTAGGTGTACCGGCTTGTAAATCTAACAAATTTAACGCCTAGGGGAGCTCTAAAAGGGTCGCGGTAACCTTAACTTTTAGACCCTTCTTCTTCTTACCATGCTAAGTATCTAGAAGTCGATCTATGGCGTTAATATCTTTAATACCGTGTACATCTATAAGGATCTCCTTGCGTTTAGTAGCTTAATTATAACCAGCAACTGCTTATATCATTATAGTAGATTTAAATCGCCCTAGGTATTTCTCACAAACTTTATTTACCCAATTAATTAAGTTACGGTAGCGAAAGCAATATACATACATTCGCTTTGCTGTATTTGTAATAGGTGTATTACCTACTACTATACGCCAAATAAGTGTATAAGTAATAGGCTCTAACTCTAACTCCTACTACTATGTTGTATTTAGTTCGGATACAGGACCAGGTAATTTAGGAGGAGAGAAATCTACCAAGTTAACTACCTCTTAATTTTAACGCCCTATAGAAGCTATATGCCAAGACTTATATCGTAAAGAGGCTCTTGCATTTGGCTTCTTAAGAGGCTTCGGCTTCTTAATATTCTTCTTTCTAGCTCTTTTAGATGTTTGCTATAAAAATACTTCCTCATTCTTTGCTACCTTCCTTAATTAACGCCGTACGTATAGTAAGGAAATCTCTTTAAAATTAATAGAAGAACGATCCTTGCGTAGCAAGTTAACTACAATAGAGCTCTCCTTAGGGGGGTATTAAGTAGTAGAGCCGTAGTCATCATCCTTATTAGTCTTGGTATCTTCCTTATCTATAGTGTCTACTTCCTTAGGGAGTTCCTCTACAGCCACAGAAGAAGCTCTTATATAATTGGCTAGGCCTTTTTCAGGAGCAACACTAAGACGCCGGCTGCTTTTAGCAAGAGAGTTAGAGCTGGGGGGTGCTGGTGGTGGGCGTTGGGGTATAGAGGCCTGCGACGCAGCTCGTTTTCGGCGGGCAGATAAGGACACCATATTGGTAAAAACACCTGCCAAGACGTCGCGATATAGATGTCGGTGTAAATTAGAGCTTCATATATTTTTATAATCTAAAAAATTTGTGGGCATACAGGAATATTCGATTTGTATTTGATTTTATATACAAAGAAGATATTTTAATGTGTGCGGCTCTTATCAAGCGAATTTGCAGAAGATAAGAAAACCACGGTAAAACGGATATACTACCCCGGTTAGTAGGAGGGACAGAAACCACTATCCGTGACAGCAACCCTGCGTAGTTGTGATAAGAACTTGTCCATAATGTTTTCTAACATAGCTCTAAAACCGCGAGATCCATAATAGCCTAGTATTAATAAATTGTGTTCAATATGGCTTATAAAAGGGCCCGATGTTTCCCGGATCTAACCTACTAAGCTAATTCTTTTGCCGCCGTTATAAATTAACTACAGTTGAGCTAGATGTTAGAGCTTGCTAGGCTTACAATTAGCGTCATTTTAACATTATTAACTGTTTCACCCTAAATTAACTGCAGTTTAGTTAGAAATTAGAGCTTACTAGGCTCACAGTTAACACACATTCTATCGTTGCTAACCCAGTCACAATTCGCTATATTAAAAACAACTCCGTTAAAGGAAAGGGGGAAAAAAAAAATATAAAGACGGCCTACCTGTCCCGACAAGTAGATATTCTAAGATCATCACTCCAATATCCTCTAATACATAATCCTAAATACTCCAATACCGTACATCGAGCTATCTTGCCTTTGAATACCCGTTTTAGAAACAATGCGCTTCACGCTTTTAACATTCTCGGCACTTGTTCTCCTTATATGGCACCAAGCTCTTGGTTTGCCAAGCGTATTGCCCCCCACACCCAATACAGAAGTAACTGTCTGGAATCTCCCTCGTACGGCTCCATATGACGCCGCCACGCACCAAATGTTAAACTTAAGGGCCGTTGATGTTGAGGCCACTGCCAACCTTAACACCCGCAGCCTTCAAACTCGTGCCCTGCCCTGGCAGTCATCTGCATTAAAGCGCCGGTTGGTTGTTGGGCTGTCGACCGCCGTCGCCACTACGATCCATCTCGCCAACGCCGCGCTGTCCTGGAAAATCTCCTTAATATTTAACACGGATACCAGGGGCCGCGAGACAGTAACAGGGACTGTCTACTCAGATGGAGATATGAAAGCATATAACCTGAAACTGTGTGTAAATGGGGTTAAGACTTGGGCATTCGGTAACAATAATAACCAATATTGGGTGGACGCAGATGTCGATTTAGAGGGCACATACCATGATAGTACCTCAGGGAATGTGGTTACAATGTTTTGGACAGCGTCCATGCGTTTCGCCCAGGATGCCGCATTAAACATGGTCCACAATATGGTACACGCTCCTACAGGATATGAGATAGTTCCAGGGGTAGGTCTGCAGACGTGCCTAGCCCCAAGTGGCAAAGCGGTTGATCCTACTTCCTGGACATTTAATGAATGGTAACTCCTTCTGGCTCTTAGCGGACACACAGTGTGCGTTATTGCAAAGCAGGGGTGCTAAATGGCTAGGAGATACTTTTAACCTTTTAACCTAGTTAGGAAGAACTTTATATATAGCTTACTAGCCTCTACAAATACAATCGTTAACCTAAAATTAATATTTATATTCCTATATATTGTTAGGGAGGGGGGGGACTTGGGCGGTCTTTTTGAGCTTGGCAACGTGCATATAATAAGTTATGTGACAGCGTATTATTACTTTGCTGGATAAGGAAATATAAGAAGAACTTGTTAATACGCCTAATACTTATACTGTGGGAGGGTACGATCTCTCTCAGATGGAAAGTCACGGTGCTGTCTGTCAGTCTGTCGGTCTGTCTGTCGGTCTGTCTGTCGGTCTGTCTGTCTGTCGGTCGGTCTGTCGGTCGGTCGTAATCAGTCAGAAGTAATCAGTAAAGCAGTCAGTAAGAAGGAAAGAAAAGAATGTATTTCCGGTAACTGGTAGGGTCGTGATATCTAAGAAAGAGGGAGGGAAGCCGAAGGCTCTATAAATATAGGAAAATGCCAAGACAGTAGGCGACGTCCAATCTACGCCACCACAATACGACGCTGGTAACCTATACTATCCGCGTCACGGTCCTGGCAGAATTCGGCAGTGTTCCGCGGTTTAGCAGAATTTAGCAGTACAGAACTCACAGAGCTTATCATATGACTTCACTTACTACTCGTCACATGGCTCCACTGGTAAGGGCGATCTTCCTGTAAACGCCAATGCAACAATATCTTGAACAACCAAACAAATGAGTCCTCACCCATCCTTCCCCTCTTCATTCTCCCTCCGCATGCCCAGCGTCTTGTCTGGCTGCGACTCGAGTAGCTTTTAGTGTCCGCAAACTCCTCCCCCGACGTTCAACCCTGCCGTCACCCGCGGATGGCTCGCCGACCAGCCAGCCTCGCCCCACCCGCCTCGTCCCACTCGCCTCGTCCGTCCCGAAAACCCGCCGGTAGTCCAATCCATGGGGGGCACCACAGCCCAAGCGACGCCAACCGCTCCAGCCTACGCACCAGCCCATTGTGCAAAGATTGAACGATACTGGTCCTTATCAAGCTCAGTTTTTTTAAGCACCCTCTTTATCATCTCCGCCTCCCACACTAATCTCGCCTATTCTTCGACCAGCTACAACGATAGCGCTTCGGCCTGAAAAGATTCCTGCTCTTCCTCAATCATTCTCAAGCGCTCGGAAAACTGCTTCTTGCAACGTTCCTCTCGCGTAGCCCAAGATACCAAACAGAAAGCAAGATGGTGAAAGCCCGAAACCGTCTCCTTGGGCGTTACCCGCCCGGCATGTCTCTCCTGCTGAATAATGCAGCGAATATCCTCACTCTCTCTGATCTTGGTTAACTGCAAAGAACGACCAGGCCGCGCCCGGCCTCCTGTGTAGGGATCAAGCAAATTCCACATCTTCTCCAAAGGAACCGGGTCCAGATCCGGCAAATGCGCCGTCAGGCCCCCTTGGGCAGCTCATAATACGGATTCTATAAACACGCGCAGATATATGCGATGGAGCCTTGGGAGAGCTTGTGCAGTGCGAGTGTTGAGGGGACGTAGCCACTGCATCCGCATTGTCTCAAGGCCACCTCGGGCGTCGGCGGCCATTTGGGTGAGCCATTCCGGATGTGTAATGTCTTTATCGACAAGGTAATCCTCCAGGACATAGGCGTCATCGAAGATGAAGACAGTTGATTTACGCACTTCTTCGAGTGCCATTGGCCAAGAGGCGCCGGGCCACGGAATTCTGTTCTTCAGATTGCATCCATCTAAGGTATCCATGCCGGCGAGTTTCGAACTACTCGAGATAGGGTTTCTGTACGCATACTGATCGTTGGGGTCCGCTCCTTCCAAAGTCCACTTGTACACATCTGATATCGAATGTGGATATGAGCAAACACGACAGGCGTATCGGTTTCTGGGTTGTTTTTGCCCTGCCTTCAATCAATATACGTGCACCTCACAGAACCCAAACGCGTATTGTAGAATTTTGCTCAGCACTCCGAGCGGTAGTCGTTCCAAGGCGGCCTTTGGCGCAGGTTCCTGTCGCCTTCCGTCTCGTGCCACAACATCAACCAAGGGAGTAGACAAGGCCAAACCCCACGAGAAGCGTCGTTCCTGCTCTTGAGTCGACTGAACTGGCCTGGCTTGCAGAGCTAGCGTCGTTGATCTGCGCTGCTGTGCGCCTACGATGCCTTCATTACGGCCATCTGTGCCCAACCGCGCAATTTTGGAGGCGAGACCCTCTTCGTCCCCACGAGCGCGCATTTCCCTCTCTTCTCGTGTGCGTTTGCTAGCCGCTGTATTCATCGTATTCTGTGCCACCGTTTAAGAGTATTGGTCCCTTTCACAATCGTTGATCGATAGGCAATCTGAGTATATGGATCAAGGAGGGACGGTTGGAGGAACGGTAGTCGCGAAGTGTGGCGGCAGTAGAGCGTGCTATGGAAAAATGTGAGCCCACACGATTCAACAATTCATTAGTTGCAATATCTGTCATTGAAGGGGATGTGAGCCATACCGGATGGCACGACAAATACAGGTCGTTTGCCAAGCACGCACGATGGTCGACGTTCCAAGAACTTAGACCGAGAAAATCCTATGTATGAGTGAAGTTTTGGGAAAAGAGATGACCTTAAGCAGTGGAGGATAGTGACACCTTTTATACCCTTGGTCTAGCTTGCCGCTAAAAGTCATGTGGCAATGTTGAGCAACTATCTGGTGTTGCATGACAGGTTTGTCCTAGTGTGTCATAAAACGTTCGCTGAGAGAGAATAAGAAGTGGAGCATCGATTCCTCAACCACAGAAGGTAGACCTTCACGTACGGTGCCGATCCATCTCAGCGACGATCCTTCTCTAGCAACGTGTGGCATGTTCAGGATCGAAGGCATTGGAGGCAACACAATTGCGACTTACAGAAAGTCAAAATATGACGCACCCATATGTGTCTGTAGCTATTATAAAAATTGAAAGCTAATGCCGTAGGGCATTTCCAACTTCCGGAAACGTCCATTTCATTCTCAGAAACTCAGGAAGGTGCGCACGGAGAGATTACCACATCTTTTTAGGTATGAATGTGAATAGGACATCGACCTCGTTAAGCCAAGGTGCTTCGGAATTCCTCACTACTCAGCACCCGTCTTGGTAGCAAAGCATACAACTTCAATATTATTTCCATCCAAGTCAAGGACATACGCAGCTGTCTTTGATTAGAACAGAACCCACGTTCATGTACTGCCACGAAGCTCATACTTACCATAATACCCCTCCATCCAAGGCCGTACGCCGGGTTTGCCATTATCTTTTCCGCCAGCCTCGATCCCGGCTGCATGGAACTCATCCACAAGCCTCCAGTCTTTGACATAGAACGAAATATGCACTGGTGTCGGCTTCTCTGCGTGGCCGTTTCGGTCGCCTGGTGTATGCTGCCGGAGCCAGAGGTCGGGGATAGGGCTGGTAGAGCTTGATGAACCCAGACCGATGACTGAAGGAAATCGCACTTCTTTGTAAGAGAGGGGAGATAATGCAGTGAGGTAAAATTGGAGCGAGGCTTCAAGGTCCAAAACACGGATGGAGATGTGGCCGAGCATTCTGGATGGATCGTTGTTCCTGCAAGGATTGGAAATACTTCAAATATTTGTGGGCATCTATCGCATTTCGAAATTGAAACATGGGTGCGATTCCGTCCGTTTAATATTTTCAGCCTGGACTAAGATAATTTATTAAACGAACCCTGCTTTCTGCAAGCACGGCGTTCTCGCATTTCTCGTATCCTCGCCTAGAAAGGTGATGATCATCTTTGTGCTTCGTTGGCGGATCGAAATAATATCAGCTCGCTACGTTCTACCGAACAAAAATTATCAGAAGCCAAAGCTATATCCTTACACTAGCGAGGGATACTTAACCCGCAACACCTACATCATTATGAGGGTCAACTTTTTGAGATTAAATAGGGGCCTTTCGCACTAAATTGACGCTAGAGATTGACGAGCCACATCAACCAAAAAGGAGGCTTAGTAAGCAATCAAACAAGGCAAACAGGTGATTTTTGAATCTACCACTAATATCAAGATCATCAAAACACCCTTCCCTACAGATTAATATGCATACAATCAACCACCAAATAGTCCTTCTATATGGCCAATATCATGCGCTTTAATGGGGGCGACGTAGACGACAATATTCTGCTATTTTCCGGCGTCCTTATATAAGAAGTTTGCCTTATAAAGCATTCGAATTTAATTTGGATAAAATGGATGATAGTTGCGTTATGTTAAAATTTAGGTAAACATTAACACCACGCCGCCTACCTACCACTTACTACCTACTTACTTTATATATAGATTCTCAAAGGCTGAAATTAAGCTTCTTATAGACCTTTTTGACCTCTACTTATGCGTCTACTGTGAGCGCCGTCGCCCTTATCCTGTAACTGCTCTCTGCGTAGTCCTCTACCGCCTTACCTTTCCTACGCGACTTGCCGATATGGAGCTGTTTTTTGGGCGATCTTCTACTTGGCTCTCTCTTGTATTTAATAACGTAATTGCTTTCCTTGTAGAGCGCTTCTAAAAGCTTCTATAGTGGCACCCTATGCTTATATATAATCGCATTTAACAATACACTTAAGCGCTTGCGCCCTATACTGTAGGAAAGGAGGCGATTTGGGGCTTTATAGATGGGACTTTTAGAGGCTTCTGTAGGCCTAATTACAATCAGCAAGCGTTCTACTCTGGCCATAAGCACTAGCACGGCTTTAAGTACCAAGCTATTATAGCTGCAGATAGTATATGCGTAGCCTTGCAAGGGCCATATAAGGGCAAGGTTAATAACTTCTACATGGTTACTGACTCTAGCCTTGAAACAAGACTTAATAAGGTAAGTTCTACCCAGAAATTATATAGAAAGATTATATATAATGCGCGGTATTGCGCATATGCATAAGTAGTCAATTTTTGGTGTAAAATCAATAAAATAGCCATATGCATAATGCTGCGTATTTTATTAAAACTAACGCGTATATACTCTAGATCTTTAAGGATCGCTATTCTTACTTTTTATATAGCAATCAAGCCTATAAATCACTTGTATATATCTTTGGCCCTTATCTAGGCAAGTCCTTAATTACTGCTGATAAGCAGTATATAAATAAGGAGCTCTCTCGTATACGAATGTCGGTAGAGCACCTCTTTAGACTATCGCAAAATCTCTAGTCTTCGAACGCTTATACAGCCGGCCTTAAGCAAGGCCTCCAGCCCGTTGCAGCTATGTTTAAGGTTGCAATTCTACTTACCAATTGCTATACATGTATAAGGAAACGTACAGTAGTAAATAGCCGGTATTAGATTACTCCACCAACGATCCAGAAGTACCTTTGGCTGCCCGATAAGAAATAGGAAATCTTCTACTTTTTTTCTACTACCTTTATTTTTTCCTATTCTAAGTGTTAGAGCTACTTGATATATACCTAATATATATATTCTAAAGGTGGCATAAATTATAAATTACTTTTGGTTAATATTTGGCTTTAATTGGATTTTTGCAATAGGCAAAAGTTAACTCTAATTACATACAACCGTAGTCACTTGAGCTCTTTTCTCTTAATTTAATTTGAATATATAAGCAACTATCTTTTATATAAGAAAACTACTAGAATTAAAGTTTACAATATTAGAAAGAAGAAATAATTAAAAAGTAAGTCCCCCGGTCGCAATCTAGTAAAATACCTCCACCATAATACTTCCTAAAAAGTCACTAACGCTACGGTCAGATATAGCTTAAATTTAACTTATAGAGTTTATTACCAATACTCTTAAAGCCCTGAAGTTGCAGTAGCAAAAAAGGCAGCGGAAGGACTCCGTTTAATACTCCATAGAGGCAGGTCTTGCATTAGCGGTAGAGTCGGGCGTATAGGAGAGGTAGGAGCCTTTCTTGCTTCCTTAAGCAACTCCTCTACCGTACCAAGTAGGCGATCCTGACGATCCTCTAGTATTTTAAGCCTTTTCTATAGAGGCCCCGAGCCTTCTAGGCCTCCGCTACCATAGCTACTGCTAGGCTCCAAAAGGGAGGCTATATAGGTTGCGAATGCCTTACTAGCTTTAATACTTGCAAGGGTCTCTACCTCTTTAAACCTACTACGCCTCTAGCGCTGAGGCTTCTTACGTATAGGTAGTGGCTCACTAGCTAAATAAAAAGAGTCTGCCAGCCACTCTTGTAACTTAGGAAGGCTCTTAATAAGGCCTATATCTGCTGCTTGCTTTTTACTAAAGCTCTGGCGAAGTAGATCATGTTGGGTAGTAGATAGGGAGTGCCTCTTCCTTATCGCATTTATAGCAGCTTAATATTGAGCAGCTCTCTCCTTATATTAATTAACGATTTTAATCTACTAATCCATTGCAATCGCCTAATCATTACTTTATATTTTGGTCCCTGATCCTGCTTTATAAAGCTAGGCACGTCAAGTAGCCTCCATAGTCTTTATATTTAAGGTGGCAGATTAGGAGGAGTAACTATAACCTATCTAAGCACTTAACTGGCCTACTACTATAGTAAAGAACTTCATCTGGCCTTCACTATATTGCTCCCCTAAATTAACACAGATTTGGGCAAGAATAAGCTTCTTATAATCACTTAAAGGCTTACCCCTAGGGGCGGCAAAAGCTCAAGCTCCTACCTCTAGGGTAAAGCTTACTTAAGAGCTCCAAGCATTTTGCAATGCTGCTTCTAGTGGTAGAGAAGGAGGCGCCATTATTAAAGCCCTTAATTGCGACCATGAGAGCATTATAGATTGTTGATTTTGGCGGGCATATGCATCTACATTAATGGCGGTTGGGTCTGCCATAGTGTCGCTTATAATACCAACTGATTTGCTCTCTTAGGATGTGGTAAGGAAAGGTCCTATAAGAGACGTCGCTTAATCGCAGGTGTACTAGAGCCTACTATAGGTGTAGTAGGAGCTCCAGTAGAGGTTGTATAGCTCACAGGTATGTTAAAAAGGGTGTCTTTAAAAGAAATAAGCTGTAGAGGTGACCTAGGGAAGGATTAGGTTACTGGTAGCTTAAAGGAAAGATTAATAGTTCCGGTAAATATATAGTTAGGATTTTTCTCATAATCATCCTGCTCCTCCTTAGGCTCAGAACTCTCTCATTTAGTATACACTAACTTAGAGTCATCTTCCAAACTTAGATAACTTTAAGGAGGCGTACTCTCTAGCTTACTACTACTTCTACAAAGTACAAAGGGGAAAGAAGGGAACTAGGTAAGGAAGTTGGCTTATAGGATCCTACTAATAAGGAGGGTAATATTATAGTTGGTTTACCCCAAGATCTAATTAAATACCTATTAGCTAGCCTAGAAGAAGAGTAATTAAAAACAAGTTAAGGCTTCCAAATTGTTAATTGTAAGGTTAATGTACACCCATTTAGTAGAGGGAGGGCTAAGTAAGTAAGATCTTGGTAGAGAGTAATTGCCTAGGTAAATTACAATCTCTTCCTTAGTACTTAGATTAATATGCTTAACGCCGCCGCCTCTAAATAGGCTCCCTATTTAAGCTGGTACTTAATTAACCTAATAGCGATCGCCGGCGTTACTTATTAAAGAGTCCTCCCTTACAAGATTGATAAAAAAGCTAGGTGGATATTGTATAGGTAGGGGCAAAGGCATAGGTATAGGCACAGGCGTCGGCTCGTTAATTGGTGCTAGAGAAATTGTGACTTCTATAGGTAACCAAGGAGCTTTAGGATCTTCATTATATATAAGGATTGTATTAATTAAAGTAAACGACTAAGTAGGAAGCTACTAATTAGGGTATATAAGAGGCTTATAAGGAATCTGAGAAGAAGGCATGTTAATAAGGAATAAAATATAAGGTGTATTTAACTTATATATACGCGACCACCTCCTCCTAAACTACTACTTAATGCAATCGCGACCACCTGGCCTTTAGCTCTACCTTTTTACAATCACTAAGTACAAAGCATTCCGACTTCCGCAAAGCCTCTATTACATCACCAAAGCCGTTAATAGTATAGCCAACGAATATCTTCACGATAGACAGAGTCTTGAGAGGGTGTACTAAGGCAGATGTATTACAGCGCCCACTACCTCCTTTTGCTCCTCATTATTAACCTCCAATTACAAAGCATTCTGACTTCCGCAAAGCCTCTATCATATTACTAAAGCCATTAACAGTATAGCCAACGAATATCCTTACAATAGACGGAGCCTTAAGAGGGTGTACTAAGGCTAATGCATCGCAGCGCCCACCACCTCCTTTTGCTCCTCATCATCGACCTCCAATTTCGCACACCCTAGGGGTGTGATAGGATTTTGGTGCGGCGTGATCATGATCTAGGCTTCAAAGGCGTCGCAGATGTAATTTGAGAGTAAGCACTTGGTGGGCGCGATTGTGCGAGGCTTTGGATGAAGGCAAGGCGTGTATGCGAGTAGGTGGTGATTGTTGGGGTATAGGAGCTTCAAGAGCTTCAAAAGCTTCAAAGTCGGCGACGTTAAATTAAGAGCCTTAGTCATCAAGATCTAACTGCAAGCGGCCGTTAAAGTTAATATTGAACTCGTCAATATTACGGTTGACGATCCTCGGACCTGACCCCCTAATTGGGCCTAGATTGTGGCGATGCACGCCAAAATAGCGTCAATATTGAGTTATATTTTCGTGCGAAAGGCTCCTAATGAGAATGCGGAAGAAACGGACAAGTGTGGCTGGCATTGGAGCCCACTGTCTTTGGCGTGCGTTGTGGGGTCGATTGGGTTAGCGTGATACGGTGGCTGGGTTAACTTCGGCGTAGGTAGTTTCTACGGCATGTCAACTGTTGTCGCAATCACCACTTCTCGACGTCGAGATGCGGGCCCATCTATGGTGCTCTCCAGCTTCATAGATGAATCTTCCCTGTTTGACGGTCGTCTAGATCTATTAGCACGCACTAAAACCTTCCATTCTACACTACCCTGGCGCATCCGGTTGAAAGCGCGTGTTGATCACGCTAATCAAAATACGTAGATTTATACCTAAAAAAGGCAAAAATACCTTAAAGTGGCCGTGCGTATTACTTCAAAAGGTATAAACTCTGCCGTTTGATCACCAAGATCAACACGCTTTCAACCGGATGCGCCAGGGTGGTGTATACATTATTTCTACTATTTCAACGCCACAAGGGTGTGGCTAGTGCGGGTCGGCCGCCCTCCCTGCCCGTGGTGGCGACATCTAGTGCCAAATTACATTAATTACTATTAGATATCACTTGTAAGCATGCTCACGCGGCTGAACCAATTCTACATTTGTACTAGGTTAATATCCTACAAAATAAAGTCACCTTAAAGTCCTATCTCTATGCTCTCCATCTGCCACTCATTCAGAGCTTCAAGCGAAGATTTTGTGTGGCGATGCTGAGGGCCAAGGATCTGTTTCTGCAGTTGAAAGCATTTTCGCATCAATGAGATGGCCTCTTCGTTGCGGCTTTGAGACTTCAGCGTGAATGCGAGGTTATTCACGCTGGTCAGCATGTCTGGATGCTCCGCCCCAAGCACCCTCTTTCTCGTCTCCATTACTTGCACCTCTAACTCTTCGGCCTCCTTCCACCGCCCTTGATTTTTATCCCTTAACACGCTTGCGTCCTACGAGAGGCGGACCGTGCGCGAACACCAGAATCAAAAGTACGCGTATGGTCACAGAGCCTTGATCCTATTGATTCTATTGGCTAGCTCTTATCGATAACGGTAGGACGCAGACCAGCGTGTTAAGGGATACGTCGATGCTAGGTTGGCCATGCTGGTCAGCGTGTCTAGATGCTCCGCCCCAAGCATCCTCGAACTCGTCTCTATTATTACTTTCACGTCCAGCTCTTGGGCCTCCTTCCACCGCCCTTGATTCCTGTACGTTGACGCCAGATTAACCATGCTGGTCAGTGTGTCTGGATGCTTCTGCCCTAACACCTTCACACTTACTTGCCAAAGCCTTTCTTCTGCCTCTTGGTATTCTTCTAAGTCTTCCAATATCAGCGCCAAGTTCAGTAATCTGGTCGCTTTTCCCAAATGATGATCCAACTCTGTCTTTAAATGCTCCTGCACTCGACCGTCTGTCTCTACCAAGGCTTCGTATTCTTCTTGGTCTTGGGGTCTTTCCGGGGACTTTTCCCAGTCCCAGATAAGTAGAAGATCACCCGGGAAGACCGTCACCGATTGCAAAAGTTCTGACCACCTAATATATTCGCTCTCCATTCGGATATTCTCTGGAGGAGTAGCTGCAATCATGATAACAGTAAAGTAATCCTTACATATTCTGATGATAGTAGGTTTGGGAACTCCTTGAAGAAGACAAACTAGGTCACCCTGCCGGATGGATTTCGCCGAGGTGTGGAGAGTCTAGCGAGCGCTCCATTCCCCCGTGCGTCCTAAGTACCTAGATGCATTCTTCGGAGTAATATCTACATAGTGTGTATCACCCCACCCGGAACGAGGTACTACTGAGGATACCTGGCCAAGAATAAAGCCCTTGCTCTTAATTACTGCTAGCTCCCTGTCGTCCCAAGTTTCTATCCCCTGGTAGGGTCCTACGATAGTTGATCCGTGCGCAGAACACCAAAACACCAGAACCAGAAGTACGTCTCGGAAGGCAAAAGGACCCCCCCCGGCAGCCGTGGCCGTTGCCCTTCTTTGAGCCTTTGCATATCGCGAATTTTGACAACCATGGCAGCCCAAATCTTCCTCCAAACATCGATCGATTTGACCCCTTCGCTATATTTAAGTTGTTCTTCACCGATGAGATAATGGATAAGCTTGCGGAGTGGGCAAACAAATATGCGGAGCTTTATCCTGCAGAGGAAACTGAGTTTGCCCGCAAGTGGAAACCTACAGATAAGCAAGAATTGTATGCCTCCTTTGGTGTACTAATTCATATGGTTATTACTATAGAGTCTGCCATTGAGGACTACTGGTGTGATTTAGATTCAGCTGGCGCAGGCCATATAGTCAAACTATATAGGCCTTGTAAAATTTCAGCAACTTGATCGCTACTTCAGGTGCACGGAGCCCTGGCCAAAGGAAGATTCTACACCACGAACTGCATTTGATAGAGTCAACGACCTTTCTGAACACCTCCGATTAAGCTGTCGCAAGCTTTATACCCCCGGAACTCATCTCGCAGTTGACGAGACGATCCAACGCTTTATGGGACGCGCTTCCGAAATCGTCAATATTCCATCGAAACCAACGCCCAAAGGCTTTAAGATTTGGGTGCTGGCTGATGAGGGCTACGTCCTTGATTGGTTGTGGCACGCGAAAGGTAAGAAAAAGGGTCCGGTAGATCTTGATACTACATTTACTGAGAAGGAAGGCTTTTCAAAGACGCAGGCAGTTGTACTTGATCTACTTACTCAGCGCAATCCGGATACAAATGAGCCTCTCTATTCTCCAGGGCGTCACGTTGTTTGGCTCGATAATCTATTCACAAGTGTTAAGCTTCTTGCCAGGCTTCGCGAATTAGGAATTGGAGGCGCAGGCACCGTACAAACAAGCAAAACTAAGCGCGAAGAGCTAGGTGACTCCGAAGGCGATATTTTGATTAATGCTGAAGGGAGTAGGAAAAAGGTTCCTACTAAGCAGATTAATGAGAGACTCTCTCACCTTAAGCTCTACCATACAGCCCAGATACCGTGGGGCGTACTTTACGGAGCCGCCTCAAAGGACTCAAAAGTGATGGAGTTCGCTTGGAAGGACGCCCAAGTCGTCCTTTTTATGAGCACCGTTGACGACGGTAAGAAAACACCTTAGTTCTCAATTAATTTTCCCGCTGACGTCATACATCGCCACCAGGGCAGAAATCTGTTATTACCTCTCGGAGGCGTCCTGCTTCTACTGCCAGCTCTGCCAAACAGACACGCAAGGTGTTCGGTAACGCCGTTGTCAAAGATTTGCCAATTCCTACCTTTATAAACGACTACAATCACTATATGCTGGGGGTTGATCTTGCGGACCAGAGACGATCTTATTACAATACTCAGAGGGCTCATGTGAAGACTTGGAAGCCTTGTTGGCACTTCCTACTTGATATTATCCTTGTCAATTGCTTCCTTCTCCTCCTACTCTTCTACTGAATATCATCACGATACACATAAGAAGTTTCGGAAGGATCTTCGGCAGGCTCTCTTTGAGCAATCGACTCGCACGCGAATGTATATTCGGGAGGATCCAATGCGCTACTCTACAAGTGATATTTATGGTATCCGGTGGAGGATCATAAGCTTGTAAAGCTGTTTGTACAACGCGATCAGGAGTTCTGTTCTGCTTGTATAGAGGCCGGTAGGAAGACTCAAGTACAACATAGAGGGCATAGAAAGCCTCTCTCAGAGCTCTCACCAAATACAACTCACAAAGCTCGCGACAGTAAGAATCGGAGGAGGCGCCATAGAGCTTCAAAGACTCTATTTGGCTGCTCTGTTTGCCACATACCGTTCTATAGGAAGGATGAATGTTGGCTTCCTCATTTAGAGCGGCTCAGCTCCAAAGATTGAGTGTATATAGTAATTGTATATCGAAATTGACAGCTTCTACAACCTCACATTTCTCATCACGGAGCCTTAATCTGATTGATTCTATTGGCTGGTTCTTATCGATAACCGTAGGACCCATTCTACCAGGGGAAGGGATAAGACAGTACTTTGCGAGACAAGACAAACCCGTTCCGCTTCCGCAACGACTCCGCTGGGTTGAACAGATCACGGCCTCGATCGCTTTTGTCCATTCCAGAAATGTAATGCATGGGGATAGCTCCTGTAACAACGTCTCCTCGATAAAGAGCTTAACGCGAAGCTTGGCGACTTTACTGGATCTCCGATTGACGATGAAGCCCCTCTCATCTGTTATGAGACCAGTCATGAGCATCCTGACAACGAAGGTGTCTCGATAAGGAGTGAGGTGTTTGCTCTTGGTTCTACCTTCTATGAAGTAATGACAGGATCCAAATCATATAAAGAGCTTTTGGACGAAGCGATATGTGACGCATATGCCCGGAGGGGATACCCGGGTCTGGCTTCCCTGGCCGCGTTCAGGGACCTTATTGCTAAGTGCTGGGCTTAAGGCCATGCAAGTGCGGATGAGTTACTAGAGGATGTGAAGGCCGAAGGTATGTTTTTTATTCGGTAGGATGTTTAGCACTAATAATTTTCTAGTTGCTACAAAGTCTGGACGCGCCGCGTGGGTTGAGCCATCTGTAATCCTTCATAATACCGCATTTCCCATAGCCCTTACTCTTATGTTCCTACTTCCTATCGCGTTCTGGGCAAGAAATCGTAGATAGGTGGCTGAGTTCTTGTGATTTTTAGCAGATATCTAATTTTTAATCATTTACCTGTACCTTTTGAGGCGGACACTGAGGACAGTCGCCCACAGTCTTTGATGACCCCATTACTAGCACTTCGCCATTTAGACCTTTGGCCGGTGATGCATCGGCACAGTAGTGCCCATTGGCTTGGTCTTTCGTGTATTCATCCCAGCTGCGTTCGGACTGAATATGGCAAGGCTGAGCCCTACATTTACTGTAGTAAAACGATTGGTCCGCTCGCCGAGATGCGTTCACGTCTGCCTTGACATGCCCTTCCCTTAAGTCCTCTCAAATGCGGTCTGAATAATGCGTCTTCTGGAACGCAACAACGCTGGCGAGTTCAGCCTGACCAAGGACTTCCTTGACGACGATATTCCCCAGTATGCAATACTTTCGCACACATGGGGAGCGGATACCGAGGAGGCCACCTTCGAAGACCTAATAGATGGTACTGGCGCGGGCAAGCCTGGCTATGATAAGATCCGGTTTTGCGGAGAACAAGCCAGATGCGAGGGCTTACAATACTTTTGGGTGGACACCTGTTGTATCAACAAATCAAACAGTACCGAGTTCTCAGAGGCTATCAACTCCATGTTTCGCTGGTACCGTAATGCGGCTAAATGCTATGTCTATCTGTCGGATGTTTCGATACCTACCTTTAATACCAACGATAAGTCCTGGGAATTAGCATTTCGGAAAAGCAGATGGTTTACTCGGGGCTGGACCCTTTAAGAGCTTATTGCTCCAGCATCAGTTAAATTCTTCTCTAAAGAGGGCGAGCAACTAGGCAATAAGAAATCTCTAAAGCGACATATCCACGAGATAACAGGAATTCCCGTTAAAGCTCTTCAAGGAAGTCCTTTGTCTGATTTTAACGTTACCGAGCGAATGTTATGGGCAGAAAAACGTGAGACCACACGCAAAGAAGACAAGGCGTACTCGCTACTAGGCATTTTCGACGTCTACATGCCGCTTATTTATGGCGAAGGGGGAGAGAAGGCGTTAAGACGGCTCCGGGAGGAGATCGATAAGGCTTCAAAGGGTAAGTCGTTCTGCTATCACGCAGTCATCAAGTGTAAGATGCATTCAAGTATTAGGAAGTCACTAACCGGAATAGGGATTAAACACGAGGACTTTTCCATCGCCTTCAGTCTCTCTAATGTTTCTAAGATCGAACACTTTGTGGCAAGAGAGGAAGAGCTCGCGGAAATGCATAAGACACTTAGCGGCAACAGCAGCCGTCGCACTATTGTTCTTCACGGTCTAGGCGGAATCGGCAAAACTTAGCTTACTATTGCGTACGCGAAGCGGCACAAGGATAACTACTCGGCTATACTCTAGCTAAACATTAAGGACGAGGATACTCTAAAGCAGAGCTTTGCCAAGGTAGCGAGGCAAATATTACGGGAACATCCCTTAGCCAGCCGGCTAAGCAGTGTGGATATGGACGAAGTGATAGATGCTGTTAAGGCATAGCTGAGTCTGCCTAATAACACGTGTCGACCTGAATCGGATTTCTTTGCCACCTTGACTCGGTCACCGACCACTTGACTCGGTCTCCGACCCCTTGACTCGGTCTCCGACTCAGTCACTCTTCTCATGTATATATAGAGGCCCTAGAGCCACTTTCAATAGACAGACTTCATTCTGAACCTGCGCACGGACTTCCGGTTGACAACACGCGATGGCTAATAATATACGATAACCACGACAACACGGATCCTACAGCACTAGATATCCGCAAATTTCTCCCCAAATCATATCAAGGTTTAGTTATTATCACAACACGGTCGTCGCAAGTCAGAATCGGTCATCCAATTCAAATTCGAAAGCTAGAGAATATACGTAATAGTCTTAAGATTTTGTTAAATGCATTAAGACGAGAAGGACTGATAAATAGTAAGGACGTTCTAGATCTGCGATTACAGCCCTAACTTTAATACTAGATCCTAATGCTATAAAGCTCGCTAAGGAGTTAGACGGACTTCCTCTTGCGCTAGCTACGGCTAGAGCATATCTTAATTAAGTGGCAATAAGTTTATTAGACTATCTTCGCCTATACAAAGCGTCATGAACAAAACTCCAGAAAACGAGTCCTAAGCTTAGCTCGTACGAAGACCGAACGCTTTACTCTACATGGCAGCTTTCATTTAACCATATTAAAAAATAGAACGAACTTTTAGCTAGGCTTCTTCATCTATAGGCATACTTTAATAACCAGGATCTTTGGTTTAAGCTTCTTCAGTATAGCAATTCAGAGGATCTAGAGTGGATATATAAGCTTACTCAAGATAAGTTAAGCTTCCATAGCACAGCGCGAGTGCTAAGTAACCACGGGCTAGTAGAGGTAGACACATCTTCGCAGGAATAAGTCGAGTTAAGAGGGTATAGTATTCATAGCTGTGTTTACTTATAGACAATTTATATTTTAAACTAAGAGTGGGATTACAATCTAGCGAGGCTAGCACTAAAGTTTATAGGATTATATGTCCCGGGATAGAAGGCTATTAAGTGGTGGCTGACATAATAACGGCTTTTCCAACATGCAGCTAGGTGTTTGTATATTGTATTAAACGGCTTAGTTATAGACGAAGGCATAGCATAGGCATGCCACAACCTAGGCCGTCTCTACGCGTACCAAGGCAAGCTTAATAAGGCCGAGAAGATATACTAGCGTGCACTGCAAGGATATAAGAAGGCATGGGGTCCAGACTATACATTAACACTCTCTATAGTTAACAACTTGGGCAACCTCTATAAGAACCTAGGAAGGCTTAACAAGGCCGAGAAGATATACTAGTATACACTACAAGGAAAGGAGAAGGCATAGGGCCTAGACTATATATTAACACTCTTAATGGTTAACAACTTAAGCACCCTCTATACGGACCTAGGAAGGTTTAACAAGGCTAAAAAGATATACTAGCGTGCACTGCAAGGATATAAGAAGGCATAGGGTCCAGACTATACATTAATACTCAACACGGTTAACAACTTAGGCACCCTCTACGCGGGCCTAGAAAGGCTTAACGAGGCCGAAAAGATATACTAGCGTATACTACAAGAATATAAGAAGGCATGGGGTCCAGACTATACATTAACACTTAATACGGTCAATAACTTAGGCCTTCTCTACGCGGACTTAGGAAGGCTTAATAAGGCTAAAAAGATATACTAGCGTACATTACAAGGAAAGGAGAAGGCATAGGGCCCAGACCATATATTAATACTCAACATAGTTAATAACTTAGGCACCCTCTACGCGGACCTAGAAAGGCTTGGCAAAGCCAAGAAGATATACTAGCGTGCACTATAAGGATACGAGAAGGCATAGGGTCTAGACTATACATTAATACTTAGTATAGTTAACAACCTAGGCACCCTCTATATGGACCTAGGAAGGCTTAATAAGGCCAAAAAGATATACTAGCGTGTACTATAAGGATACGAAAAGGTATAGGGTCTAGACTATATATTAATACTCTCTATAGTTAATAACTTGGGCCTTCTCTACGTAGACCTAGAAAGGCTTAACAAGGCCAAGAAGATATACCAGTATACATTATAAGGAAAGGAGAAGGCATGGGGTCTAAACTATACACTAATACTTTCTATAGTTAACAACTTAGGCCTTCTCTACGCGGACCTAGGAAGGCTTAGCGAGGCCAAGAAGATATATTAGCGTATATTGTAAGGATATAAGAAGGCACGGGGCCTAGACTATATATTAGCATTTAATACGGTCAATAACTTAGGCAACCTCTATAAGAACCTAGGAAGGCTTAACAAGGCCGACAATATATACTAGCGTGCATTACAAGGAAAGAAGAAGGCATAGGGTCTAGACCATACATTAATACTTAACACGGTCAACGACTTAGGCACCCTCTACGCGGACCTAGGAAGGCTTAACGAGGCTAAGAAGATATACCAGCGTGCATTACAAGGGAAGGAGAAGGCATGGGGTCTAGACTATACATTAACACTCAACATGGTTAGTAACTTGGGCACCCTCTATATAGACCTAGGAAGGCTTAACGAGGCCAAGAAGATATACTAGCGTGCATTACAAGGAAAGGAGAAGGCATGGGGTCTAGACTATACATCAACACTCAACACAGTTAATAACTTAGGCAATCTCTACAAGAACCTAGGAAGGCTTAACAAGGCCAAGAAGATATACCAGCGTACACTATAAGGATACGAGAAGGCATGGGGTCCAGACCATATATTAACACTTAACACGGTTAACAACCTAGGCACCCTCTACGCGGACCTGGGAAGGCTTAACGAGGCCAAGAAGATGTACTAGCGTGCATTGCAAGGATACGAAAAGGCATGGGGTCCAGACCATACATCAACACTTGACACAGTCAACAACTTGGGCACCCTCTACGCGGACCTGGGAAGGCTTGACGAAGCCGAGAAGATATACCAGCGTGCAATCCAAGGCTATGAGAAGGCACTAGGGCACGACCCAGTCAAGACCTATATCCCGGCACTAAATACTACCCAAAATCTTGCTACCCTGTATAAACAGATGCACAGGGCTAGTAAAGCAGAAGAAATGTATACGCGTACCCTCCGTGGCCTCAAAGCGGTTTTCGGACATTCGAGCAAACGGTACCAAGATGTCATTTCAGCATTGGCAGATTTGCACGATGGTACATGACGGCACTATATATAGGCGGATGAAATGCTCTTATGACTTATTTATTAGAGTTGTAGACCAATTAGACGGGTGTTTTCGTTGCATGCGTTTGATCCTATTGGCACTTTCGCCAATTTGGTCAAGATGGCCTTTATGTCTAATATCTGCTTTGGCGTAAGGATGAAGCTTTTCGGAAAGATCATCTAAGACAATTTTCACTAATATTTACATCCAGGATTAGACAAGACTAATCAGGAAATAGAAACGGGGCTGTACCATTACTGCTGCTAGCCACAATATGGTTGACAAGGGCTTCACCAATGGTTCGACGAGCATAGGAAGCGCAATCCACACCGAAAAAGCTTTCCGCATGCTAGTCTATCAGAGTATTATTGTGCCCCCGTGGTGTCGTTGTCCTCCGATATGTTATCCTCGTAGGTCCGTGTCTGCCGCACATGGATTCGCTCTGGGCGCCCTCCCACGCGCCTGGAGCTAGCTCTTTTGGAACTAGAAGTCCGATTCGATCTCGAGGGCTGATTCGAACTAAAGGAAGGCAGAGGCGAACTAGAGGAAGGCCGCTCTGAATTAGAGAAGGGCCGAGTTGAGCTGGATGGAAGCCTTTGAGAATGCTGTTTGGATACGGGTCGGTTTTGGCTGGTGCGGGGCCGATGTGAAGTGGGGGCTCTGGTAGTGGCTACTCTAGGTTGCTCCAATGGTATAGATTCGCTGGGAGCTTCCTTAGAACCACCACAACCCATCATCAGTGCCGTCTCTCCCTCTTTTCCAAGCCACAACTGTACTTCTCCGTAAGCCAAAGGACGACTTGCTGCGGCCCTTATACCCAATTTCACGTATGGTCAATTTCCCTATGTGAGCTTTATTTGTATTTTTGAGGAGAAATACATTGATACAATGGCAGGTTAGTCTGAATTTCATGAATCCTTTACTCACTTATATCATGCAAGATCTTGGACTTGGCGACCCTTATTATACCCTGTGGACTTCACCGTCTTTTCGTTCCAGTGTTAATTCCGTTGGAATGGTGTGGGTTTATTTCTACTAATCAACACGCACGACCATTCCGCTTGCCACTATCTGCGTTCGGTATGGTACTACCCTGAAGGAGTGTGAATCGTATGAATGCAAGGCGACGGGTGGAGGCTTTCCGAGACGCGTCTCGATTGTTCCCAATAATGAAAAGGACCTACTGGAAGGCCCAGGTTGACGACGGTATCTCACACCTCCATTAATTCGTAGTTAGCATGCCAGCAATATATGTATTTTCCTCAGCGGGCCATGATGTTTCTCCAAAAAGGATTACGAGGGGGTCCGTCCTTTACAATAGTTCGTGGCTTACCAACTGACGTTCGTGTAACGTACCTGTCCTTGTTCGTGTAACGTACCTGTTCTTGTTCGTTATTGTTCGTGTAATGTACCCTGTCCTTGGTAACGTACCTGTCCTTGCCAAAAGTCTCCATGTCGAGCGTATTTTCAAGATGACAACTTACCCAAATTATTATATAACAACTACATAATTAATTTTGAGGCTTTAGCTATTATAACGTTTTTTAAAAATTTGAAACCTATAATTCTTTTAGAAATCCTATTAATTCTCTACTAAAATCGGCATTATATGGCGAGGGAATCAAGGGTCGGACAGAAACTCAGGGTTTGACTGCAGCTCCAACACACGCCACATAGGCATTCGTGATTACGATGAACGGACCATTTCGTGTGAAGCATCCAAAGACGTTGCGTCCGTCACAAATGTGAATGGGGAAGGTCAATGCCCCGGGGTATCTTGTCACGGTCATGGGGATGCGGGACAATGGCGTTACAAGGGCATAACTGGCACCATTTCAAGCTAGTTGCATGGGGGTGACGGGCATTTATTAAAAGTGCATTACGGCTCCAATGGCTGGTGGGGGAGCCGGGGGGGGGAAAAGGGAGATGGGATTTGGTTTGGCTCAGCTGAGACGTTGCGCGGTGGCTTTTCTTCCACAAGCGGCGGAATAGACGAGCAGCCTCAGAGTAACCACGCCTCGCTGATGCCTGGCACGAAAAAGAAATATCGGCATAGACCGAGCGCGGGGCCGCACGCCCTCCATCGTCTATTCGGCGGATTGTCTGAGGGCGCGCCATGTTGATCCTCACCGATGCCACTCTGTTGATAGGTTCGCTTTCCGTCCGATTATTTTCGATCTGCGTTCCTCTCGCAGCCTCTATCTGCTGTCCGGGTGGGCTTGGGATCACTTCAGGGTGATACATCTGGGCGGCACTGCGTATCTTGAACAACAGAATGCATCCGATTAAGGCATCTTTTCTGGTGATCTCTCAATGCTCCTTGAAACCGGGGACCACTCAAAGGGCTGCTGAACCCAAACCGGAGTCCTGAGCTCCACGCGCAGCATGCTCTATCCAAGTTTGACTGTTTGAACCCTGCCGGGGGGGCAGAGCTTCACGTTAAGCGGAATGTTTCTCTGGGTGGCTCAGGGAATAGCCCGCTTGAAGATGCCAGCTTTGGCCGAGTCAGCCGCACGGTTGGGCCAAATGTGACTTAAGCCGAGATTTGGTTGGACGCCATGAACAACGGTCTTCCAAGATTTCCTGTACGACATGGGACGAGTCGTGGGAATTGTGACGGGAATCAAAGCAGACATGAAAATGAAGATTAAATGAAGATTAACAGTAAACGGTAACGCACGTGGATCGAGCATGCTCAACTCCATGGCTTTGGTTATCTCATAAATCAGACGCTCCGTAAAAGATTTATTCCGGTGACACGGGATAGCGCATAGACTAACTCCTGGACCAATCAGAATAGCGCACTAATTTCAGCCCCCTGCGCACCCCCCTGCCACCA
>Ga0307507_10000608_pt1 | contig 77463 bp, 67 predicted proteins | sample 7_EM_MG_FD_207223 | JGI IMG/M metagenome (GOLD analysis project Ga0307507, IMG submission 207223) | Populus trichocarpa ectomycorrhiza microbial communities from riparian zone in the Pacific Northwest, United States - 7_EM | ecosystem: Host-associated > Plants > Roots > Unclassified | place...
TTGGTATGAAACGGAATGGTTGCTATGTTGTGCCAAACGGCCGTTCCGTTTGCAAATTTTCAAAACGGAAGGAAACGGTCGTTTGTATGAGGAAACGGAACGGAACCGTCGCAACCGAACAGGCCCTTAGTGTTAGAAGACAAGAGCAAGAGAATGATAACAAAGTTTACCATCATCCTTCTTACCTCTTACCTCCAATATTTACTGTTTAATTCGTTACCCGCACCACTGCGCCGATCAGATAACATTAAGATCCACAGCCCCCCCTTTTGTTATTGGCTAGGAAAGGGCATATGTCGGGTTTCGTCCTTTATTGCCCAGATTTCATATGGAATCTCTGTGCTCACTTGTTGATCTAAATGATAGCTTAAAGGAAGCAGTCGAACTATCCACATGAGAACTGTCTAGGCTGGCCCCTCAGGATGGTGGTGTTATACCACCTTAGAGTTTGGGGAAACACGCATGTTTAGTCATATTCATGCTTTTGCTCTAGCTCGTGGGCCTTCATGGGCCGGGCCGGGCTTTAGTGAGCCCGGCCCAGCCTCACCCACGAGAGCACTTCTCGGATCACAAACACTCTTGTGGAGTTGTGGTATGAGTGAGTTGATGACCGATAGCTGGGATGCAATAAAGTCCAATATTAAGTAAATAGGAATCCGGGCCCATATCTTAGAATCTAAAGTGAGCCCTTATAGTATAATATTTCACATTGCGCCGGAGATAGAGCAGTAATAGCAATCAATACACACAAATTTCCTAGCTTAGCGCAGCCTACCAAATCGCACGATCCTAATACCCATACCAGTCCCAATTCCTGCAATTCCTGCCATCTAGACATTCCTGACAGCTCGCGCCAATAATTATTCTCATAGCAACACTTATGCCAATACCAACCATTTCCATTATGGTGACAGCGTGCTCTGGACAACAAAAGCTAAACCCCGGTGTCAAATAATAAAAGTGCATGCAAGGAACTGTATACCATCCTGTAACCATGAGACAATACCACAAGCGGTAGCGTATCCAACTTCACCACGATGTTCTATCTATGTAGAAAAAAGTGGTGCGAACTTTAAACGGAAAGGCAGCCGGAACCCTGCTGTTTACTCAATATTCATTGAGCCTTGACACAAGCTCCATTGCGGCGGGCACTCCACTGACTCGATATGTATTTGCCGATAGGTCAACAAGCGGTTCCCCGAGCTCTTCGTCCTTTATCGACCTGTCCCGTCATCCTTCCTTACCCTCCAGGTCCTTCTTTTCCGCCCTTTCTTCCTGCCCTTTCTTCCTACCCACGTCTACAAGCTCTTGCATAAACCCATCTCGGGCTATAAAGGGCCTATTAGGACCAGACCCTCCAGTTCCCTGTTTTGGTGTCCTTCTGCCGGTCCAGACTTCGCCAGCATGGTCACTTATGGGATCATGTTCCCGTAATCGTCGCCAAGACATTGTCTCTTCGAAGAGTGACTCGCAGCGTTGTGTGGCTCTATCTAGGCTGGCTGGTGTGAAGCCAGTAAAGGCAGCAACACCGAGGACTTGACTCCAATCTCGATTTTTTACCGCTAACATACGCTTTTCGGCGTTCAGTTTTGAGGTGGCAGGCGAGCTGTGGGAAGGTCGTCGGCGACTGCGGCAGGGCGCCCCTGAACTCCCGCCGTACCCTGGGGTTTCGCTCTCGTGTTCGGGCCTTTCTTCCCTCTTTAAAGTGCCCGGTGAGTCGCTCTTCTTAACCTTCCTCTTTTTCGCGGTATTAGGAGTTGACTCTCCGTCTGGATCAGGCCCATTCCCCGCCTCACTAGATAACGTTTTCACCATATTCCTAACATAAGGCTCCCGTTCAAAATAGAGGCCTGTCAATAGCCCATCAAGTTTAGAAATAATATTTCTAACCACCGGCTTTAGGATGCTCTCCGAGAGCTCATCGTCAACTGACGGCTCTAGCCCCTCTTGTTTCCTGCTCCCTATCTTCTCCTTCGAGATTCTGAGGAACGCCGCCGTGAGGGTGCTTTCAAGCATTTGTGATGGCTCTGGCTCCTTCCTATCTTTCTCGGCATAAGTCGCTTTGTCATCGTGGTAATACTTCCTAGGCCCGGACTTTAATAACCCCACGGCCGCATATGTGTGGTCAGCTTCCCGGGGAACAGTCTCGGGAGGAAGGGGCCAGGCGGTCCAACGAGAGGTGACGAATGGGCCCGCAATCTGTCCCCCCCCGGGGGCTGGCTCCTCGGCGAGTTTTCGACGTTTGTTGGGTTGTTTGTAAGGTGCAGAGGATGAACGCTGTCGCTGATTTATAAGATGGGCGGAATAGAGATGCTGTGAAAGGGAGAGATGATGTTCTTGTTCGAGGCTAGCTAAAAGCGCTTGATACGGTTGGACTGAGGTTGCGGTGTCTTCTTTATCACCCCAACGGTGAACACTATCGGTATCTGAACCCTCGTCTTCCTCCTCCGATGCATAAGCAACAGGTTCCAAGGAATAGGCATTCTCTCGCGCCAACTGCTGATCTGGGCCTTGCTGTTCATGCATTTCTTCGTCTTCATCGTCACCGTCAAAATCTGGGCTGGAGGGACCGAAAATCGAGGATGGTCTGGAACGGGACATAGTTGTTTTTCTTGCAGGGGGAAGAGAGTTGAGGATGGGGAGGAATGGTTTAGACTAACGCGACCTTCAGTCCCAACCGTTCCTTTAACAACGCGCCAAGGCCCCAGAGCCGCATTTCACTAAGGACGTAGTAATGTACGAGTACGTCCCAAGCACAGCAGGAACTGGGCGACACAGATCGGCCTCCAACTCTAAATATGGCTCACTTCAAATTCTCCCAGCCCAACCACAACCCCTAAGCTCAAAGTTCCCATAAAAGTGTTTATCTTGCGATTGTCTAAGAAATTACTGAAAGGCCTAAAGGAATTTCCACTTGCCCCGACGCTAGGGTTATCCGTCATGTTGGCATGAGGTCTGCCAAATCAATTCTGATCAAGCCCACTGTACCAAGTATTATCTCGGCGAGACTGCATCCGATGAGGAGACAAATCAAAATCAGACAAACCTACTAATCCTTGCTCTACTATATACCCAATCTAACCCAAAGAAGAAAGTGATCATCTGCTTAATATTGGCTTTTGAATTAACACAGGCGTCGACGGTATTTGCAGTCCCCATCTTTACAAGTGCCCTCTCACTTGGACTTTTCTAAAAACTTGCATACCCTCATCTAACTTCCAGCGTTCTGATTCGTTAATGATGACAATAATTTCAACCTCCAGAAGCGGTCCAATCAATAGTAACAGGCGCAATAACCTACAGAATGCATAGCGACACAGTGCCTTTCTAGGAAGGAGACCTCGTGAAGCTAAGAGTTCTTGTGTCTCACTCAAAAAAGTTCTAGCAGTTCGGGGAGAAAACTGATGCGACAAACTGTAAAGCATACTAAAATTAAGGTCTTTGGGGTTGCTAATTGCTTACCATGCCCGAGGTGGGTGCGAGAAGGAGGGCCTTAACACACACCTCAATGCGTAAGAAACCCATCAAATTGATCTTAATCCTTTTCCCATTAATTCCATAGAGTACTAAGCTGTAACATCTCAAGACAGCTACGAGACAGGCTATTTTGTATGGTAAAGATACGTTGCAATCAGACTCATCCGCTCAAAAGTTCAAACATTCACCTCAGGGCACGGGTGACATGAAATCCTGGAAAAAATGCACTATGTACACCAGATATATTGTATGCATGCATTAGGGCTATTCCCGGGATTTTGCTAGAGGATCCGTAGAATTTTAGCCTTTAAAAAAGCCCCCAATTCGCTGTGTTTCTGACATATGCTATGTGACTAGTAAGTGTTTTGTCAATAGATAGTAGATATCTGAAGATGCCCACAAATATGTGAATTAACTATACCCATGTCGCAGCAAATACACGCAAACCTTAAAGATATAAATTAGGTTCTACTGTCTATTCTATGAAACTTCCGATCCATTAAAGTCGTACTAGCATAGTAGGTGCACAATGCGCTTCAGGTTTCAAATTTATGGCAGTAGTGTTAGCTTGCTGGTGATTTTGGGCTCTCGCTTCCCTGCCTAGATCTACTGTACAGTTGGTCTTGACAACCCACTACAGATATCTGAAGATGCCTACTACTAGTTCGGCCCTAGGGCCAAATAGAAATCAAAAATATTTCTATAAGCTTAAAGTATAGTGCACAATGTGAATACTATGAAATTTCCTATCACCCAATATATTCCTAAAATGTAGATAAACTACTCGCACTTTTACAGTTACTATTTGATCAAAGGGCTATCTTCTCCTATCCTGTAAGTGTCACTATGAACCTTAGGTATCTATCTAGACTAACTAGTATGTAGCGAGAGCTTATGCATGAATTCTAAGCACGAACAAAGAATCGAGGGGTTGTGGATTCAATTCCAGGTAGAGCGGGCCTTCAGTTATTTTAGGTTCTTATTGGGGATGCCGGTTTGTGGTGATTTCTTCCAGGCTATCTCAATCAGCGCATCAAAGACATGAAGCCCATTGCTATTTTCTGATACCTGAAGTAACTCGTTTATAAGGGTGTTCAGCTTAAGCCGATCTATGGGTGTCGAATATTCGGTAAAATCAAGCAATCATGCTCTATCACTCGGGAGCCTGCCGGCAAGGTCTAGTTAGATGAACCTAGAAGCTGGACTATAGCCTGTAGTCGGGCTAGGCTAGCTCCCAAAAAAACCCAGGCAAGGCTAGCCTCTTATCAGCACTGACCTCTAGACCCCTACAATCTCATCCCTCATCGAAGGAGGTAAAATCCCCCGCGACGAACCCTCAAACACCTCGCTCCCTCAACTCAGACAGTAGTGGCAACCCGGGAGACAGGAAATACCCATACCCCTGAACTTGGTGGAACAGCACCGCACTTCAGTGGAAGTTGTAGGCTTTCTCCCTTTTCCATACAGTTAGAGAGGCTTTTGACAAGGGGGTAGTCAAGTATCATTCTCTTGCGGTGAGGGTAGAGCTTTGAGTGATAAAGCTATTCAAGTGATTGTGTCTACATAAAGGCAATGGCAAGGGGCAGAAGTTTAATCTTACTATTCCTGAGAAGTCCTGGTTGGGGAGATGATCCTTGGTTGGTATTTGTTCTCCTCCCAAAATTCTTACAGCTAATAAAGAGAAATAGGACATGGCACAACCGCGTGCAAGCAGTGTGCATGAGCCGGGCTATCTTCAACATCACTACCACAAACAATGGGCGATGACTTACTCCACCTCCCAGCACTATTCGTCGAGGATATCGGCAACAAATACAAATCACCTCCTAAAGTAGAGCTATAATATCCAGATCTCAGAGATTAAGCTGAGCTTGGTGATGGTAAACATGCCCTTGCGCTACCGAGCGGGGACTGTAGTAGTAAAGTTGGATCAAGTCCTAGGGGGAGCTGCTAAGTCCACACCTGTACTGACTACGTTTAAGGCATTGGGAGCTAAGATGGTGAAAGCCACCGATAAAAAGGTGGAGTGTGAGTACGGCATGACAAGTACTGCCAAGATGGTGTAGTGGGTAATATGACTGCTACTATTACTACTACTTCTGCTAGCACTAATGTGCCACGCTCAAAGGGATAGAGCATGGGAGAATCAGGCCGCCCGTTTTGCCGACTAGGATGGCGCTGGCGACTATGACTATAAATATTCCACTGTGGTTCGAGAGCAGGACATGCTTCCGTCCTTCTTAGTCGGATATTTGGATTTCTTTTCTAGCCTTTTGACCTTCGACAGCTAGGTCTTGACTTTCGCAGGCTCTAAGCTTCTAGAATCTACTCTGCAGGATATATGATAGAACTCCTCTAGAAAAAACCCCGAATTTGTTTTGGGGAATACTGATGGCGCTTTAGTGATATGTGGGAGCACGACCGTAGGAATACTGGTAGGACAGTTGGACCCAGGATCGTGCTAATTGCGGATTCTATGGGGTGCAGTAAGAGACGTTTAGCCTAATTTATCGTACAGTACATCTCTGATCATAAAATTAGGGTTGGGGAGACTGCAATGAGCCCGAGGCTAGTAGTACGAACTCTGTCGTTTTTTTGCGGGGATAGACTATCAAGAAAAGGATTTTGTCCGGAGCCTCTACTCGAGCAGGTTTGAAAGATATCCAATACGAGGGCTCTAAACACCTTCCTACTATAAAGCTTGAATATTGAATATCCTCAGCTCCCTTTGCTTAGAGTCACATATTGCTCCCTAACTATCTCATAGGGTGTAGTTTAGCCTTGAAGGTTCCGGAAATTTTAGACTATATTTGCTTATCGAGGTAACCCCAGCTTGTATACCTCTCTTGAGTATAGTGGAGATTGTCAAGAACCAACTCAATGGGGCACTATCGCCGAGTGCTCAAGAGTGAAAGGGACTTGTAAAACGCCTCAATACCTCAGAGAATTTGAGATTTGCTCGGTGGAAGTTCAACAGTCTGAGGGCATGTTGAAGAAGCGTTATACCAATAACCTATCAAACCCCTAGGGGTGTCCTATCATATGCGCTGGGCCTCCCTAAACGAACCCTAGCTACATGGAGCTCAGGATATAAATGTTCCGTAACCTAGGTTGCATATGTTGGGGGGAACGGCCTAGAAGACCCTTCGGCGACTAGTGGGGTCGAAGGCTGCCTTGTTTGGTCAAGAAGACAAGGTTCTTGCCGCTGCTCTCCATCTGTTCATTTGGGTTAAGAAGGACCCACCCAAGATACAGAATAGGAGCCCCACTCAAAGTGTTGGTAGCGCGGGGACCAAACTTCCTGGGAATACCGTATTAGAGTGGGACGCACAAAATAGACGCATGTGTTCTCTTTTCTAATCCTCCTGCTTTCTAGAACCATTGACTCCCTCGGTGCATCTGCTTATCTAATGCTACGTACAGTGTCAGTATCCCCATCGCCACAGCTACTTTATGCGAGTATGGTGGATGTACTTAAGACCTCGAAGAGCTAATTGCAGGTCATGAATCCTCACTCATCAAATTAAATCCTTGCGACCAAAGCACTCGGAGTCGGTTAGATTACAACAGCTCACCCGCATGTCGCACCAGATATATATCTTGACAAAAGGCTAGCTTTGCCTCCAAGATAGGTTTCCGCTATCCCCTTTCTAATAATACACTTTTCACGACTTCTTAGGGAGTTTAACAGGCACGCTAGCCCAAAAAGAGCCAACAAATGCCCAGCGCCCTCATCCATAACGTTTATTTCGCACTCCCACCCGTAATATGGCACAAGGAGGTTCTTCTCAGTTACCGATTCGGCCCGCTGGGATAGAAGCAGGGCTCCATAGTGGTGTAAAATAGACGAGAGTCTGCAAGTTCCGTGTTACGGAACACGAGGTATTGTGACCTAACCGGCCGCCAAGATAGAACGCTAGATACGGACGTTTTATATTTGAATTTTTTCTTATTTTTTCCTAGCTTGGATGAACTTCGTCTTTGTGCCTGCGGTTCTATGGATCGGGGTCTTGCTGTATTGTGTGCCGTAAGATGCCGTTCATTACGGTTCCGGTATCTGCTGCAGCCCAAGGGATGGCATGTCTCGTGTTGAGGGCTCCGGGTAGGACTGAGTTGGATATATAACGCGCGGGAAATCACTAGTTTCCTATTCCTCACAGGAATTCTTGTTTCGATTCCACTCGCTTGCCAGTCCGTCTGTCGCTATCTTTTTTCATAATGAAAGCTTTTACTATGCTAGTTGTCCTAAGTCTTGGGGCCGGTGCGCTCGGAGAGTAAGTTCTTATATGAATAAATCTTGCTTCTAGATGCTGACCCGCCTCATGCAGGACCTGCGCGCCAACCGTCACGAAAGTTCCAGCAGCGTTTACTGTAAGCACTTAAGCCCTATCAAGAAAGTCACAAAGCCAACCAATATCAGTGGGAAGAGGTCGGAAGATGCCCGAGGGGTGATTGCCCCCCTTGGACCTTCAGAAACTTCTCTAGCACCCGTGGCCCCGGCGTCTTATACAAGGGGACCACAAATAGCACAAGCGGTTCCACTAAGCTACCGATCCTCATCCCGAACGCCCACAAATGGGGCGTACTCAATTGCGCCGCTTTTCCGAACACTTCTGGCTCCCTTGGCTCAGGTGCAAGTAGCCCCGTTCTCTTGTCTAGGTGCACGACTATTAACATTTCTTAGTGCGGTAGCCCAACCGGCAACGCTACCGTCGGCCCAAGCACCAAGGGCCTCTACACCTACGGCGGCAGTGACCCCGTAATCACCAACAATCAAACCACTTATGTGCAAGTCCGACCCCGTCTCGGTTCCGTCCCCTACATCCCAGGGCAAATGGTCTTCAATCTTAAGAGCTTCCGAATCTGGGGCGTCGATCAGCAATCCACTTGTGACCCGCGCTTTGGCTGCCTCATCAAGGCAAAGGGTTATAGGAAGGATGGAAGCGAAACGGATGTGTTGAACCACAGGCTTACATGGCCGGAGTATTCTCCCAATAGAACGGAGTACAGGACCTGGGTGTACTCTTTGGATCAGATCGGGTATACCAATTTGATCGCTTTTGAGGTTTGGCTTGTGTACGTTAGAATTAGCACCGAGGTTGGGTTGCCGTATGTTATTGATGATATTGAGATTGATGAGTGAGTTCCTCCTCTTTTTCATTATTCCCTCCAAGGGGATGGTGGTTTGTATTAGGATCTGGGCTGACAGTCAGACTCCTAGACTTCAAGAATCGAGATGTGGAGATTCTGGTGGTGGGCCGACATCCACTTATACTACTCCCGGAGGTCCGGCGAGGTCCCCCTATTAGTGGCTAGATGTGCATGCTCTCCTAAAACCTTCCCTTAATGAATTAACCACCTATCACCCCGAGTTGTTATGGAGTTGCGGGGCCGTAGCCGACATGATATCTTGAAATTCTCGGAAACGATTCATCTCCGACTGCGATGTCAGACTTGGTGAGTTACTTCTCAGGAGTAACCCCAGATAGTGGCAGAAGGGTAAAGTCTTGAAACATGCGTGAATATCGTTTTGTAAAAGCAGGTGGCTCATAGGAGGCTGGGCGAGGCGTGATTCCGCTATGCCAAGTCGTGTACACTTCCAGATTATGAGATGAACACCCCGAGTGTAGCTCACCAGGACTCCTAAGGCCCTCTGAACTCTATTATCAACCAGATATCCGAGATATTAGCCTGGCGGGAGAACATCTAGATTTGAGTGTGTGGTGCCATGGTATGATATCACTCAATTTAAAATCCCCCACTAAGTGATACGAGTGACCTTCCCTAGTACGGTCTTTGTGTACGCCCTCAATCTATTTAAGGCCAAAGTGGTCGGCGGAAAGACAGGCTTTGTTCACTCGGCGTTGCTAATGTTGTCCGGGTCAAGTCCTTTCGCTAGTCTTCGGCATTCTTGTATTCGGTCTTTGCAGCCTTTAGGGCGGTGGGAGTATTGAAACATAGGATCGTATTTGGCTTTAGTGATAAGGTAGAGCTAGGTGTTCTTGTAGGCTGCCTCGAGATATTTGAGCTCTTAGGTAAGGATGCCTAGACTGAAGGATAGTTAGCGATTTAAATATAGAGGGAAAGGTACATCACTTGCCAGCCATTGACGATCCCAAGACTATCAAGGTGCAAATCCACTACGCCTTCATATTCCGTATCCCATTCCTAATCTTGTTTTGGCCCTTGGGGAATGCGGTGAACGCAGGCTCGTACTTACCACCATACTGTGTTACCATTAGGACAAGTTAGCTTTCTAGTGCCTTAGGCCAGTGGTTGTGATCACCACCAGATCCAGCCCATATACTAATCTTATTATCATTCGGGGCGTATTTGGGAAACTCCCTAAGCCAAGTCTGCGCAAAATACTACAACGTATGCGCAGCACTCTTTGCCGCTCAGGATACCCCCACAGCGAAAGTGTTATTGATCGCCAGCACCCCATCACCAAAATCCAAATGGCTAACCTCCCCGAATCACAATCGAGTGTAGCATTACTCGGTATGTCATAAGAAAAACCCCTGTTTCGGTTAGTCACCATATAACATATAATATTAACTTCGTTATTCCGGGACTACAGTAAGGGTTAAGGGGTGGGTGCTCGCGGAGTCCTTGTTAACTCTGCCTGGTGAAAAGCCCAACCATTCTGGAAGAGTCTAGCCCGCCGCTCGTCCGGATTCTCAACGGGGAATTGTGCTGGCTATGGCGGGATTCGAGGAACCAGAAGAAAGCGTTTATAGGCTAGGGTTGGTGGAGCCTGTGGTATTTAGTGGGAGGCAGACGCAGCCGAAGTATGAATTTACGCTGCGGTTCCCTTCGCATATTCCAGGCTAGGCTCCGGCGGAATCATTCGCTGGCATGTTCCAGGGAATCAGGGCAGAGGATCTTAATCCTTGGGTGGAACTTGGACTTCAAAATAGTGAGTCCCTCTAGGGTTAGTGGGAGTCCTACTAGCGCGCTTGTGAGCATGTGTGTAGTGAAGAGCACTACTAATCTGTTCAAAGAAGGCATTTTTAGTAGATTCTTTCTACAAGTTGGTTGGGAGTTGGATATGCCATCAATGTCTCCTACCCTAGTCTTGGTGGACGTGTTGGTGTTGTCGTTGTCAACGGGATGAGCAGTATGGTGTCATGGGGGGCTTCTTGGGGTCACCTCGCACAGCTTTTTTCGCTGATGTAGGGATGGAGGCTTAGAGGTTTTTCCTGTGGGAAAGTCTGCCATATGGTGACCGTGTTATTATGAAGATTTACTAAATTCTAAAAGAAGCATGATATCTCGCACTCATATTTGTTTGCGTATAATTATATTCCGCACAACCGAAGGGTACCAACCCAGTCTTGCATTACGTACGGTAGTAGTCATCCAAGAGCAAGGCGATAGTTCAGGGAGAAAGTGCTACCGGTACTGTATTACGGTACTGTACCGGTAGTACTCGAGTACGGTGGGTGCTGGGGGGATTCAGGTGGCTTGAGTATAATACTACGGTAGCCCGGCAGAAGCATGGGTTGTTGGGTGGTTCTTTCACACTGTAGTGATGATAGGCGTTTCAACAACTTACGCCTCACACGGTTCACTTGGTTGGACTGCATTGTAGTTGTGCCTCTTACGGGAAAATTGATTTATAAATTCCGTGATGCTGGCGATACCGATGCTGAAGTGAAGAATACGGGGAGCAAATACAGTATCATACTACCAGTAGCAGAATGGAAACCCCTGGTAGTTTACTCGTATGGTGCCAGCACCTGAGAATCAAGCCTTAGCGCCACCCACCCCCAACGCACAGCCACACTTTTCCTAAGCTGCCCGCTACCCATTGATCCTCAACCCCATGCTCAGCTCCAGTAACCGACAAGCTTCACCAACACCATGCAGAGCCCAGACGTTTAAGCTTCCACACATCACCTAAATTGGCCTCGTTTCTCGCTTTTCCTGAAGGCTAAGGTAAGTCCATTTTTGTGCGCTTCTCCACTGTGCTCGGTTGACCAGCGTCTGTCCAGATCATCGTTTACTAACTTCAAATCAAATGCAGTAGCTCCAAAGATGTCCACACAAAATCGTAGGGCAAGACGGATACCATCCCTCCCCCTGACAGATTCCTCTACTCTAGCTTCATCCTCAACGCTCGCCGGCTCCATATACCCACCTTCGCACATCGCCCCCTCGTCTACTGGCTCCCACTTAACTCCCCCCTCCTCATGGGGCCGTGGAACACAAATGTCTAGGAGGTCTGGGGGATTTTTGCTTGACGGCAGCGGTGTGGGGAGTTTGGAAGGCGGAAGGTTTTCAGCAAATCCCGAGCGCGAGCGTGGCCATCGGGAGAGGGGCGCCGGATACGAAAGAGAGCGATCAACGCCGAGCAGCAATTATCCAGAATCGAGCACCGCTCATTCACGGCCTCAGAGCAAACGGGAGACAGAAGAACGGGACACGGTAGATTTATCGGAATTTCCAGCACACAGTTCCGAAGCCGGCCCAGCAAGAATTATCTCCCTCGCTCTAGGGCTTAGCGAAACGAGACGAAGAGGCGCAAATCTACGAAGTGTATCTAGCAGTAGACGTTTGCCCGACATCCTAGATGAGAGAGAAACTAGCAACGACATTTGGAACGGGCGGGGGCTAGGGCCAAGATCTCAAGCAGGAAGTCAGGTGGATTTTGTGAATGTTGGAGGAAGGGCTCGCGCAGCCTCACCTGCAAGTTTTCTTGTTGGTGCCGATCCTAATGGGCGATCCGTTTCTGCTGGCACGCCCAGCGTCCTCGGACGTCAATTGCCTCCACTAAACCCTTCGATAACATCTCCCCCGCCGCCGGCGGGTGGTACTACTGGCAAACAAAACTTCTCACCGGTTTCACCCCTACCTTTACCGCCATCTACAGCTCCATATCAGCAATTGCAGTCAAAGCGCAGTGCTCTGGCTCAACACCAGCAGCAGCTGAGGGAATTCAGAGAGCAATACCAGCCCACCGAAGCTACACTTCAGAGAGCTCTCAAAGCAAAACAGCAGTTAGAGCTTTCGTCACTATATAAGAGGCTTCTCACGATATATCCAACGCGAGACCCTTTGCTTTCGGGCAACTCCACTCATGGTATACCAAACAAAGGGGATACTACCGGAACGTATTCCCGTGAGAGAATTTATAACCCGTTGATGGCAATCAGAAATAAAAGATTCAGAAACCGTGAGAGAATCAAGCTGGATCTGTCGTCATGGGACGACCCGGGTGCCGTTGAGCAGTGGATCGAGGACCTTGCAGTGGCTATCCATGAACATCTGGAAGATGGCAAAATTGGTCTCCCAAGGCTTCCACCTCCACCACACCCCAGCGGCAGAGTGGACGAAAAGAAAAGGGCACGGGTGGACTGGGCTATCAGCCCTCAAGAGCTGCTGGCAGACTTTTATTGGATGGAGGAATCGGAGAGGCTTTGCGCCGAGCAAATACAGCGGGCAGGAGGTAAAATCGAAGAAAAGAAGCAAGAAAGACAGAGAGAAAGCCATTTGAGCTTGAAGGGTTTGATTGATAAGGAGGAGAGAAGAGCAAGAAGCCCCTCTCAAGTTAAAAAGAGGAGTATCCATGATCTGGGCGATATAGAGAGCAGCGATGATATTACAAGAGATATCGGTGATAGCTCGAAGAAGCGGTCGAAATCCGGTTTTATGGAGCGAGGACTCTCTTTACAGCCTGGTATACAGCTAGAAGATGACGCGGGATACCACAGCGCATATTCATCTCAAGAAGACAGTAGCCACAGCGACGAGAGTGCGGGGACTTACGGTAACGAAATGTCTGGGGCAGAGATTGATGGTGATACCGATCAAAAGGCAAAGAAAAGGCATAGTAAAAGAAAAAAGCTGGGAAAGATTATTACGGGTACTAAGCCCGGCCGGAGAAAGAAGGCGAAAAAGAAGAGGATCAGTGACACCCACGTTCTAAGTCCGGAGGAAAAGCGGAGACGGCAAGAGCAAGAGGAGATGGAATGGATGGTAGAGATGGGAGATAGACTTCCAGGCCCCAGGAGAAGCTATTCTGGAGACGAGGACGCCGACCCCGCCACTGCTTTGGCGCTAGCAAGAGCTACTGCTGATCAAACTGCCGGTGTGAGAAATATTGGGACAGGGGTCAGTTTACCAACCACACTCGGTGGGAGTCGTAGTAGCCTGGAGCGCTTTGGCCCTACAGGAGCGCTGGCAGGTAGGAGAAGCCTCGATTTCGGAGAAATCGTTGTACCCAGCATTGCGATTTCATTAAGCCCACCAAGGGTGACTTCTAGGGGGGAAGATGAGGATATGGACTTGAGAGGGAGGACTAAAAGGAAAGACGAAATGGAAGGGACAAGGGATGAGAAGAGGAAAGCTAGCCCTACGAAGAGGTTACTTGAGAAGAGTATGGAAGCTATGGGACGAGAGAGGGAGCCAAGCTGTGATGATAGGCGCAAGGAGAGCATGGATAGTGATCATGGAAGGAAACTGAAGGACAAGGATAAGGATGGGTCGACAATGGGTAGAGTCAAGAGCAGGGTTGAGAAGATCAGGAGCGAGGTTGCTAAAGTTGAAGACTTTATCTGGAGGAGGGATGCAGAAAAGGGCGGTTCGGCTTTGTCAAGCCCTACTGGATCAAGCTTTGCGGAGGCAGAGAGCTCAGGCTATAGAAGCGAAGATGAACGGGGGAGGCTTGTAAGGGAGGGCACGCTCTCTGTATCGGAAGCCGAGGATGAGGGCCGGGGGTCTAGAGGCAAACGCGGGAGGTCACCATTGGAAGCTCTAGAAGGGCGTGCTCTTAGACCCTCAAGATTCGGCAGCCATTCCTCAACGTCGGCGTTACCAACCATCTCTAAGATAGGCATCAGAGACGGCTACACAGAAGCGTCATCAGACGAGGAGGGAAGGAGGCGTAGAAACCAAAATCTTAAAGTCAGCCTAGAGCCAGCTCAGTCATACATCTCACGAGACCCATCCCCGGCGCGAGCAATCAATATCAAATCAATCGGCGACAGAAATGCAGTGAAAAGTGGAGCGGTAGCTCAGAGAAGCAACGAGAGCAATGGATCAGGACTAGAAGAAAGGAGGCTTCCAATTATTGGGAATAGTGATAGTAAGGGGGCGGCTATAAGTAAACAGGAGCTGATCAGGGCAAGAGCATATCTACTGGCTTCTGGGGTGGTTGCTCGGGGGATTACTTCCAAGAGGGCTGGAACAAATATCCCGGGCAGAATCTCGAATAATAACGATGGCGCTGGAATCGTAGTACTGGCCAAACAGCACGTGCATTCCGCTGATGTCGTCTCTCGCAAGATCACCAGCGCGGAAGAGGAGTTCGTTGAGAAATCCAAGGTGTTTACCACCTCGACGGTCGTGGAACTTAAGGGACTAGTTGACAGCATCAAGTATGAAATTGAGACTAGACTTGCAACTATGCTTGGGGAGGTTGCCGATGGAGCCGATGAGCTCAATGGGGAGTTGACCACGAAGTGCACATTGGCGGTGAAAGCAGTAAACGACGATTTGTCAAATGTGATGAGGAGGAAGCGAAGAAAGTTTAGATGGATCAGGAGGGCTGGATACGTGATGCTTGAGTGGGTGGTATTGGGAGTTATGTGGTGGGCTTGGCTGATAGTTGTCATCGTCCGATTTTTGAGGGTTATGATCACTGGGGTAGTCCGCGGGGTTCGTTGGATACTATGGATTTGACGTTTCGTCCTTTCCTTCCGTATTTTTTCATCCTTCGTTTCTTTTTTCGCACATGGGAGCGAGGCGTTGGGATAGTGCATTTTCCTTCATTCCTAACTTCTATTATCTTTAATGGTGGCGTTTTCTCCATTGATCAGCAATAGGTCGTCTGTTGCTTTTGTATCTTACTTGGTATCAGTGTTCTATGTTCAACACTGGTCTTTTCTAGACAGATTTGCGCTAGAGCAGCTCCGTTACAGTACCTATGTCTAAATGATGCGAAAAACTAGCGACGGAAAACTTGAAAGCCAGAACCACCCCTAGCCAATTACTTCTGCTACCCGTAGTAGCTACCCCATGCTTGTATTTACTGGAGTGAACATAACCGGACGCTCGAAACTTTATCTCGGTTTCCTAAAGTCTTTCGGATGGGATTCACACACTTCCTACGTTGACTTAGAGGTTAGGTTTCTGTAAGGGCAGTAACGGGGGCACGCCACATTAAGCCCCAAGGACACATATGATAAGAGAATTGGGAACTCCCAAACTCAGACTTGATTCCCACTAGGGCCCTGTTTGGCCCGCCAGGATTAGACTAGGATTTTGACTGAAAGTGTTTGGTAGGCCAGGACCGTATTTTCATTCTAAGATTAGATTAGGATTTTTTGGCAAAAACCAGTCACCCAGAGCAAACTCCAAAAGGCGTTAGCCCTAACCATCTTCTTGGTTTTTGTGAGTCTAAACAAATCATATACCTGGATCTTATCTTTATTATTGTATATCAGATACACAACTTGTCACTAATTTTCCAAAGCCCAAATCTAAATCCTGTCGTGTTTGGTATGGCCGATTTACAAAGTCCAGACTTTAAAGTTTCTGAACTTTGGTTTTCGGGTCCAGACGATTAACGTTGGATTGAAAATCTGGACTTGGAGAGGATTTTTAAGTTCAAATCCTGGCGTGCCAAATAGGGCCTAGGTGATGGGGGAAAGATTTATAATATGATATAAACTGCTTCATATCTTGATAGAAAGGTGTGCGCGAGCCACATACAGTAATTTATCCATCAGCCACGCGCCACTCATCACCACCCCTCCCCTCTGCTGGCACCTGAAGAGGTTCGACTATCGTAGCGAGTAAATACACCAAACTGTCCACAGAGAGAAGAATAAAAAAGAAAGAGCACACCTGCGTACCCAAACGCCATCATCTCTAGTGCATCGGGAACTTTTTGGTAAAAAATTTTCCCCGCCTGCACTTGCACCCAATCTTGTCGTTTTTCTTACTTTGTCCTCTACCATCCCACCAGCTCAGTCCCCACCATCTCTCCGCTCCTAGGAGATTTCCCCCGCTCTTTCACTCCCCTTTCGCCACACAAAATGCCCCTCCATGGACTGCAGCACCAGTCGCGGCCGCACTCGAATACACACACCCCCGAAACACCCGGGGCGGGGTCCGCGCTAATTCAAGCTGCTCAGACTCTGACTGGAATTGGTCAACCAAATGCTGCCTCGTCTGCAATTAGCCAACAGCAACAACCGCAGCAGCACCTACAGCAACCCGGCGGCACTAGCAGTGGTGGCCTCCGTGTGCAAACATCGCAAAGCAATCTCACTTCTAATAGCGGTCCAGGTAGTGGAGTAACACCTATATACTCTGGGTCTACAGTGTCTGGGGGAGCTCTCTCTAGTGCCTCTACAACTGGGTTGAGTTTTAGTAACAGGGACCCGCCATCGTCATCCCTTGATCAGCAGAAGAAACCCACAAACTTGGCTTTTCAATTGCCGTCCCCAACGAAAGGCGGCAACCAGGGGGACCTTTACAATTCTCCTCAAGAATTACACTATCCACATCACCCAAGTGATTCTATCCAAGCCCAACAGCTCTCTTCCTCTGGCCCCTCCTCTCAGCATCAGCCACAGCAGCAGCAATACCAGGCATATTCTTCTCAGCCTCCGTCCAATACCAGCTCAAGACCCCAACCGCACACCACCGCAACTGCACCAGGTTCAGTTCCGAGAATTAGCGATCCATTGCAACAACAGCAACCGACAATGCACCGAACGAGCACAAATACATCGCTCAGTCACTCCTCTAAGTATTCCCCGCAGCTGAACACTTCTTCATCTTCGGCTTCGAACAGAGACAACTCAGCCGTATCCGCAGGGGGGGACCCCGGTCGGAAATACACTCACCCTGGAGCTCTCACACCGACTTATCCATCGTCGTCACAGCATTCATCGTCGCATTCTCACTCTAGTGCTGCACATCTAGGTATGGGTTTGTCGGGGCTCACTTCTCCAGCGACTTCAACGCGGGAACGAGAGGAGACTGCGGTTGGAGCTGTGGGAAATGGGAAATGGATGAGTCCTTGGAGTCTTTATGCATTGGATTGGTGTAAATGGCAGCCTACAAATGGAGGCTATGGAAGGGTCGCGATTGGGAGTTACGCGGAGGATAGCCATAACTATGTGAGTCTCGCTTCTTTCTTACTGGTCTCAAAAATTTTGCTAGATAGGGGAGGATGATCTTCCTAACTTGAAATAGATACAAATTCTTGATACTCGACTTGCTTCGGTCCCCAGCACACATTCAGATACCCCTCCACCCGCCCCAACTCTCGAATTTCCCAAAGTGGCTGAAGCCTCACACACTTACCCCATAACACGAATTTTGTGGGAACCCGCTGGTTCAACAAAAGCGTCGACCGAACTTTTAGCTACCTCTGGTGACCACCTTCGCCTGTGGTCACTCCCGAATAGCCCATCAACAGGTTCTTCTAACTCGACGACCCCACAGGGGAATTCCATCACTCGGTCCAACACTTTCCACACACAGCCCATCCAGAAATTGACCCCTCTAGCTCTTCTATCTAACAGCAAGTCTACGGATTTTACCGCCCCTCTTACATCTTTAGACTGGAATCCTCTCTCACCCTCCTTGATTATTACCAGCAGCATTGATACCACTTGCACTATTTGGGACATTCCAACTCTTACTGCAAAAACCCAATTAATCGCTCACGACAAGGAAGTTTTCGATGTAAGATTCATGAGTGGCTCCGTAGACGTATTCGCGAGTTGTGGTGCCGATGGGAGCGTCCGGATGTTTGATCTGAGGAGTCTGGAGCACAGCACAATTATATATGAGCCTGGAGCAGGTAAGGGTTCAGGGTCAGATCCCAACACCAGCTCTAAGGAAGATGGGGGATCGCCGGTCGGTGGTGCCGGGGCAAGCCCCCCACCCTTGTTACGATTAGCAGGTTTGAATCCTTCCTCACATCTTATACACCAGTAGTATATCCTAACACAACCACAGCGTCGCCACATGATCAACACCTCATCGCAACCTTCTCACAAGATTCAAACCTAGTACGAATCCTAGACGTCCGCCAGCCAGGCCAAGCCCTCATCGAACTGAAAGGTCACACGGGCAGCGTAAACTGCATAGAATGGAACCCGACAAAACGAGGGATCATTGCAGGAGGAGCAGACGACAGCTTGGTCCTGATTTGGGACCTGGTCAACAACACGACCTCGCAATCTACGGGATCCAACGGTACCAGCGTAACACAGGAGAAGATCCCTGTGGCGTCGTGGAAGTGCGATTATGAGGTGAATAATATCAGCTGGAGTCCGACGGGTGCGGGTGCCAGTGGTGGTGGGGGAGGGGGAATTGGAGATTGGTTGGGGGTACTTGGCGGAAGGAGTATTTGGGGAGTTAAAGTATAATTTTTTTTGTTGCCTGTGCATGTGGATTATGCAGTGTTTTTATGATATCAAAATTTTATCTCTTTTCTTTTTCTAACCTTTCGAGTTGTGGGGTTTGGGGGGTTTTTCAACATCAATTTTTCCCTTTTTTCTTTTACCTGCCTACTTTCCGTTTCCGTCAGCATAGGATACTTTTGTTTGGGGGTAATTTGTCCTTTTGTCTTTCCTCTTTATGATTGTCGTGTGCGTGCGTGCCGGATGGGAGGATTAAGCCATTTTTGAAAAAGAGATTTGGATGTTTTATAATCCGCTCTCCTCGTCACCGTTTTCTAGATTCCCATTGCTATGAAGTACACCAAGATCTCTAGCCTAGAGCAGCTGTGGGAAGTTATTACTTATCCAGAAAATTGGAACGTTATAATATTATACGTTCTCTTCTAGTTACCAAGCAACCCACTTAACCAAAAAGATTAGATACTTGACGGGCTAGTAAGATTGCGACATCCCAGTGGCAAGGTCTTAACCCACCCGATTACGGTACCGGTCGAACACACCATCCAACTAGGGGAAGGCTATCGATCACCCCCACACCGGTACCCAGCACTCGGCGGGCCGCAGTTGAATTTCTTTCTTTTGGTAAAGGTATTATACGTTAACAGCGAACAAACCTAATCCCTTCTTTCATACTGAATTTCATTCACTTTTAGCGTGATGATAGGCAAGGCCATCATCACCCTGACTAGTTTCGAATACCACCTACTACACCAAAGGAATAGGCCCACTCATAGAACGCTTACCTAGCCAGCCAACGAACTTGGCCTTCCCCTAGTTGAAGCCTTTTTTTCGTCTTGGAATCTCGCATCCTTAATGATGCTTCGCGGGGGCATGTGTAACTTCAAGTAGTTGAATGTAATGACGGAAACATGATCAGAAGATAGTGGTAAAGTGGCTTACTGATAGGGTGGCTGGGCCAATTGCGGTTCTGGGTCTGATTAAGCAAGCATGATATTATAATAATAATATTATTATTATGCATTGCGACTCAAAATCACGAACCTGGACCTACATACCGTAATTTCAGACTTCAGCCTACAACCCGAATCCCCCCACGCCACATTACCAGATCGAAGCTACAGTACACTAGACAGAACCCTGATCTTGGTTCTTTTTTGTGCCACGCGAAACTTATATGATGGTATTAAGGCGTAATGGGAGAATCAGATCGAGCGATGATTCTGTGAAGGTGATTAAATAGGAGCTATAAACGGGTGGGGGAGTTATCCATTGGGGTTCAAAACTATGTAGACCAGAGATATAAGTCTGAGAGCTAGAGGTAATGTATCTCCAGCCCGAAATCACTGGGAGTACTAAGTTAATTAATTCGCAACCTCAAAGAGCTATTATGTTCGAAGACTTCTCATGATCAGTATGGGTGAATACTTGCTCCTGGGGGTAGTATACAAAATGTTCACTTTCTAATTTTTTTTGTTCTCATAGTAGTGCTCAGACGAACTGGGAACTAAATCAGTATGATAAAATATTACACTTCTACGGAATTGGGTTAGAGGAACGGTATTTTGGGGCCCCATAGACACCTAGCTTGGCAGCTGTTCTCTAAAATCTACATTCCCAACTGCGTTACTCCGGGCTTTATTAATTTGTAACTACGATACGATACTGCACCCTAGGAATCATCGTAGTACAATATCCTCCTATTCCTGCAACAGCCATAGTCACGCCAGCCATTATATCCCTTTCAGGATCAGGCAATACCCTCAGGTTAAGGTCTTGCCACAAGATCCCCCTACCTAAGTGCGGAAGGATGTTGAGGGGCAGGGCTATCTCCTGGTCCCGGTCGTTTCGGGGGACGGAAACCATAGTACCTTTCAGCGGACAAAACACTACCTCCATAGTAATAGAACCTATATACAAGTATGATACACTTCGAGGGACTAGGCAAAGGGTTGCCTGACGTCTAGCCTTTTTTATCGTTGTTTTACGATACCTGAAAGTTATAATAAAGCGCGATTCTGTTATAGTGCCCTTTGGAAGGCACTCCAAACCCTTCAAAATCGTTGGGTAAGGGCTTGATATAGTTCTCTGTAATCAAGGCAGTACCAGCGGCTAGATCACAAGCTCATCAACTTATTACTTCCTGAGTAATTAGCAGGACACATGACTTCAATCCTTACATATGAGTAGTTATTATCTAACAACTGACCATTACAGGTGAGGTTACGGTGCTAGAAGCAGTAGGGGCAAAGTGTGCAACCCCCCTGGCTACAAAGTAGCTTGCTTGTGAATATTCAGTCCCATCCTAGCTCTAAACTTCAAAAGAACCTACCCTAATTAATTGTTTTCTGCCAATTAAAAAAATCGAAGTGGGCAGGTTACACCTCCCCTCCATAGCTTCTGGCACCATATAAAATTCTTTCATAGGGATTAGGTATGATAATTAAAGTAATGCCCAGTACCAAACCCGATATAGTATAAGCTTAGAATAATTCATTCAATCCCGCTATAAGTTAGTAAGATTTAGCTCACAGTCATGAACCCTGTGGTCGGGGGGGGGGGGGGGTGACGGAGGAAAACTTAGTTTTATTGTTCCTGAGTACCGACGACTTTATGCTACTAACGCCTTATCAAAAGTAGAAGCTAATCATTCCGAGCGCTCCCCAAGTTAGTGAAAGGCAAGAAACTTCAATCAACCAAATACTAGCAGTGATTCTTGACCATGTGATATGAAAGCCCTATTTCTACCAGTGCAAATACAAAGTGAACCATCTCTATAGCACTTCTGACCCTTTTTCCCTGCCTAATATTCTACAACCACTAGGGTTCCAATCCGCCAAAGAAGTATTACTAAGACTAGGTAACTACTCCGGAATAAAAATGCAATGCCGAACTTTAAGGCGGCTAGCTTCGCCTTTCTGAAAATAGTCGTTATAGTACTGGTAGTAAACACACTTGCTTCGTTTATTCCTACTAGTGTCTGACTTGAAAGAGAACTCTTGAAAGTGTGATTCTGTAGATACTAGTAGAAGTGGGTAGTTGAAGACAATGGAAGGCCATTTGGTTAGCCACCATTCATTACTAGCTTACTGCTTTTCGGTTCTTCCATCCAGATAGTATATACAAGTATTAGGCAGGTCTAATGGAAGAAATGCTAGGAGCACGGTAGAAAAAGAGGGGCATCATTATCCATAAAGCCTACATTCATGTTATGGAAAGAAGTAGCAGAGGTGGGGGAGATTTGTTCTACTAAGCAGCTTTAGGAAAACTTCCGCACATTCATGAGTGCTTTGAGTGCACGTACATAACACCTCGTCCGATTTCTTAGCTTCCAGAAAGAGCGAGGAAGAGATAGGTGAATGATTTTGAAGTATAGTATAGTGCGTTACAGCCCTACTACGATCTAAAGGCAGAAACTCTGACCTCCCAAATAGAAAGCCACCCGTCACTCAAAGCAGGGGAACGGGACCTCCATCCAAGTGGTCGCCGAAAATAGTCTCGGGAGCTGGGAAAAATTCAACCTTGCAAAAAGAATGTTGATTCAACCGGGAATCGAACCCGGGTCGGGCGCACATTGCTGTGGTGGCAAGCGCCCATGATACCTCTACACCATTGAATCGTTGGATGAAACAATTCTTTTACATACATAAGCAACCATTTATGGCGCGAATTCGATTGCCAAGATAAACTAGAGCCACCCAAAGAACCATACAAGTCGAGAGCCGGTATCCTTAAATTAAGCCATCTTTTGCTCACAAAAAAAACATAGCCTAGATGTTTACTACTACTAGAGTGCTGTCGTACCTTCTTATCGCAATCGTGGAAGATCAGAAAAGACTTCCACAACAGCAGGACGATCCTGGAATTAGGCTCTTGAGAAACCCGTCAGCTACAACTGCGCCATGAGACATGCTGCTTACCTGTAGTATTATACATAATGCTTCAAATAGAGCTGTTCTATAGGTAGTAATCAATGGCAGGCGGTGAGAATCGATCAGTTGAATATCGGCAAGGAAAGCTACCCACACTGCCGGAAAAACTCTTGCAATTCGCTATCTACGGCACTCCTCTAATCTCCGGGTTCAGAGACAAAAGGTCTTGGGAAGGGTATAAGAGAGCTCTCAGGATGTGTTGGATCTCATTAACTAGTATACGCAATTCTGTTAATTTATCAGGCTAACCTTATCTCGGGAGGACGGGGATAGCGGGTTGCAAGGGTTTTTCCGGTACTTTAAAAACTGGAATGACCGAGAGAACCCCGTCCGGACCTTGGAGCTGCCCCTCCTAGCCAAGTACGCTGCATGAGATCTCTCCCTGCATGCGCCAACCAAGGGCTGAGGGGAAACCTTCTCCCTCTGTTTCCCCCTAATCTAGAAAGGGAAAACTCTAGACGTTCTAGCATTATTCTGAATCATGTCGGCTTTTACGGTAAGCAGCTCCCCTCTCTGTATCAAGTGCCGGTATAAGTAGAATATCTAACAAACTTCTCTTTACAACTCATTCTATACGAGCCATTCGCAATAGTTAGCAAGAGTGGGTTAGGTATTTTCTTTTTTATCTGACTTTTTTGTTACTACAGTTGCACCTGGCTATAGTGAACGGAAAAACTGTGATTGGTGCGTTAAGCTGCCTTCCGGCGATGCTATTGGCTAATCCCCTATAGTGAACAGCTTTTTTGCGCTCACTATAGCCAGGTGCAACTCTAGATTTACCCGACTTGGATCAAGAGTGAAGGATTTCCAGGCCCCTGATCCTTGGGCCCTAATCCTCTTTTGTTTTTTTGCATAGTGCTTCGTTGGTGCTACAATCCGATGGAAGGGTCCATTAGAGCATAAACTGAGTTTTTGTGGCATTTCGGGGGTGATGTGGTAGTTTGTTAAACGTTGGGGGCCAATATGTTTGTTTCCCATGAAAAGTGGGGCCGGTATTTCACAGGGATTATTTGGATGAGAGCATAGAGACAGGGGGCAGGCTTCGAGATTTTTTTCCCTTCCTTGTCTCTCTCCCCTCCGGTAAGCGTGAGACAGCCGGCTGTTGGCTGCCAATGAATCATAGAAGGTCACTCGCACGTTAGCGCCATTGAATGGTGGATTCGCAGGGAAGTGACTTGGGGGTATGCTGTGTTTCGTGGGGGGATGCGTTCCGGCTCGTAAAGGATTCCGGTTCGTAGAGGGGTTTTGTTTCCTGTTTTTGACCTTACCTAAGCGGCCATCAATCAACGTTCAAGACCTACTTGTAAGAGTACGTAGTGTCCCGGAACTAGGATCTTCCTCGTCGGCCTCCCGGTTTTCGCTTACCCATTTCTCGTGCAACTCCCAAAAACGGCTTACAACATGGATGCGGGGGCATGTGTGTATGTGTAATTTCTTGTGCTCGGGGAAAGCCGGGACAAGGATCACCTGCCAAAGAGCTCAACGAGGCCTTCTGTGCCCAAGAGGGTTTTTATGTTCAAAAGCGAACCAGGCCGCATACGGGTATTCCGCTTCGCGATGCCGCACTTTTGACGTAAGAGCGGGAAATTCCCATGTGCTGATCAGCCACAGGTCAGAAACACGTAACAGTTACCCCCAGGCATACAACCCATCTAGGGAGAATTCAAAGGTGTGGGCAACATGTAGCGGATTTCAGTTGGTATCTGAACCTGACCTGTCCCACAAGAAGTACATGAAGGTTTCCCGCATGGGGCCCCCAGAATTGAGTAGCACACCCCGCTGTCCCGGATTTTGATGATTCGGGCACTTTGCTGCACTGTATGAAGTTCTGTGAGCTCCAAATCTCTTTACCGTTACTCGAGTACACTATAGACTGACCGGTTGTCCCGGATCACCCGCTGTACCGGATAGGTTCTTTGGATTTTGGTCCTGCTGGATTGTCTGGTGGGTGTAACTGTGTGTTATTGGCTTTTGTGGGAAGGAGTTACGGGAGAGAAGGAAAAGATGTTCTCACGGTTGACGGTTACCTCTCAAGGAAGCTTTTGACGGGTAAATGCTTAGCTTTACCTTAAATGCCGGTACCCATCCCGGAGCAGCCGCAAAGTTCAGCAGGCCCCCCGGTAGGCCATCTATCCGCGATTAGGATCTCCACCCGGAGCGGAATGTGCTCGAGCATCGGTACATACGAGTGCTTGGAAAGGAGGGCTCTCCGGGGATTCCTTGCAAGCGCAAAAGGTGCACAATTTTCCGAATCCTTGGATTCATGCGGGTGGCTCATGCCAGTGTTCTTGGAACGAACTAGGGTCTGTGCTCATAGAATTTTCATGAAGTTCGATGCTTCGCCTACCAGCACTACCGGTTGATGCTTGCACCTAGCGCCTATACGTAGAAGGAAAAGACTGCATGAGTGTTGTGTCTTCACTTTGTGCATGACCCATCACTCGTGGGGATGCAGGCGAGCATAGACGCCTGGGGACCACAATATGGGGTTCACAACGGAAAGGGCTCACAGTCAAGATAATTAGGAAGGGAAGCGTTAACACTTGCTATCACAGTAGCTAGTGGCTAATTGAGATTGGCAACACTTGTGATGGCAGGGTTCTTCTAGTGGTCAATGGCAAGGCCAGCATCTTAATGCAAGTATTAAGACTCTCAATTAACATCACCTGCGAGCACTCGCAGCTGACTCAGAAGTGAGTATCTCCTGTTCTATAGAGTTGCGTTATGGTTCATCACTTCTTGTGTATCCCTGGCTATCTGCTGTGGGTAAGATACTCTTATGGAAGAGTCTAGACGGTTTTGGGCGCACCCACGAGCTCGGCGGCAAAATTCGTGGCCCCCCATTTTACACCAAAAATGGGCATTTTCACCTCACAAAATCTCAGCCTTGTTGCTTTGCAAAAAAAAACTATTAAAATTCCCCAGAGCCTTTAGAGCCGTCTAGATATTATCATTTATATGTGACAAGCTCTGTTGGTTAACGCCCATAGTGCAATACCAGAAATAATGACGGTGGGCAAAAGGTACTTCTAATCTTTTGAGTTTCCTATACAAAAGGTATATTGTAACAATATCCAATCACTACCCTAAGCTCTCAGCTCTCATAGTAGAGTAGGGGAATTCTCATGATTTCTACCTAGAAAGTTTAGACAACTGCCTACATCATAGCATTGATTTCACTAATCTCATATTGCTTTCTGATGAGTTGGGAGTGTTTAAAATCAAACCATTTTGGGTGTAAAATTGGGGGGGGGGGGGCGAACTTTGTAACCAAGATCGTACGGTACTTAGTGTTGGTAGAAAGCACATGGATTACCTCGAGCTCTTGTATCAGGAGTTTATGCGACCAGATTGTCCTATGCCAAGCCTATCATGATACTAAAGAGCAGAAACTTGGGGGAGATGAAACCAACGAGGTTTCACAAATATGGCTCGTGGTTGATTATACAGTTCTTATTTGTACTATATTACAGTAGGTAGTTGAACTTTAGCACTGTTTACTGTGCTTTAGCCCTGCGCTTGTAACAGTTTCGGGGGAGTTTTTTTCCGCTCAGTTTTATCATTGCAGCCATGAATGTAAGAACACACAAGCTAGGAAGCTAGGACAAGCCAGGGGCTGATAACATCAATGGAACAAGCCCGAACCGAACGCTTGAGGGAAGAGTGATTAACAAAACTAGAATAGAAAATAAAACGAAAAATAGATAAAGTCCTATTTTAGCCACCTTTTGCGACGTCCACTGAAGTGAAGCGGTAATACAATAGGCTGACGAACTATAGATGTGTATGGTCCTACTGCCTAATTGCGGGTACTATGCACATAGAGGCTTCCTATGCTCCAACGGCGAAATCCTCACTAGAAGGAACCCGTGCTAGGCATCACGATTTATCTTGTGTCTGCAGCTCGGGGTATCCATGCTCTTCCCTTGTTCCTCGATTCTTGGTAAGATATTTGCCCGGTTACATGGGCGCGGTTGTGACAATTATCCGAAGATGCCAAAGTTGAAAAGGGCACGTCTAATGCTATTGTGGGGAATATTTTTTTCCTTGAAACTGCCCCCCAAAACTTCTCTACCAAAAAGCTGCTGCAGCCAAAGTAGGTCCCGGATCACCAAATGGACGAACTCGCCTACCATAAAAACCTATTAAGTCCTCAATCAGATTATGCGGCAGAAATCGCTGTACTAAGTCAGAGTAGGCTTAGCAGAGCAAGTTGAAAAAAATAAAGAATGCACTTTCCAAACGGGGGTATTTCTAGCTCACATTAACTGGCAATTTCTTTTCGGGGCGTTTTGTCTCTGATCGCGGAGATAGAAGGCTTTCAGCCGTGGTGGATTTGAAGGGTTTCTGCGACATAAAATTTTAACAATATACCGGGGGTGCCTCCAGTGCAATTACCTGTAGCCTACAGCTATTTAGTAACCAGAAGAAACACTCCCGGAATCAAACACTATTTTTTGAAACCAACTTGGGAGGTTTGTCTCTTTGACCAATCATAAGAGAGGAGCCTCGGTCCGTATTTAGAATCGTTTCTTCAAGTACCGGTAGACCAGCTGCTTCGATCAGGCTTGGTAGCTTAGAGCCTAAGTGACAGGTACTCAGCACCCCTACATTATAGGGAAGTTGCAGCCATGGCCCTTTTTATCTATATTGGAAGTTCCGGGCAGCTTGTGGTCTGGCACTGAGAAGAGGCATGATTCAGTAATGCACCGGGTTTGTTTTCCGAGCACTGGAGTCCATCACTTGATTATTCCCCATGTAAGCAAGCTATCGTGCGTGATCCATTGTCTCGCTCTTATAGACAGCAGTTATATCATAATCGGTATCTTACCCCACGCAACCCAAGTGCAACTAGAGTACATTCACCCCGCCATCCCAGATCTCGATAATCGGGATACCTCACTGTCCCGTTTGAGCCTCAGAGAATTCTAATTTTCCTAATACCAAAACCTGGCCTGTGTCTCAGATTCACCCGCTGCATCGGACAGATTCTTCGGATTTTGGCCGTTCGGGATATCGGAGTGCCACTTTATTATCGTACGAGAAATTCAAAGAGGGAAGGAGGAGCACACTATAACCCAACACAAAGCCAGCATGTAACCATCTCAGTCCTCTACAGCGTTTACACACCCCAGCTAGACCACAGCACAGCTTAGCCGAGAAACCTTTCACCGCCACCCCTCCCAGGGCCCCAGTAGATAAGGGGTAAGAAGGGGGGGTTGAAAGTAGCAAGTACGATTCACAGATTATAGAGTTGAATTTGAGAAGGATAGTATGAAAGGTTAAACAGCGAAGCGTAGGAAGAAAGAGAGGAAGAAAAAATCTATAAGGAGGGAAATTGTGGCGCTAGCATGCTCTAGTGCATAATAATCTATGTACGTCCTTGTGCGTCCCCTATGCCCAACGCTCTAGTGCATAGTTATCCACATACCGTGTTCAACACAACATCCCAGAAACCCTACGAGTGACGTCTCGTGAATATCGTTAGGGTGGGTGGAGTGGTGTAAGTCTTTCCTAATCTACTGGCCCTAATCATAAACTATTATACCTTGTGTGGGTAGGGAGCTGGGAGAGGTGTTTTAAAATATGGGCTCCCGCGTCATTTTCTCTAGAACATGCGATTCACTAAGAAAAGGAAAAGAAGATAAAAGAGAACCATCGCTCCTTAGGATAGCCACCCGTAACATTTTCGCTCTACCAATAGAATACCGGTAACACTAAAACTTGTTGGTATATCTCGGTAAGCTTCTGGATCTTCTAGTCAAGCATAGTTTAAAGGCAAGCTTTTTTTGAGTGTTTGGAAAAGCATCTACTCTATCCCCAAAAGGGGGAAAAGTGGGAGAAAGAAAATAAAAGTGTAAAAAGTGTAGTTATTGCACCAAGTTGAGTGAAAAGATCCTTTATTCCTAGTCTGTGAGGGCTCTCCGCCTTCTGTTTTGCTCTTATTAAACCGCGCGAGCCCGATCAGGTGCGAAAGCGCTGTTTCTGGGAAATTTCATACGTTTAACTTTATTTTATTCATCTCCCCTCTTCTCTCTCCTTAACTTCAACGGCGCTCTATATCAAATGCCCTAGCATCGAAGGGAACCAAAAGCAGAGCACGGCAGATTTAAACAGTAGATCTGCTTCTCCTCTTCTCAAACTCATTGAGTAATGGCTTTCCCCTCCCAAGGGTTATCTGATTTGGAGTCCGGCCATTTTGGTGGGGGGAGGGAAAAGGGGGTTGTTGTATAGTACCGTACCTAAGAGGGGAGGGGTGGGGTGGGGGAGAGAAAAGGTGGGGGGAGAAAGGAAAGAAAAGGTGGGATAAACAGCAGTGCCCTACTTTCCCTCTACCTACGGTAGCACCTAACCAGTCTACTACAGGGGTTCTGCTCTTGGCGGATAAATTCATCCCTTCTTTCTCCCATCTCTTTCCTTTCCTTTTTTTTAATTTTTAATTTTTAACCCCGAATTCCAGGGGTTTTTTTGCCCTCCCGCCCATTAGCCAAATGATTCTAAACAGCTCACAAGCACTGTACCAGAACTGTATTACTCCATAACCTGCCCTTGTAGTCTTTGATCCAAAATTTCTAAACTTAGAATAGCATCTTCTTGAGAAGGTATAATACGATCTCCTCTAGGAAAATTATATGAACAAATTAGAACTAGCCCATATTCTTGGCTTTTCACCTAAGGCCCTGTAGGAAGGCATTATTGTGGTTGGAGCCAGAGGTGAAGATGTTGCACATCTTTATCGAATAGCCCACTGCAGCATGATTCCGGATGTTCGCTTTGAACCCATTAGGTAAGTGATTAAAAGGGATTCTCTGCGAAATTTCCAGAGAAATTATTTTTTAAAGTTTTTCTCGAATGCCCATGGTTCAGTGTCCCTGGGTTTTCCAAGAACTTTGGGCCGGGGCAAGTCTTGGCTGGCCAGCGCCATACGCATGCAGTGTATACGAGTAGTACTGTGTACTCGAGTACTAGTAGTGCAGTATTGCCTAACTTTAGTTTGAGTTAGGCTAGTCCGACCTGTCCAGTGAGAACATCTCTAGCAAGTGTGATCTCTTGATATACAAGCGCTAGAAAATGAGATTCTTTTTCATAGTCGGCAAAAGAGACTATAAGGGGAGAAATAATAATAATAATGATGAAAATTAAAATAAATGAAACCTGCCCTTGGGCCTATCAGTCGCACTTCTTTCGCTCTCGCTAAATTTAGCGAGCGATGTTCAAGAGTGGGTCCCATGGGGTGTGACATCCAGCCAAGGTCGGCAACCTCGGCAAACTCATTCACCACCAGTACTACACTCCACCCTTATCATAAAATGAGAAGGAAGGATAGACAAAAGCTCGATAGGCTTTTTCAAAACAATAAAAAGACAAAAGACAAGAAACGGGAATAATAGGATGCTCTAAAGGCGCTTATCCTTTATTGGGGGGATTGGTGTGCACGAGACTTCCGCTGAACCGGCCAATTAATTAGCATAAATGCGCCAGTTACCCTCTCTTACTTGTACTTTCCCGTTCCCCTCAATCCGATAGCGCAGCATTGATCAGAGGGAGAGGGAGAGAAGGAAGGAAGGGGGGAAGGCTGCTCGCGTGCTGTCATGAAATATCACTCGCTTTGAAGGATCTTCCCGCCTTCCGCTGAGACAGGGGAGCAACACGTGAGGTATCCGGATATCTCGCCGGAAGAACGCCCTGCATTGAGGCACCTTAGTTATCTGATGGTAGTGGGGGAGGCTGACAGGCACCCAGGGGTGGTAAGGGGGATAGTGAAGGCCGGTAGGCGGAATGGTAGCTCTACATGAGATGCGCTGTGTGTAGGTGGGTCCTCATCTCCGGTAGAAATTCTCGCGATGGCAGACCCGGTGAGGTCACATTTGGTATCCCTAACGGATGAACGGGGAAACCCCGAATAGGACTTCACTTGGCCATTTATTTATCAATCGAGCTTGTGGCAAGCAGCTACTAGACCTTGGGGGCATGGACATGGTTCCGGTGTTTCAAGGGAGCAGGCCGGTATAGTCAGTGCTGCACTGTAAGCTCGGGTATAATACTTGCGTCAGGAACTAAATGTCGTGCAGCTCAAGTCCTATCTAGCTTAGAGTATCTGAAAATGAGGCAGGTTTTCCTTTTTTCGCTAGCTGTGTGGTTGTGTCACAATAGCCGCACCTTCAAATATTTATTGCCAGATACAAGTACGAGTACTACGTCGGACATGGCATCACCTGGGAAAGGCTTAGGGGTTTAAAGCTTCTACGAGTAGTATCATTTAAGGTTACTTCGGTATATGTTACCCCTGTCTTCAGTAGTTTCATGGGTTCATCTCTATAGCTACGTCTTCCGCCAGCCCACGGCTCCCCTCCGCCCTTCGCTCCCTTATTCCCTTGCTCCTCAGGGGGGCGATCACTCAAAATTCGCATCGAGGTGGTAGGACGGCAGGATCGTACGGATGCAGTTTGACAAAATAGGGCGACAGGCGTGCGAGTAAATAAGTAAATGGGCAGCTTACCGTATAGTGATGCAAGCAATATTTAACCCATCATACTTGAGCAACGAGAGTACGGGTACAGTGACTCAATTACTTAGAAAGGAAGTTTGACTTCGGAAACCCCGGCAATACGTTCTCCATGAGTTTGCCCCTCACCTCCTTCTCACGCATATCTAAGTCCTTGCCATATAGGACCTTAGTCATTTGAAGGCAATTTTGTGCTAGCTGTTGTGCGGGGTTTGTCGTTTGGTATGATAGAGTAGATGGGAAGATGGATAGATGAATAGATAAACATTACTCAGACCTTATCATCTACACCTAAGGAAGTTTGGACATAATAATATTTGTTCAACGTCTTACAGCACGGAAAGGAGCCACAGTACGTGTACATTACCATGCCTACACTCTCAGTCTTAGCGACATTCAAAATCAAAAGTGTGCTAGTGCTATTTTGATAATTTACATTACCCCCCCATATAAGCTTGGCATGCACGGGAGGGTTGCTTTGCCATGGCCACTGGTATACCCGCCTCTACTAAACAGTGTTTATAATTTAGGTAACTGCTATAGTATGTAAGGTCAGTAAGCGGTAGACATTGGGAGTTAGTAATACAAATTTTCCATACGTAATTAGTGATCCTAAAAGGAGAAGCGAGAAGCCCTTGGATAATAAATAATAACTAAACGACAATGCTTTGCGCCTCTGGGGGTCAGAAGAGGACCAGGGAGGGTTGGGGAAAGAATCCGAGGGAGTCATTGAACTGCTTGGACTGGCAGTTCCAATGTTAGGTTATCTGTGCTAGGAAAGCTTATTCCTCATAGCGAGTAGAATTGAAAATGGATTCGACGTACTTTTGATTTTTACGATGTCGGAAAACGGTTTCATGGAATTTTTTGGATGAAGCATAACTGTTTTCACGTACTCGTTTCCCTCATTAGTGACGATCACATTTTCAAAAATAGTTACAGGGATTCTCAAGCATCTTCTGTCGTTCAATTCGCTACAGGCTTGCACTTTTTTGGGCTCTCAAGGAGTCTCAACTACCCGTGGTGCAGTTCAACTCGGAATTAGGGGGCACGACAAGATTCTACTGCAGCTGAAATATCTCGGCGTCGGTTCAACCGCTCCCGCAATTTGTGAACTTGGAGGTTCTCAACTATGATACTAAGTGTTCTATGATACTATTGGTCAGTCCCCTCTGGCAAGTACGGTACAGTACCCAATGCGAGTTCTAGCGCCAACCGGTTCCTATTCCCCAGCCCTCCCAATTCTAAATACCACTACTGAGACCCCATCGCAGCTCCAGGCGAAGCCCAGACTAGACAGCCAATGCTATAGGAATGTAAATGGAAGCTGTCGAAAGGTTCCATCTACCACTCCAAGCGCTAGGGGAAATTTTAATCACAGCCCTCCGTATTATCACATCCATCAGCCTAAACCACTATATCCGACTTGATAGCTTGCCTACTAACCCCACTGTCTAGTGGATCAATCAATCGACCAGCACAATAATCAACAAGAAGAAACGCACCAGAAGCCTCAAAAGTCTTGAATTGAAACTAAAAATCGGAACCCAGTCACACACCCACCATCGCGTGGTGCGGATAATATTCCTTTCTTCTTTTTCCCCTTTCAAAAACCCGGGATTGGCAAAAGGCACCGCCCACCTCCGCTTTCGTTCGCTAGAAAGACAGGGGAGAGAAAAAGAAGGCCTGCCAAGGAATAGTAATGTTCAAGTGAAGCAAGGTCAGGAACTAAATGGGCACGCACCGTACTGTACCTGCATTTCGCGGGGGAGATGGGGAAAAAGGAGGGAGGCGAAAGAAACGGAACGTGCATAGGTTGGATAGCCGATGAATAGATAAATCAAGCGAAATAGGCAGATAACCCCACCCGCAGGCTACGCTAAGTAGAATGAAGAGAGTTAAGTTAAGTTAAGTCAAGTTAAGTCGAGTCAATTCCACGCAGTATATAATTGACTTCCTAGATCGGGGTGACGATATATATGTGATATAATGTAATGTGATGAGATGAGGGTGCTGGTATGGGAACTTCCAATTTATTCATTTATTTTTCCGCCTGTTACTGTAAAGGTTGATACGATCCGTGATTTTAATAAACGAAAGAGAGAGGTAGTACGAAGAGGATTTGTGACTACTTTCGAACAACGGGATAGTGTGCGGGACGGAAGGATGGTGGGTAGGGGAAGAGGAGAGTGATGGAATGTTGTTCTAGCCAAGGGATCTAAGGGGGGGCAACGCGGGGGAGGGAAGGAAGGAAGGGGAAGGAAGTGCTGGAGTATCATACAACTATTGTAGCTAACCTACTGTAAGTCACTACTGTAGTTTACTGGAACCCGCGATAGTAAAAGCATATAACAATCTGACATCTCCAGATTAACTAATGCCAATTTGAGGACCAGAGAGGATAGGAGCTTCTCCTGTGTTCATGATGGGAAAAGCTTTCTTCTTAAATGCCCCTTCATCCTCTGTTTACTTAGGAAGAAAGGGTCAAAGTCAGGCTCTTGGTTTACTTTATTTTATGTTATTTTGATGTTGGTTACATGAGTAGCAGTGGGAAACAATGCTGTTGGAGAATACCGTGTCACGTTGGCTGCAAGTCTCCGAAAACTGTAGTTGAGGGGGGACAGCGAAGCACACATGTGCCGGGTGTCCCGGTGAACTACCGTGGATTGAAATGACGCCGGGTTGTTTACCATGGACACTGTGGTGCAATCGAGAGAGAATCTTGTATAGGAGGAAAGAAAGAAAATAAAATAAAAATAAAAATCAATTATTGAGATCAAGTTAACCTTGCGAGAGAGAGTAAAAGAGACGCCACGCCTGTCTGCATTGGGTTGCCGTTGTGCGTGTGGGTCTTCGTGTGTGGGTGAAGATGGTTGTCGAGGCGATTTTTGTATTAAGCTCTCTAAACAACCCTTCTGCTTGCTGCTATAGAGGCCGTGTGTACGGCTCACCCGTATTTACATTTCTTCCAACTATCCACCGCTCCCAGTGTTTTCTCTGGGCCTGAGAAACCGCCAGGCCGTAGTCTTCCAGATCCTCCTCGAACTCACATTCCTCCCTTTCTCCAAGACTTCCCATGCCAGCGTTAGCACTATCACCAAGTGAGCTTGTGTCACTCAATATCCCGGTATCCTCTGAAGACGTGAACACGTTTCCGTATATCACGTCATCCCCTGCCTGTGATGGATGTACGTGACTGCTGCTGCTGCTGATGCTTTCGGCGTCCATTTCTAGGCTGTCGTCCTCATCTTCTTCACTGCTAGTGTCGCTGTATGTCTCGATGTAGGCCACCTTCCGAACGTATTCCCTCTCATAACCAATATCCTGAAAGCTCACCCAGTCGAGCTTCTTCATATGTGTCTTTAGTGCGATCACCACATCTCTCCACCGGTCTCCATCCGCCAAATAAACCTCCGATAATCGTATCCCCTTCAAAGTTCCCTGGTGTCTTTTAGCAATGCCAATAATCTCCTCGGCCTTTAGCATCCACGAGCCTATCCCGAGAATCCGTAACTTGCTCCAAACAGTATTGTGAAACACGTCTTCCAGCGGAAGCCGTACAGGTAGTCCGGGCGTGAATCTAAGATATAGTGTCGACAAGTTCACAGTACACGCGCAAAATTGCCTGAAGAATTCAGAGATTGGGGATATATGACCCCTGAGGTGGGTCGTGGCAGTGTCCAAGTAGCTCCGATCGGGCCTCTCGTCAAAGGTTACCTCTAGATGGGATAGTTGCTTAAAGCTCGCTAGCGCCGATTGCTGTACCCCAGAGCTTATCGCCAACAAACTCTGAGGGCTTAACGTCGGACTCGAAAATGAATTAATTGGTGGTTTTCCGTGCAGTATCGCAAGCAATAATGTCTCCACCGCATGGCTGCACGCGGGGATCCAGCGACAGTCGATGAATTCCCAATTGTCAAAGCTAGAAGCCAAATTCCGTAAAACGATGTCCTTGTGCACCATCACAGACAGGAGCTGGATTTGTTGTAAAGATGTGAAAGATTTCATTGCCTTCTTTAGAACGAATAAATCATACGATCCACGCATGACATCCTGCTGCTCTTTGTATACGGTGGGATAGTAAAATGGTTCTCGGTCCTCGAACATTATCTGGCGGAGTTTATTGGGCAGTCGAATGGCACGATCAGCTCTAAAAGTCTCAAAATCTTGGGTTCCTGGATCGCTGTCAATTTTTAAAAAACCAGGTGATCTGGCAGAGGTTTCCACCTTACCTTCCACGTAGAGATATGGCATCAGGTACACAAATTTCTTAACATGCTTTGCAAGCTTTGGCTGCTCTGCTAGACGATCTAGTCTACCGAAGCTCCTCATATTGAATCTTAATCCTATACTCCTAAAAAGATACGGCGCAGCCAGCTCGCTGAATCTCTTAGACACCAATCGCAAACGGGCGAAGTGCTGTTTGGAATCTATATGCTCAGGCTTGTAGGGTCGCGGGCGAGCCCACGGATTTGCTCGGGGAAGCTCATGGAGGCCAGGCTCAAATTGATCGAGAATCTCGTTGAAGACTTCAGTCGGAAGGGTTTCCATCTTGTAGGGTTCATGCATTGGACACAGGGCAGAGAACGTGGGGTAGGGCAGTACGAAAAAACAGGATGACCTTCAGAAGAGATCACTCCAGAGCAAGAGCCAAGAACAGGTAACAATTTGACAAAACGAACAGATAACGAAAGAGGGGGTGCAAAAAACGAAGAGGTCAGAGGCCTGCCATTTAATAAGTATCTACCCTGGACATTAGGCGCCGCCTTGTTGGCGCATGAGGATAAATTCCGCTCAAGTTGAGCAGCTAGGGTGAGGTTTACGAGCGTTCACTGGAGGGGAGAAGACTGGGAAAGTGGAAGTAGGGGCAACAACGCAGCTGTCGAATTTTAGAAGCCCGTGAAGGGAACCCTTGCCGTAGAAGAGCAGAGGACAAGAGTGAGCAATCAGTCCGAGACGAAATCAGGAAATCAGGGAGACAAAGAAGGAAGGGAGAAGGACTATGGAGTTAGATGGAGGGGGTGTGGGTGGATAGAGGGGCGTGGACAGGAGCAGTGGGGTTAGGGTTTGGTTTTTTCTTACTGAAGGGACCTTTTGAATCTGGAGGAGGGTGAGGAGGAGAAGGACCGCGGGGGCAGGTGAGGTGAGGAAGATTGAGAATAGGAAGCAGGAAGAAAGGGGAATGGAAGGGAAGTGGTGGAGAGGAAGGGGGGGGCAGGGCGTGGTGAGATAGGGAAGATCCAAAGATAGAGTCGCCCGAGAAAATGGGATAGAGGGCGATCGCTGGTCCTTTTCTTTTCAGCAGAATGATGTACCACACCAGCCCGGCACATGACTTGAGAAGCTCCAAACTATGCACCCGCGCCAACGGGTATGCACATCACCCTGCAACCTTTAGCCGCTCGCCAACCAACTTTTACGCCAAGAGTAGCATCCTCAGCCAATCCAATCCAGGGTACACAGGCCTCCCCACACGCTTGCACACACCTTCCTCCCCGATCTATCCCTCTCCACTCCACACTTCCCCCCTCCTTCGAAGCGGCCACCTGCCAGTTAGTCTACCTATGATACTGTCCTTACACCAAACACTCACTCACAATTACTATCCCTCAGCGGCTACGAGGAATAGATCTAGAGGCAGCCTCTGTAAAAAGATAGACTCGGAGCATAGAAATAGGCCTTAGATAAAAATGGCAATTGAAAAACATCCCAGCAGGCTACCATTCCTCCAGGCTCTATCCTAGGCTTTTCTTCCCTCCCTCGCCCTTGGGATCATACCCACACATTGCCAGGGACAAGAGAGACATTCAATTGCCAGCCTCTCCTGACTATGAACCTTTGTCACTGCCACCACCGTCGTCATCTCAAATATACACTATGTCAGCCATCCATATTTTTCACCGCATTTAACCAATAGCCCCTGACTCGTATGTTGAATTATCAAAGCGCGATGCATTCAGATGCCCGACATTCGAGAGCATGAATTTCATGGAATGACCGATATACGTTCCATGTAACTCTTGAAACAGTCGACCCAATCACCTTACTCCATCAACATATTTGCCCCGGGACGCATTGTCGCGCCATCTGAACAACAGGTAGAGTATCCAAAGCATTGCTCACCGCATTGATCCGTTCACAATTTCAAATTGGCCAGCAATCTAAACCACCTATAATGCTGCCTGTGGATCGCATGCTTTACCGGGATCGGAAGCGGGTTGACGTGGTTCTTGTATCTCTTTTGTTTGCTTTTCAACATCTTACTAAGCCATTTGGTTGCCGCCGAAGTCCAGCACAGTTCTCCGATGCTTCTCAGCGGAGGATGCATCGAGGAGCAATGCCTCCAATTTCTAACCAGCCTTTTTCTTTACAGGATTGGGCGCAGCAACGGGGCGCATTGAAATCCGCTGTATGTTATGCGAGCCTGATGCTGTCTATGGAAGGCTTCAGTTCAATTCAGCACTAATTTGCCGCACAGCACTGTATTAATATGTGACAACACTTCAACTCTGAGATAAGTGGATATGTAGTCCAAAGCATCTGCTGGACACGGCAAACCCCGACTAATTACACAAACAGCTTGCACCTACGGTAGGCTACCCTACCACCCTTTGCCTAGGATGTACGTTCCAGAGCCGTGCAGCTGGAGTTTCAGTGAAAATACTGACCTATGAGTTCTTCATACCAAACAGAGACAATCAGCCAGACCATATATTTCCTGCGGCCCCAAGGGGTCAAAATCATCGAAGCAATAGTCTAGCGAGGATCTACCTGTGATCAGCGCCTATAGTCGTGAAAGACGGGAGAAAACATCATTCCTTTAGTCTTCTTTCTGGAAATGACTTCGGGCGGGAGGGAAAAAACTCTTTTTTTTGCTCGCGAAACAAGTGCCATCCTATCGAGGACAAGCCATCCTCGGCTCCGATATGCTTGATACATTATATATCGGTATGGTGCCATCCCTATCCCTCGGCCATTAGCTTCTTGTCACGGCACTTGTTCGTTCTCCGCTGTTAGAAGTAAGGATAGATATTTTAGGCGAGTAGAAGGAAGGCACAAAGTTGGCCAATAGGGATGGGAATGCTTATGATCACGACAAGCGAAAATCGGTCATCAAATGTTGAACTTGGAGATCCAAGCCATTCACCAAATCTCACAAACTTGGTATACATCTCTGAGACCCTACTCGGTTTCGGAAATCGTCCTCTATTTCATCGCACCCTCTACTCCCTCTCTTTATCCCTTGCTCGTGAATCCTGTATAGAAATCTATTAAGTACTAACTGTACACATATACACACGCACACGCACGTACTGTACGCCTCCAAAAATCCCGAAATCCCACGCGGACCGCCATGGATCCGCCCCCACTGCTTCAGATCGATAGCCTAACCGTGAGACCGGCTTGTCCTCCAAAACCCCACGCTTTAAATCTTTCCCTCCGAGTGACGTTTCATGATGAACCAGAATTCAGTTATGGGGCTCTCATCGTGCTTGCATAACTAGTCTTTCCGGAGGAAAAGGGCCTCCAAGAATCTTTTTATCTAGACCTAGCAGTTCGGGCGGACGGGGTGGGGGGCGGGCATATCGTGTCGTAAATAATTAGCCCTCCCGTAAGCAAAACAACACAAAATTATTCAATGAGAATCCTCTCACCCGCGGGACGGGAACCTGCGTCTCGGGAACTCGCGTGACGCAATTACTGCACTGTGCTAGACGCAGGCTTCTGCTCGCGTTGCGCTATAGATTTTGGGTGACGTCTTGTCCTAAACCCTTAATAGGGTTAGAACTTAATAGGCATTTTCGCAATTGATAATGGGTCCATGGGTTCCCACGATGCAAAATTGGTATTGCAGAGGACTTGTGTGTGTGTGTATGGGGAGGGGAGGCGCGAGCGGTGGAAGATACGTTATAATATGCTGCTGCGGCTGGCTTAGATAGGTGTTGGATTCGGAATGCTAGAGGACATCAGCGCAAGGAGGCGGGTAGATGCATCGGTGGTCACTCGGTGGTTGAGTTTCAGGTCACGGGTCGTTGGGGGTTCAGAGGGGTGGGGTTACTGCTACTAATAATATTATGGTAAAAATTGCTAAATGTATGATAAAGTTCAGATAGATAGCTATTTAGCTACCGGGGCCCGATGTATAATCACCATTTTGTATTACCGTCGCATCCATACATCTAAGATTTACCCCCGAGTGAGTACCACTAACCACGATATTACACACTCGCAGTTTGGTCAACCTCCGAGGAGAACCTGAGAGTACGCGTGCTGCATTAACAACCATCCGCAAGAGCGAGAAGCCGCAATCATACCACCCCAGGCCAGGCCCATATCTAAGTCAGAGATATACCACAACTTCCCACCAATATACCTCCGAAGATAGCTGAGATGTGGGTCGGTATGTTGTGTGAACTGGGAACGTGATGAGCTCTAGATTATAATAGGCTCCAGGCAATTAGGAATGATCACATATTCGAGGTATCTCAAGTAAGACCCTTCCGTACATTGTAGCACAATTTGGTTGGTGTGGCACCGTTCCGAAGCTTTTCTGTTTAAGAAGTATCACTAAATACACAATTGCTAGAGAGGGGGAGGGCGAGGAGGTGAAGAGAAAGATGTATGCTATATCCTATACAGGGAAGTTTGACATTATATGGGGGGCAAGAGCCTATAGCTATCCCAATCGTATTTAATTCATGAGAGAATTGTTAGGCTTCAATGCATCTTTGAGAGGCGGGACAACAGTTTTGTGGTCACAAGATTTAGAGGCAAAATCTGCTGGGAAAGATTAGCGTTTTCCTAGCACGGTGTGAGATTAACCTACCGTAAAACTCAAATAATAGAACCCTGTGCTATGTAGTCGAGAATTACCCACTTGAGAAAAGGGGCGAAAGGCGCAGCAAAAACAGAGCTGCTCAGCCAGCCTGAGAGTCGCGAAAAAACTAAAAAACACCAGACCTTACTAGAGGAGGTAACTCCAACGACATAGCACCCGGTTCGATTATTTAAGTTTTTGTAGTGGATGTGTTGGATCTCGTTAACTGATATCTGCAATTCTGTTAGCCTTCCAAACTAAGCCTATAGCGGACCAACAGACTAATTTCCGTTGATAATATGGTAGTTAATTTCAAGAGTTTTTGCGATTTCTGTTAAGTGCATGCTCTAGATATAAGGAATTGGGACAGCTGATAGCCTAAGTGGCTTGCGAAATTTAGAGTCCCTCCTGCTTAATGACACTGGGTAGTAGAAGCTTTCCTGAGGCACATTTACCATCCTAGCATCTAGAGTGTCGTAACTGGTCGAGCCATTATTTCAATGGATTTGGGCATTGTGCAAGGGCGTGCTCTGCCATTTGGGGGTGCTCAAGTATAAGGTTGGGTCCAAATCCCCCACCCTCGATCTGTTTGAAGGAGTACTATGAGTTAAGCCTACGAACTTGGACGATCTCACCTAAGCACTCTGCGGGAATTGCTTAGAAGTTGGGCTAGATGGAAATAATAAGTACTGTTCAAAAAAAACCCCTTGTGTTAATCTGAGGGAGGATAGTAACAACTACTTTTACTAGCCATGCTCTAAAGGTTAACCAAGATTCCACTCGTCACAAAAACCCAACTCTGAGAGTAGATTGCTCTCATTGTCTTCAGAGCTCCTTAACCCTCTACAGAACGCACAACGGCTACCAACCAGCCCATAGTATAACCAGCGCAAGAGTTACTAGCTCACCACTTGCGCTTCAGACAACCTTGAGGACCATTCCCTGGAGCGTGTTCGCCTTACGATGACAGGTAATAACATCGATCAGAGTAATCCTGGCAAACCACTTTGGCCACCGAACTTACTTGGTTCCCCTAATGCCTAAGCCTTACCTCGGAATCGGCCTCGTGGAAAAAAACGACTTCCAAAGCAGGGATTAGCCGACCGGTGAGGAGTTCAATAGCTTTCTGAGACTCCATTGTATGCTATAATGCATATCAATATTTAGGTGGGGTGGGAGGGCTGGGGCTCTCCCTTCATCCTTAGCACCCCTACGGAATAACCAGGCTTCTGAAGAACATATTGTATCATATTTGGGCTCATCAAAAGTCCCCTTTTTCTTAGCTAATCGCTTCAAGTCCCAGCTAGCCAATCTACACGTATGTGCCCTATGAGAGCTTAACTGACCCATCGGAGATACCATTATGTTCTAAAAATGTAGGGATTGACTTGTCAGAAAACTTTCAAATACTTTTACGTCCCCTTCCTATCCAAATCGTGCTAGTAGGCTGAGCATATGTAATACATGAACCCCTTCAGGATTTTGTTCTGCTCACAGTTTATCCTATGGTTTTTTCTATTGCTGATATTCCACTGAACACAATTGTATCCTACCGTTATATGGCTACAACCAATGAAAACAGTGGCCAATATCTGTTCGAGGCCACGAAACCCTCAGTTGTCCGTTGGGCACTTCGCCGATCCCATCAGACTCTCCGAAGCCCCCACTAGTAGTGTCTAGCCTGCCAGTATTTCTTCTAGTATTCTACTTCTAGATTTTCTTTACGTAATCTTGCCGTTTCCACCCACCCCTAGGCAGTCCGCTCGTAGAAGGCATTGCTCATGTTTTCACATTTTTCTCGATAAGGGGCAAAGGCTCATGGAAGACATCAGGGTTCTCGTCCCTAATTTCGTATAGTAAATTGCCTCTTTCCACGATAGGGAGTCCCATCACGCCGGTTCAGCGGGGCCCAAACAGGAGACTGGCAGTTCATGAATCACGAACCAGAGGGATAAAGTGTGGTACTAGTGCCGGCTCTAGAAGTGGCTTGCGGGGTTTAGAGATAGTTGGCGATAGTGTCAAGCTCGATAGAACAAAAAAGATGCAAGCGCTAGTGTTGAAAATTTTTCCAAGCCACCAGCATCCTACACTATGGAGCTTCACCCCATCGTTCTCTACATAGCATTACCGGTGGTATCTTGTCTAAGTATCCTGTCCTGCCAAACCAACAGCGAAATTAAATCGTGAACTAAGAGTCTCGCCACCTACTACGATGAGCCCTTCGAACCATAGTGCAAATCCCAGATCCGGTCCGCATGGCGAAGCTCTCAAAAGTATTCTCGAGTGATGTATAGTGACTCTATCCCACTGATAGTGCTCCAGTGCCATACACCCACGCCCACAAAGCCGTTATTATAAGGCTTCTGGTGCTCCTCTAGCTCCGGTCTTAGCCAACAGGACCGATGAAATCCTTTTAGTTTCCAGAAATCTTTAATTTACTTGTTGTCATAGCCATTCTAGAAAGGGCACTCGCACCCTTATTTTCTTTTCCACTAAATACCTTCTGCAATCCTCGGGTGAAGGACCGCTAAAACGATAGGATACATCTGACGTTACTAGAGCTTAGTAGAATTAGGCCCATTTGACTGCATTAAGGTAGTGGGCCGCAAACTGACCCAAGCTTACCCACAATTAGTCCACCAAACTAATTATTAGACTATATTAGACTATAGAGGGTATTGTGATTAGATATATGACTAAAGGATACAGGATACAGTAGATACAAGTAGAGGATAAGCTGGGAGAGAGGGCTAAGATCACGAACCCTAATAGAAGCTATGCCGCCGTACACAAAAGATAGCAGAGTAGAGGTTCAAACACGGTGGCACACTTCAATATCTTCCAAGGTAGGGCTTTGTCTTTCTTTGGTTTGGAATATGCAGTTGGTTTGATACAAGAGACTTATTGTGATGGCTTTTTCCCTGGAGCAGGGGAGACACAGGGATTCGTTCATGCCACAGGTAGCTAAAGCTACACTCCTACTATTAAACAATAAATTTACATGAAACATATATACTCCTAGAGCCCTTCTCTTCCTTCTACCTTACATCTATCCATATCATCGATTCTTGGTCACTTCCTAATTTCTTAATGGTACTTAATGCACCCGCCACTTATACTTTCAGCTTCGCCCGTAAACCTGCATGTAGAGTTATCAGTAGATAAAGAGTATCGGTAATCCCAAGAATCCAGAGCGTCCGTCCTTTAGAAAGGTAGATTTCGGGCCTGTGGTAAAATCCAATCCAGGGCTTAAATTCCTGTTAACTCATAAGAGAAAACAGGATAATCACCCCCAATCACTCGTTTCGTACTAAATTCGTAGCCTCTCTCGCAACCGATTCACGCACTGCAAGTCAAAGAATGCTCTATACGGACTTAATCCACTCGCTCACGAGACCTCCATTCAAATTCAAAACGAGGAGGTATCCCGCTTGAAAGATGGATATAACTCCCCGAACGAGACCACCACCAACAATAATTCTATCTGAGCACCCCTCTATTACCCATACACAGACTTGCCAGCGCAAATTATGTGTGACGCCCATCAGCTACTGTACCCCTTTGCTTCGTTACCGCTTTGACTGATGTTTCTCGCCTCCGCGGCCTTTGTCTCGTTCACGCTTATAATTGTTCTTATCTATTAATATCATACCTTGTGATCAATCAAACCCGTCAGCTCCACCGGTAGAGCACAACTACAGTACAAGTTACAGGCATAGGGAACCCGAACATTTGAGTCCGAATTTTGTATGGGCGGTCAGACACGCACGGACAATTTGCCATACAAACTCCTCATCCCTGTGTTCGGGTTCTTTATGCCTGTACTTGTAACTTGTAAGCGCTCTGAAGATTTAGGCTCATTAGATAACCCGAGTTAGCTTCAAGTTGTCATACCCACGAGGCGTATCGGACCGAGTGGGCTCGAGCTTGATTTATTCGGGTTTGGGCTAGGTCTGGAGTAGTTTTGGTTCGGTTTAGCACAGTTAGGAATACTAGATAAATATTAGGTAAGATTATTATATAGCACGCTGCTGTTCATCAGGATCTAATGTAGTGGAGGCGCATTCTAAGTACGCTATGTAGAATTAGGTCCGAGTCAATGTACGGTTCCCTGGCCCTTGGGAAATCTCGACTAGCTGCATTTCACCTACCGTCCACTCTTCGATGTTCCCTACTGTTGGTGTAATATCGAGCGAGAGGTTGTCGGTGTGTTCATACAAGTATTCGTTGTATTGAATTGTTTTAGTCTTTTCCTCTTGTAGTTGCTTGCGGTTTAAAGCGGTATCGTCTAAGTTACCTACTATCTTTCTTCTACCTTCTTTGTATTGTGACGCGAGAAGTAGACACTTGGTTGCCTGCTAGACATATATAGTACCATAAGTGATTAATATATTGAGATGCAGTGCGAGGCCGTGGTGGCAGCGAGCGACGCTATAGATATCACCACAAAGCTAGACCTAAGGGCTAGACAAAGAAATAGTACTGTATTATCAAGGAATACCAGAGATTACCCCCCTCGGCACTTTTAACAACCATCAGTGCGAAAACACACCTTTCGGATAAGATAACCTCAGTAACCTCTCGCTTTACGCTCAGGGCATGAACAGGGTTAGGGTAAGCGATAAGCTTATCCCGCCTTCGATCCAGTCTCCAACCACAACCTTCCACTTGCAACTAAGCTTAACAAGCACAGCACCCTTTCAACGGGAGAACATCACACACGATACCACAGCCCGAAATCTACGACATTGAACCTCCACATTCTATTCCTCCCACCCCTTCTTACTCCAGCACACACACACATGGCAAATCCACCATAATGCCGACTCCCTCCCTCAACCTGCAAATACCCTCCTACCTCGACGCCTACCTCCTCGACGCAAGGGTCTACTTACCCACAAGCTACACTGCCCCAGTGACTCAACACTGGGACCGAAAGTTAGCCATAATCGGGCATCCATACGCGCCGCTGGGCGGGAGCCACGACGATCACGTTGTGCTACAAGTTGTAAAGACCCTATTGAGAGCAGGTTGGGTAGTTTCTACCTTCAATTTTCGGTACGTCTTAAAAATAAAACTAAAAATAAAACAAAGACACTTTGGATGGAGGAGGTTAAGGTAGACAGGGGGACAGGAAGCTAATAGTTGGCTATTATAGAGGAGCACACGGAAAAGGACGAACGTCATGGACCGGGAAACTGGAAGTTAAAGATTTCGTCTCGGTTGTAGTATGGTGTTTGGCATACGTGCAGTCGCTACCACCGCCGGTGACTCCCGTATCAGCTTCTTCACCAAGACTTACCGTGCCATCACCGTTGCGTGCGTTTCCAGAGGGGAAAGAGGAGGTGGTGGTGGAGAAGTCCGAGGAAGAAGAGGAGGTGGAAGAAATGGAATTACTAATCGGCGGATACTCCTACGGGTCGCTAATCGCCAGTTTAACGCCTCCAATCCCAGATATTCTAAAATTGCTGGAGGAACCACCTCCTTCCACGCCCGCATTCGCTAAAGCGCTTCTCACGGCGAAAGAAAGTGCCCGTAGATGGCTAGACACACACTCCAGCACCCGAACCTCCTACAGCGGAACTTTCAATCGTGCTGCTGTTCTTGCCGCCCTCCAGCAGGAAGAGAACAGAAAACTAGAATGCGAACAAGTGCGCCATGGCATCGACAAGAAGTGGAAAGTCACTGCTCGATATCTACTCGTGTCCCCCTTACTCCCGCCTATAAGTAGTTTTATGATGGGTTTCGCAGGGATGAAGGCCTGGAGCCTTGGCCGTGGAAGCGTAGACGAAGGGGAGAAGGGTATTGAGGCTATGGGTGCTAGAGTGTTGGCGGTTTATGGGGATGGGGATACGTTCACGGGTATTCGGAAGTATAGGAAGTGGAGGGAGAAGATGGAGGATGAGAGGTGGAGGGGTGTGGAGGTAGGGGGCGCAGGACACTTTTGGCGTGAGGAGGGGGTTATGGGGGTTTTGGTTAGTCAAATGGAGGAGTGGGTGAGGGGGTAGAAGTTCTCTTAGGGTATTTATTGGGCGATGGGTGGTGTTGTGGGGTTTTACAGTATGCACCGGAGTTGCGGGCTTTGTGTTGTTTTCATGATAGTTCTTGTTGGATGGGATGAACGGATAACGGATCAGATCTCAACTGGTATGATACCGTATCGATACTTAAAGTGAGCCTTTATGATAGTTTAATGTCTACTCCAGTACTCTACAACGGCATGAAACCCGCAACCGGCAGCATAGCATCGCGGGATTATTCTATTAGCCCAGCCACCCACCTCATGAAGCTTATCGCAGTCAGCCACACTCCACTAGCCAAAACAGCGCCCCGGACTAAAATATTGGTGCTGCAATCTGCCTTACCTACCGGGCCGTATTGTTCGAATAGCCCCTCCCACCAGCATCAAGAGAACAGGGCTAAAATATTAATGTGCTGTGGTCTGGCTTACTACCGGTATATGATTTCATGGAGTGACGAGATGCGCGGATCCTGCCTTCCGCGCATGGTAACTCTATGCTGTGACTAAGCGAATTTTCTACAAAAAAGATTGATATTATTATGGGTTTTGTGAAGTCAGAGTCACTGGGCCACACCTGGGTTACGGAATCCGTACCGGTAGTTCATGGAAGAGCAAAATACCGGTATCGTATCGTGTAAATTATCTCCAAAAAAAGAAAAGGAAAAAACTTTCCGTTCCTCCGATAATGGGGGGGTCCTTCCGATTTTCTCTTTTTCTCTTTTTCTTTTTTTTTCTTTTTTTCTTCTCTTCCTTTTGGTGGTGGGTGGGCAAAGCCCAGGATCCGGGTGTAACATATCGTACCGGTATCATATTACGCGCAGGAACAGCCAGCGAGCGATCTCTGCGTGAGGGTTTCTTGGGTCTGCGGTTTGGCCTGAGCTGGGGTTTTTGTGGTCGGGTGACGAAGTTTGCATGTGAAAATAGGAAAACAAACAAATTCCATGAGAATTATGGAGACGGGAGGATGGAAGGAAAGAAGGATGAAATCAACAAAGGAGAAGACTGGTATGATACCGGTAAACCTTGATCATCCCTGTCACAAGGATCGAATATCGTGGGAGTACCGTACTGTACAAGTACGTGTACGTGTACTGTAGAGGGACGAAAAATACTCTACCTTAAGTGTACTTCCCTTCCTTGTCCCTTGTCCCTTGTCCCAGTGGATTCCCCTCAAGTTCCTTCCTCAAGTGCAGTCAGCAGAAAGGGAAGAAGAAAAGAAAGGAAAATCAGGCACTTTCCCCGGCGTCGGATAGATCCCGGGCATGGTCATGTCAGCCAAACCAACCAACCAACCAACCACATGGATCCGAATTTTTTTCCCTTGGCACCCATTCAAACAAGACTAACTCCATTTCAAATACCGGTAGGATGTAGATACTCCACATGACGATGGATGTTCTGTCACTTGACAATCACTGGAGGAGAACAGATGATCGGGAATTCTATTGAATTGCGGGGTAGCTAGTGTGTACCGGTGTGGGGTAAGATGGTACGTCAGGGGAGGAAGAAGGTGCAAGTAGTGGTACTTGTACAATAGGAGGAAGGGATAAAGGATAGGTGTAAGGGATAAGGGGGGAATTGGCGCGGTATGTTCAGTGCGGCGGCTTAAGGTATCGTAGAACCAGCGGGGCAGTTAGATCCTTTCTATTATACTAGTACGAGTACTTCCAAGTCCGCCACTTCCACCACCCCCCCCTCCCCACAATCTACAGTTACACACTCCTTACGTTCCTCAAGCATCTTGTACGGTACAGCCCAGCGGACTACGGTAATATTACTTCACGCAGCGCCCTTCCCTTCCCTTCCACCTCACCTCCGTTTACACCTACGTTACCGCAGTTCTTAATGAACCCCCTCGCCCTCCAAAGATCAGCATGTCGTTCATACATTCTCGCAGATACTTCACTTCGGAGGACATTCCGACAAGTGCCAGCGGGAGCATCATCACGCCGATACTAAAGGTCCTGCAGGACCCTGCGTCGCTGCTTTCATCCGCATTTGTGCTAGATGAGCACACGAAACGGCACCAGCTTGCTAGCGCTAGATTGAAAAATGTTCATCCCCTTACCTATCTTCACCATTCTACGATACGGTTCAGTGACCAACTATAGATAGGCTACGACATACGCCGACTGGCATAAGGCCGCACAGGAACTCGATGTTCTGGAGGGCAATCAAGCATGGAAGTCCGAAGTCGAATCACCTGACTACGATTACGCCCTTGTAGCGGCACGTCTGAAGCAGCTCGACGAAGCACGGATATCATGCGATGTCAATAGGATGTTGTTCCTAATCCGTACGACGCTCTCGCGGAATCTGGGAGATATGGGGAATATCCGTGTAAAAGCCTCCTTCCCCTCCTCCTGCTTTTCCATACCCGAGGTTGCTAACTCGTGTGATGCTTTGGAAAAAAAAACAAAAAAACAGTTATACAAACACTCCCACACCGGAACAAAGCGGTTAATAGAAGAATATATTAACTCCTGTGTGCTAACGCTAAACGCGCTGCTGGCAATTCCGTCGACACTCGAGGCACCATCAAGTCGCGAGATCCTAGACTCGCTGCTAAAGACCCGCCAGGCCTTCGGCCGCACAGCGTTGCTCCTATCCGGCGGCGCAACATTTGGCATGAATCATGTAGGCGTGCTCAAGGCACTACTAGAGCAATCCCTCCTGCCTAGAATCATATCCGGAGCCTCGGCGGGGTCGATAGTAGCGGCGGTGCTGTGCACGCGCACAGACGATGAGATACCCACTATATTAGAGGAGTTCCCGTACGGGAATCTAGACGTTTTTGAGGACGGGAAGAAGCCGGAGAGTGTGTTCCAGCGGGTGACGAGGTTCTTGAAGATCGGTGCCTGGATCGACATTAAGTACCTCACGCGGGTGATGCGGGAGTTATTGGGGGATATCACCTTTCAAGAAGCGTACAATCGCACTAGGAGGATATTGAATATTTGTGTCAGTAGCGCTAGGTATTTATTTGCTTTCACCCCCGCTCACTCGCCCCCCGCACAATCAAATTATTAACGTAGCGCAAAAGCATATACGAACTCCCCCGTCTACTAAACTACGTCTCAGCCCCGAACGTCCTAATTTGGTCCGCTGTGGCGGCATCCTGCTCCGTTCCCTTCCTCTTCACCTCCACTTCACTTTTAGCAAAAGACCCGCAAACCGGCCTCCCAACACCCTGGGACCCATACCCGCAACGCTGGATAGACGGCAGCGTGGACAACGACCTCCCCATGTTACGGCTCTCGGAAATGTTCAACGTGAACCACTTCATCGTGAGCCAAGTAAACCCTCACGTGGTCCCCTTCCTAGCCAAAGACCCGCCTTCCTCCCCATCCTCCTCTTTCACTACCGCCCCCACATCAGAGCCAACTTCAACCTGGGGCACAAAAATCCTAGCCCTAGCACACACTGAGACCCTCCACCGCCTGAACATCCTCTCGGAACTAGGCATCTTCCCCACGTCAATGACCAAGCTGCGCGCCGTGCTGAGCCAAAAGTACTCGGGCGACATCAATATATTCCCGGAAACGCCGTATGCCGACCTTCCCCGCATGCTGAAGAACCCGACAACGGAGTTCGTATGCACGGCCACGGAGCGCGGCGAGCGCGCGACGTGGCCGCGCCTAACCCGCGTGCGGAATCACCTCCTTGTCGAGCTAGAGCTAGATCGCGTGATTCATGCCTTGCGCGCAAGGGTGGTGTTCGAGCCGGGTAGGGGTGATGGGACAGAGGCAGCGACGGGGGTGGGAGCAGGTGGAGGAGGGGGGAGGGCGAGGGGAATATGCATGATGAGGTCCCCAAGGGGATTCGGTGCTGCGGGAGCGGCGTGCACGTCTTTTAACGCCGGAAGTGTGAGCACCAAGCTAGTAAGCGCAGGCGGCAATAGTAGCGTGAGAAAGACACCTAGACGAAGACACCAAACCACAGGCACAGAAGGCATTCGTCCCAAATTTATAAACCAACACCAATTACCCCTTCCCCCCCACCAGTCTTCTCACCACCACCACCACCGAAGAGCAAAAACAGCCACAGCCACAACTCCAACCACCCCGCGCGCCAGTACAGCGGGAGACTACTTCACCCTCCGACCTGACCACTCCACGTTTATCACATCGGACGAGGAAGAGGGGGAAGGGGTAGAACCCGTCGCGAATTCGGCAAGAAAGCGATTTGCTAGCTGGAATGCATTGGTAATTTCAATACCAACTGCTGCTAGTACTAGTGATGGAGGGCGTGCCTTGAGCTCTAGACGTGGGAGGGAATTGGTCCGCATGACGAGGGTTGCTGGGGAGTTTGACGCTGGCGGCGGTGGTGGTGGTGGTGGCAGTGGAGTTAAAGTTGGTATCGGGAGAGCAAAGAGTGCAGAGGAGTTGAGGGGGTTTATGGGATGATGAGAACAGGGGGGAAGGGCGTATTGTAAAACAGCGTTATAAATTATATTATGATATTCATGCGTGGGTGGGGGGTAATTATTTGCTATCCGCGTCTGATTAAACACTTATATTATTATGGTGGGATTGTTCGCATAGCGTGGTATAGAGTAAGTAAATCACGGTATGATACTCGTGTGAGATATAATATCACATTGTGGAAGGGATGCGTGCCGTGAATTGGGTATGCAACATGCACAATTCATATTCGCATTCCAGTGTCGGCGGACTAGGCTTTATATCACAGATCAATTTGAACCCAGGCTACCGGTACCCAACTCCCACCAATAAATCCATGTCCCTTACCATCCAGCCATAGTCCTCTCCATCCCACCTAAGCCCACACAAGGAAGAAATAGGATGAGGGAAAGAACAAAAAAAACAAAAACATCTAAGCCAAACACTGATCCTTAAGAATCCCCGCTCCAAACCCCATATTTATCCCCATCCAGCCTGCTGCAAGACCTGCTCCTCCACTACCACTACCGCCGTTGTCAAATCCCATAGCCCCCCCATCAGTAAGCATTAGGTCGTAAAAGTTAATCGGGTTACCCGGATCCGAGACGTCTAACATGGCTTGGCCCGGGAATCCCCAATCCAAGTCCCCATCCCATTCTCCTCCGTCGATGGGCCCTCCAGCAGTTGTAGTTGGCGGCATGCCAACGGCCAAATTGGCCGTGCTCGACATGTCGACCCCAGAGACCGGAACCTGGATCTGCTCTAAGTGTTCTTGCTGTTGCTGTTCTTGTTTTAGCTGTTCTTGCTGTTCTTGTTGTTGTTGATGCTGCTGCTGCTGGTGGTGGTGTTGGGGCGTCTGCTGTCTTTCGGCAGCCGGCACGGTGCCCTCGCCGCCTTCACGAAGGCTCGACAAGGCCATTGCGCACTCGACCTTTCCTTTTCGCGCAACGGCTTCCTTGCCCAGGCTTGCCATTGCACCAGCGAACCACCACCACTTTGATAAGGTTTCCAAAACCTTTACCGTTTCTTTGTATGCCTTTAGGTATGTTTTGTCGCCTTCCCGGACGAGAGCGTAGAAGGCTGTTAGGGATAGTGAAGCAGCATAGGGTGTTATCGAAGTTGGTGGGAGGAGATGCATACGGGAAGGGTTTGAGAGGGTTTCATAAATTGCTTTCGCGGAATTTGTGCGGCGGCGATGGGAGGGGGAGTGTGGACTTGAAGTTGGCGTTCTGTGGGAGAGGATTGAGATTGCGTGGTAGAAGAGGGATAGGGTTGCTTTACCACTCTCGTTAGTTTCAGATGGCGGTAAGAGGGGATAGGCCGGGAGGTACTTAATAAACTTGGGTCACCACAACTTGCCCCTCCCATGACCTGTTCGAAGGAGGGAAAGTCTTCCTCCAATTGGAAAACCCCGCCTTCTTTCCTAGGTCTATACAACGCAATAACCCTTTCTAATAACCCCGCTAGCTTAACCATCGTGTGGAAAATAACAGTTCCCTCGCCTTCGCTTGGGATATCAATTGACGCATCTTCCCCACGGACCAACACCGGGCGTCCATTTATCGCCGCCTGCAATTTATCCAGTGCCCAGAGACACCACCAGAGCTCCGTCTCGCCCTTCCCACCGCTCCGATTCCTTTTAAGATGCAACCCGGCAGAATGGGCATGATGTATAGCAGTGCCCAAATTCATACTCGCAACCTCATTCCCGTTTGGGCCATCAGCCGAGTGCAACGATAGCAATCCATACACACGAATGAGTCGTAGGCGGTCCTTCTCCTTCCCCGCATGCAGCAGCGCTGTTATCCGAATGTACAGGGTCGAGGCGAATTCCCGGGGCTGGAGCAGGGCATTGGTTGGCGGGAGGACCAGGTGGTCGGCGGCTTTCGGGTGGCGGGAGGCAACAAGCAAGATGCTTTGCAGCAGGACGGGGGGAATTGAATCGGGGGTTTTGAAGAGGCTTATTGTGTGCGTGTCTAAGAGCGGGTAGATCGGGTGCACGGATTCCACGTATAGCGATAGCAGAGCGTCTAGGTTCGGCCGCGGGGGTCGCGAGAAGGCATTGAGGGAATCGAGGAAGTTGTCGTAGTGTGCAGTCAAAGTGGGCCCCGTGCTTGTAGAGGGCCGAGCAGCGGAATCTGGGCTCTTCTTACGGCGTTTCCGTGGGCGGGAAACGGTTTGTGGCTGCGATACCCAGACACCTATGTCGTTGCTGTCCAGGGCTGGGGTTGATGACGAGGAGTGTCCGGATGGATTAGATGTTGCCGAAAGCAGTGCCGCTTCCGGGTTCAGATCTCCTATAAAGCGGGACTGCCCATCCTGCGGACCGCAAGACACAGCGAGTTTATCTGTGAATCTCCCATTCTCGACCTCTGCCGCGCTCACCGGAGGGCCTGCGGCGGCAGAGCTAGCGTCCTGTGATGGCTCCACTGCAACTAGGCTGCGTACGGAAAGGAAAGAAAAAAAAGAAACGTCAGTTTAGCAGCTCCTTAGGAATTAGGTAAAGACTAGAAAGGGTCTAAAATCGTACGAACCTACAACATAACCCATCTTTCGTACATCCTGCGCATCTCTCGTGATTCTCAAGGGGAGGTTCACATTTTCTCTGTTGAAGAAGTCAATAATCATTATCAGGATCGTAGGCGGTATCGTAGTGACGAGATTCTTTGCCCACCCACCCCCACCTCGGGCCAGGAACATGCAATCGGAAATAAAAAATAGAATGAAAAGCCAAAGATCTTACCCTTCTCTTCTTACATTGATCGCAGGCACGATGAGCGCGCTTCCTACCCCGGTACGAACTATTGTTGGCAGCGAACACCTGCACAGGCACCTGCAGAGTAGCACTCATCAAGTTTAACACAAAAAGGATTAAATATTCTAGACTTGGTGGGAAAGAGAGTCCCTTTCCGTTTTCTGTGCAAGAAATAAAATAAAAAGTCGTTAGTGGAAGGATTGTTTTTCTAGAGGAAGGTTGGAGCAGGGATATCGGATGAGGTTCTGTTCTCGGAAGGGTAACAACAGATGTGGAGATGGTTTTGACAGCGGACGCAGGAAACCTAGGAGAATTTGGGTATAGTACGACGCTGATTTTTTCAACTTGTGCAGCCCCCGTCACGATCTGTGCAGTACAAATGCTGCTGAGTACAGTACGGGTGTTGGACCGAGAAGTGGATTATCTGAGAATCGGAATTAACGGCCCAATATTAATAAATTTTTAAAACCACAATACTTGTCGGGGGAGCGGAAGGTTTAGGAGAGTACACTGTAGTAGATATTCTTGATACAGTAGCCCAGCAGCAGGCTAAACTTCACACATACGGTATTCTTCAAAGCGATTCACCGGTCTAGCATTACTGGTATACCAATCCATGATCACACGGTTTGCCCTGGGGTGAGCACCTTGCTGTTGCGTCTTCTCCGCATTGAAAAGCAATCCAAGCAGCCTTCTCCATCCTCATCTTCGTATCATCATCATCCTCACTCACCCCCATTATTAATATCAAGAGGGAAAAAAAAAAAGAAATGCACAGAAGTTCCCACACCATGCGGGTATCTCGGTCCTTCGTCCAAGGCTTCGCATAGATTCATCAAGCAACCTAATCTCGTTCACCCTCGCGCGAGGGAGATATCCAAAGTGAATCAAAGCCAATTGAAGCCAATACATATCCTGAGAGGGGTTACACTGCCACCACCACCACCACCACCACCATAGGCTATTACCGGTATCTGTACTGTACAACAAAGCATTTCCCTGACAGATACTTGTAAAACAATCAAGTCAAAACTCCCCCATACTTCCGAGTAAGACAGCTCATAGGCGGGAAATATTGTCTTAGACCAGCAGCTTTCCCGGTCTCTCGGACCATGGGATGTCTCGACGCAACAATAAGATACTCGAGCGCATGGTACGCCTTGTCCCAGATCGATGCGGTGCAAGCACAGTTCCGTACCCCATCCTTCTTCCAGTGAAGTCATTCAATTCCCACGTTTCGCATAGAAGAACCTTGAATTGCGTGCTCTTGTTTTTTTTCTTTTCTTTTTCTTTCTTTACTGTCATACTCGAGTACATATACCCCTAAAGGAAGCTAGCTCGAGCGAGCAGTGGACTGCACTCCTATGACACAGTATCGTACAGTAAATACTGGTATATTGAAAAGCAAAGAAAACAAGAGAAACCTTCATGTGTTGCGTTGGCTTGGTTGGTATCATGATGGCGGCAGCCCCCGAGGCTGACGAACAGCCGTGTGTTCGACGCAATCAAAAGAACGCCGAATGCTACCATATCTCATCTCTCAACATCCTACGTATCACTGACGAGCTGTGCCAATACCGGTATTCGGGCATCACGCGCACTCACACACATACTCCTATCATAATTACATACACACACACATGCTTGAACACACTCATATCCGAGCAGAAACACAGATACACACGCACGCAAGAACTCAGCGAGCCCCCCACAATGCTGATTTCGGTGTGGCACACTACTACCGGATATTTGCGGAGGGGTATTAGCGTTTTCCAACACAGTAAAAGATCGGCCCGCTGGGCACCTTGGATCTCGCTAACTGGTATTCGCAATTCCATTAACCTGTCGGGCTAAACCTATCCTGGGCAAACGCGCTGATCATAGCTGGTAATCATATTTCAAGAGTTTTTGCGGTACGTTACCACAGGTTTATAATAAGCATCCCGGTTGTGACAAAGCCTTGGGGACCTAATATCGAGGGGGAGGGGAAATGTTGGGACTTAGTTAGGGGGTTAGGAGTTAGCCCCAGTACCAATCCTCAGGTTCTAAAATGCTTAAGTTTAAGCTTCAGCCTACTTGGAGTCCTGGCTTACATTAATTTCTTTTGCGCCCTTCCCACCCTCAGCAATCTCTCCACCATAACCGAGCATGGGCAATAGATATCGGCATCTGGCTGCTAGGACCCTCTACCGAAAACGAGATCCGGCTAGGCCGTTCTCAGTAAGTGGAGAGAGAGATCGAGGTCAGCCGGAACAAAAAATGGCTAGCAGAACCCTGTTTCCAACAACTGAGTTCGCCCAGGCAACGTTTGCCCTACTCACTATCGTAGACAGATAAAGATGCTGAAGGGAATGCATAAATTCTCTGGGAAGGATGGGTATCTTTGTGTTCATGTGGTACTATACACGAAATTTCAGCCTCACTGCAGATTTTCTGATTACCGGTATTGTGACAGCCCCGAACGAAAGCCCCTGCCAGGGCTTAACTAGTTTGAGCTTGTCCCCCGTATGGTAGTTGGACGCGGTGGTCTAAGATTGTGGTAAACGAAAGCTCAATCCACCGATACTGATCCAAACACCGGCTGCGAGGATTTTCTCCTAGTTAGAGCATCCCGGATATCGTGTACTCCTTCACTAGCTCATCTAACTGTTAGAGCCAAGGGTAGGTCTAGTGATTCTGATTCGGATCAGCGACCTCTAAAGAAAAAAATGGGCATGAGCATAATCCTCCGAAACAAATATATCTTGTTAATCATCGCGCAAGCCCTTGTAAGCAAAAGAATGCCTTGTGCACTCACTAGTTCGTCCCCTGCTATGGCAGCAGAGTTATGACACAACACACATCTCTCGAGCTAATGCACTGTGCTCTGCCTGACCGTTCCCCGATCATGGAATCAGGGGCCGGCCTGTAGAGGAGTAGAGATACTGAAGGGCTCTCCATTAGACTTCTACAACTTGGATCCGTCCCGGATATCCTTCAAGGTTGCTTAAGGGTGTCACAGTGGCCCCAGCCACCACCACATTCATTCACCCCCAGGATTCGAATATTGCTCGCTGCATCTCAGAAATCATGAGAAGGGTCAGCCCCCACAGCAGCAGCAGATGTAATTCCCAATATTTGCCACCTACCTCACTAGGAGTTACACTCGTTACACGGTCGGTGGACAGGTGTGAGTGGAAACAAACAACCTTATACTAAATCATCAGTGATCACTCGTGGAGGTCTACGATGTCGCTCTAGACGGGGTTTAAGTTCGGTTTGACACCGATGCTTCCTACTCTTCCATGAGCCCTCGCGTTTAGGGGTCATTAACACCAAATACCTGGTATACTGCCAACCAAAATGACATTATACCGTATCGTGTTCCTGCAGGTTGCTGCGCGGATCGCACACTAACGAGAATATCAATCGTAGCTGGGTGGGCTTAGTGATCCATGCTGATTGGCCTGAAGTCAACCATGTCAAAAGGACCCTGCAGCTAGGGGAATCCGCCACAACACGAGGTGGTGAATTCCTTTTTCGGCAAACTTGAGAATATTAATGCTTGGCACCGGCACTTTTGACGAACTACGCACCTCAAGATGATATAAGCTTAGACGTCTACGCCGCTATGTAAGTTTGATCGCTGCAAGAAAAGTCGACTCCTGGATCACGAACGACACTAACTGTATCAAAATTGCGAACCATCAAAATCTAGAGAGCAGAGGATGACTTCTCGAGACCCTTCAACATCCGCGCCCCTGAACCCGTCGAAGGCGACCAACTCGTGGGAGGAAAATTACAAGATGAGAGAGATTGCTCTGGCCGAGTGGGAGGAGCGCCGGGAACTGCTCACACAACTCTATTTTAATGAGGACCGCCGTCTGAATGAGGTGAGGAGGATTATGGCTACCGAGCATGGCTTTTACGCGAAGTATGTGGCTCACTTCCGGCGCTCTAGCGCGCAGCTAAAGAGTACATGCGTCTAACTTCCTAGTGCTTAGCGATACACAATATAAAAAAAAGATAAAAAAGTGGGATCTTAGGAAGAGCCTCAACAAAGAAGCTACGTGTGCGATGCTTAGGATCCAGAAGCGAAGACATGCGGAAGGGAAGGAAACGAAATTTACTTATAAAGGGCATAAAGTCACCCAAGAAAAACTCGAGCGCTCACGTAGGAGGTTCAAGGACTGGGATAGAGAGGATGAGACGAACCCTGGTATATGACATTTCCACAAAGTATTCTTCCAAAGCTTTACTAAATGCGGGAATAGAAACCCCGATGTGGGTAGATTATTCTACCCCCGAGAGTACTGCTGGCGACCCACCTGGCGAAGATTCCCAGCCAATAAGCCCTGGCTCTGGCAATTCGGAAGGTGGAGATACTACCTCATGTGTTGTATCTTCTCCCGGGACCATCTCTGAGTCAGGGACCATTGAAAACCAGATTCCCTCGTTCGGAGTGTCGATGGATCCTAATCTAGATCCCGACCTAGACTCCTTTTTGCAATCGGCAAGTGATAGATTTGGCTTCAATGAGCCCCTTCAGCACATATATGCACGCCCAGTAACTTCCGGCGAAAGCTCCAATAACCTGACGAGTTTGAGTGATATCCACCAAGTTACGCCAAGCTATCCATACGACTTTGACGGAGTCCCACATATGGTTTTCCCCAACGACCAGGGATCTTACTCCCTAGATCCTAAAGCGATAACTTCACTCTTATCAGCCTCCTTATTATACCTAGATAAGGGGTTGCTGAAAGTTGCTGAGGATCTCCAACGCCTTGCCCTCGATAATTTGAAAGAGAAGAATGGAGAAAGGCATCCCGATACTTTGGCTTCCATGCAAACTCTGGGGTTTCTCTGTAGGGATCAAGGGAGATATAAAGAGGCCGAGGAGATTCTCCACAGAAACTTAGCTTTGTCGACTGGAATATGCGAAGTCCATCGTTACTGGATGAAGCCAACACAGGGGCTAGGGGTGATCTATATCCACCAGGGTCGGCTGAAAGAGGCAGAGGAGTACATCTCTCGAGTGACAAAAGCCAGCAAGGAGCACTTTGGACCAACCCACCCCGAGACTTTGTCAGCAATCCACTGTCTTGCAACGGTATACATGGAGATGGGAAAATGCAACGAGGCGGAGCGACTTCTCGCTGGCGAAGGCGGCGTTCTCCAGATGAGCAAGAATCAGTCGGGAGACCAACACCCCGAGACTCTGGCAACCATGCGGACTCTCGCAACAGCATACCTCAACCAAGGTCATTTGAAGAAAGCTGAGCAAATGCTCCAACTCGTCCTTAGGAAAAGCGAGCAATTTCTCGGGCGGAGACACCGACAAACCATTTCATCAATGCATTGCCTTGGAGTCGCATACCTCGATCTAAGGAGATGGAAAGAAGCCGAAGAAATGCTTACTCAAGTTCTTGAGTTGAGTAAGCAATATCTCGGGGATGAGCATCGCCATACATTGACCGCAATGCACAATCTCGGCGTCACTTATTTGGACCAAGGAAAGTTGGACCTTGCGGAAACGCAATTCATCGATGTCGTGCAACTTAGCAACAGACATATGGGCGAGAACCACCCCGATACCCTGTCTTCCAGAAACAAACTTGCGAAAACCTATCTCAAACTTGGACGCTGGAGCGATGCGGAAACTATCTCCCAGGAAGTTGTGAGCAAGTCGAAGGATGTTCTGGGCGAAGCTCACCCTGAAGTGTTTCAGTATTCTGCACTTCTTGTAGCCATCAATCAGGAAAGGGATCGGGAGGCATAGCTCTAGGACGCATATTGTCTGTTAGCGAGGGGCTTACAAGGCTTTTGTTTGCTCGTTCATGTATTTAGCATCATCAGGAGTTTCGGTATCGGAAAAAGTTTGTTCGTGAGTCTGGCATTGTGGGTTGTTTTAATTGTACGATTAGGCGAATTGTGGACTTAGCGAGGGAGGGGTAGGGATTTTATTTGGAAGTGCTTCCGAAATGGCTTGATAGTGTGTGATAGGAAATTAAGGACGGGCCTCTCCGGGGATGCCAGCTACACTCAGAGGCTTTAATAATATGCTCACAGGCGCAACGGCGGGCCCACAGGAAGGGACCAATCGCTGCCTGACATCAGCAAATGCCCTCTTTTTTCAAAAACCCTTTCTTACATGCGAACCACATCGAGTCATCCATTCTCCAGGGATTCTGATAATCTCGCTCTGCCGTTGGTAGCCGCTGTGGTAGGACTTCGATGTGCAGCATAGTTCTCGACCTCACTACTGTAACCCTAAGCCGTGAAATGACTCCCAACACGTGGGGAACAGCCTATCAAAATTTAATCTGTTCCTCGGAATTTTCGCAACGATTAGGTGCCGGTGGTGGCAGTCATTTCCTGATAACTTCCAGCACTATCTAAATTATTTAATCGCTAGGTCAGTTTCTCATCAGGAAGTTATTCGTGATGGAAGCAGTCCCCCCTGCATCTGACTGACCCCTGTGGGTCTACAAAATATAGTTTTGACACAGGAACTACCGGCAGCGAAATTAGAAAATCCAAGACCTCTTGTCATCCAGTCAGTCTCGTACCTCACTTCCCATCAATACGGGTAAAGGGGCAAGAGGAGATAAAAGGGCAAAAACACGAAAAACAAGCAAAGCAATAACCCCTCTGACGCTCACGGGCAAACATTATCGTACTCCACCAAAAGAAGCCTTTGCGCCAAGGAAAAAAGTGAAATATTAAAGACAATAGAGCTTTCTAAAAACGATATCAATCGGAGCCAATCAGTCATCCAACGGAGAATAGTCCTTTCGGGACGTAAAAATGGAACCCCCCGGGCCTCGTGCCCCATCCCCAACTCCATCCCCGCCTTTCCCCGCACTCGGGTCACTTTCTCTCTGTTTGGCTTCATCATCTTCACCATTGCCCCCGACTTCTCCAATGAGAGTCCGCTCCCTTGCTCTTCCCCTCTCCTTCGGCCCCCCGATTAGATCCTCACTATCTTGGCTCCGATCGCCCCCCCATCCCCCGTCCCCTCCAGGCTCCACCGATGCCAGTTTTAATGTTTTGGTACCCGATGCAGAGGTGACACCCAGAGACTTCTTCATTACTTCTTTGGCTTCTTTGAACGCTTCCAACTCCGCACCAATACAGCAGACCAACAGCTTCCATCCCTTATCTTCTGCTGAATTGAGCTTCTGCTCAAGTACCTCAACTACACCTTCAAGCCCTTGCATGATATCTCGGCTTATATCCCCACCCCTCCTGCCGGATATTAGTAGACCTAATCTGTCCTCGAAGGAATATACAAGAGAAAGAGTTTCGTCCCACAAAACCATCCCCTCAAGCAGGGCCTCGCCCTCAACCTTAGCCTGATCTCTCTTAGCTAGAAGGGCATCTCTCTCGAGGATCCACGATTCGATAGCCGTGGTAGGGGAAGGGAAGCGATGTGTTGCGAGAAAGTTTGACGTCCTTTGCTTCACAGTTACCAAGGCGGACTGATAAGAGGAGGTTTTTGATGACACAGTGGACTCCAACTCCTCAAGCTTATATCTCAGGGCAGCATGATGATCCTCAAGTTTTGAGAGCCGAATGCGAAGTTCTTGCATCTCACGCTAGCCATAGTTAGCAATGTATGAGATTATTAGGTGGGATTACAAATACCTCAACCTCACTTTTCGCTTCCCTTACAGCTTGGGCCTCTCTTCCTTCTTCACCTTCCTCAATCTTACGTATCTCCTTTTCTAAAAGGGATGCTTTGTCTCCCCAACTCTTCATGGTCTTCACCAATGTTTCCCTTTCTACAACCTCTGATGTGTACACTTTTTCCTCTTTGCCCTTGACTTCCGCCAACTCACGCATAGTTAGTAGTACTCTCTTCCTCGCCTGGTGTAATGTAATCCTCTGCCCCCGGGGGACTTGATCCGCAGAATATAAGGGATTTCTGGGAAGTCTCCGAGATGTAGACAAACTGCCTCCAGACATCAGCTCAGCAGACTGAACATCTAACAAGTGTTGCAGCTCCTCGGTCAGGATTTCAGTCTGCCTCTGTAGACTATAGAGCGGAGAACGTTGCGTAGCATAGGGGGATGAGCTTGGTGCATACACGTAGCTTGCTACTGCAGGTGGTGGAAGCTTAAAGCTACTGGACGGGGAAACGTTCTCAAGATCGGAAGCAGCCGACGGGGAAGCAGCTCTATCATCACGATACTTGTTGACGTTTGGCTTGTGTGTGGAGAAGTTGTCAAAACGAGTTTTAGGACGAGATGGGGACGATTTGCTTGCGCTGATTTTCGACATTCTGACCGGTGATGGTGGTGGTGAGGTCTGAAGGTAAGCTGGAGGATCAAGAAATTCTGGGGAGGAAGAAGTATGAGATTCCATCCTGATAACCGTAGAAAGGAACAGAACAAGTGAGAGGTTGGCTGTCCGATGGACTCTTGTGATGGAAGGAGGTAGTATGCCTTCAATCAGAAGAAGTATGGTGAATGAAGCGGACACCTTGGACGAACGTGGTAAAGCAGAAGGTGGGGGGTGTAGGAGGGATGCATTCAGCCGTTGGGAAATCCTTGGCCGCTAACAGGCGGAAACCCTATCACGAGCACCTGGACGGCAGGACTACCGTTGCCAAGCCATCAACTACCACGCTAACAGCGATAAGTTGGAATCCCCCATCTCAACAAGCTGGTTGTCGATAAGTTATGATACCAAGGCTCAAAGCTCCTCTATCCGTGGAGCCACAAGTCCCGCGCGCCATAGTACGTGATGTCCCTAAACCTATTCGCCTGCCGCAACCACGAACTTTGTATGATATTGGGCTTACTGATAGGGTATCGTGCTAGAACGCGGGCGGGGGATTGCAGCCTCATCTAACCCACTCTACCAGTATTAGCACCGCATAGTATTCGTACTAAGTTGGTAGATCACAGTATGATATAATAGTACTTCCCCAGCACCACTTTTACTGTGCCAGTGTTGTTCTCTAGTTGCACCCTAGCACTTAGAATACAAGGTCCACAGTTACTAGTACTCTCATCGACCTACCGCCCCAATCCACGACGATCTATGAGAATCATCCCTTCGTTCGTTCCCGTCTCCCTCGTGCTGTGGCGCTGTAATATTGTGGATGACTTTATTTGCTTAATAATATTAATATTAAGGGGGGTTTTAGTATCTTTCAGAACCCTAATACTTCATGGTCGTCAAGTTAGGCCACTTAAATTGCTATTATTAGATCCTACCTATGAAATCCCAAACTCTAGATCGCCGTAACTGCACCTTTCCAAATCTGCCGTACTTAGCACGTAAGGGATTCCACCGCTAGCCGTCTAGTGATATCGGGTCCAAATATTTGACAGGACGATCCCGAGATGCACCTAACTTCCGAGAGAGTCTCTCCTAGTGCAGGAAGGGCTGGTAGAAGAGCCATCTTCAACCGGAATAATCAGCCGGCGTCTACACTAGAGCTCTCTTCATTTATATTAGTGGTTTGATGTCTCTATAGCTGTCATAACAGCCCCTAAAAGAGAAACAGCCTCGAGTGAGTATGTATGAAGAAGGGGCTATTAGCACACTCTGCAACTAATGGAATCTTCAGGCGCTTTTAGCTCCTGACTATGGGCTTTAGCTAGTGACTTTGTCTTAAAACATCTGGTGTAACATATGTTATCTGTCGCGTTAACGCCGGTCAAAATGCATTAGCCATCCGGTGAAGCTTCGTCAGAGCCAACACCTTGAACTTTTTCTTCTTCTTGTTCTAAAGGAACACTATGGAAAACCCCAAAACTAGGATTCCTTCGAGCGCAAAGTGCTACGATCCCTATTGGCTCCATCGGCACTGCATCTCATCCTCCTGTTCTCCGGTATCCCATAGAATACTACATCTCCATCTTGAAACCTAGCTCTCTCACCGTCGGTAAAAGAACAGATACGTGTAGTAGAATGGCACTAAAGCCCCCTCCTTCTTCAAAATGCACACCAGTCTATTTAGTTTCACTTATTTCCCATCAGTTAAACCCATCAGTTCCCAGGTAACCCGCCAGACAGTGCTAGTCCACCTACTCATCAGCACCACTGCACGTCTACCCTTCTCTTACCTTAATAAAAACTCTAAAAAAAACGAGGAAATATGATAATGTTCGACAAATTCGTCCAATTCATTAACAAAATCTTTGCTCGCAAGCCTCCAGCTCCACCTGCTCCTCTATTTGTTGATAATGAATACGATAACAATGTTAGTTCTTCTTTCAATAACATAATGGATTGAGTCGAGGGGATAATGTTTGAAATGCCAGGAGGATCTTTTTTCTTTTGACGACTACGAATCTCTAGTTCGGGACCTTAGGTCACCAAGGAAGGTTCCTCGTGTTAGAACTATTTCCAACAATTCGGTGGTTCAAAGTATTGAATTTGACCATGATAGTTAAAGAACGTGGCATTGATGAGGGGGGTTGTTGGTGATGGATTGTTGTCTGGTATTAGAGAATGAATGAATTCGATATTTCTATTTCCTTGTGTATCTTCAATCTTCTATTTTGTTTTCTTTGTTTTCTATGAGATCCCGAACCTGCTATGACTTTCAAATTTCAATGGGTACTTTACACTCCTACTATATTGAATTTGGCAGTAGTAATAATAACCTAGAGAGGATTTCGTTTTCTTTGGAATTCTTCTATTTCGTCTTTTCCCTCTTCTTTGAGGATACAAGCTTAAGGGGATTACGTACGACCTTTGTTACCATTTCCCAGTAAAAAAATCAGAATAGGTAGATTCCCCCTTCTCTACAACTCCATGATGGGCAGGTACAGCGCTCGAAAAATCTCCTCTCACCGTCGGTGTCACTTAATTGCTCCGGTCGAGGTCCAATGTCCGTCATTCATCAAGAGGAGTATCAAGCACTTAGCTTCCTTGATCAGTTCGGAAATCCGTACCGCTGTTTACTGCTGGAATCCCAATCGGTAGGAGTGGGGCAAAAATTCACATGAAGAGCAAGTAGGGAGGTTTGAAGTTCTGGGTATGATACATGGAAGGTAGGTAAGTGTGTTTCGGTAGAGGCGTATCTTTTGGAAAATACGGTACAAAGCAAACCTTCTAGCGAGAAGGTACCTAGCACACCGAGTACTGGTACAGTACAGAGGCACAGCTGCCTTGCTCAGTACGATACCCTGCTTTGAAACGGACCTATACTTAGTTTGCAACACTACCAGCTTTAGAAGATACTCACAGGGGCGTAAAAAACGCCCCATAGGACACCTGCAACAATATCAAGATCAGACGTAGAATCAGGATCAGTCCATTTCACCTCCAGATACCACCCAATGCCATGCAAATCCAGTCAAGAACAGATGGTACAAAATTTTGTTGATGTACTGTAAACACTATTAATGAGTTACACAATGGTTAGTAGGAAACTAATATTTTGGGTCAGGATACCTGTAATAGTACCTACAAAGAAAAAAATCAAACCAATACGCCTGTGTTGGTGGAAGTCTACAGAGACAAAGATTCAAAGCAGCTGCCGCCAGAGGCAATGGGGGAGTGTGCACACCCTAGACACAGTGACTTGCGTGCAAATATTCAATCCAGCGTAGTTCTAAACTCCAAAATGTCGGTAGGCCAGTTGGCTGCCTTCTACCAATTAAAGAATCGAAGTGGGGAGTTACACACTTCCCCTCCATGGCTTCTAGCGTCATACCGGTACACCCACGCCTATGTTTGTGGGCTAGTCCTGCGCTCGGTTTGGGCCGTATGGAGAACTTTAAACCTCACTTGTACTGATTAAGGACTTAGACTAGAAGAACGTTGACAGGACAGACTGATTCAGTGGTGTAGAGGTATCATGGGCGCTTGCCATTTCACGATGTGCGCCCGACCCGGGTTCGATTCCCGGCTGAATCAACTATTGGGGTTCCTTCCCCACTCCCCCCCTTTTTTTTGTTGTATCATAGATTCCTAAATACAGCAGAACTCGCGGGTTAGATGGCTTTTAGGTTTGTTGCAACATGGTTACTGAATTTTAGTGCCCAGTGTGGTATTATTACCACTTGACTCGCACGCACCGTAGGCTGCCCTACAGTCTTCCAACAAACCCTTAAACCTTAATCCCCACCATTTTTCCTAAATTGCCCGACTCTCCCTGATCTTAACGTTAGAAACCAAAGAGATATATACCATGATTTCGCTCGTCTTAAGCGACACCTCCCCAACCCTTCACCCCCCTTCGAGCTTTCCAGATCGCAATAATTGCTATTGATGGGCGCCCAAGATCTCGATGAACTGCGGCGTCCTATCCTATGAGAGCTGCACAACTACCTACCATACTTCTTATTAGTCTTGGCAATGGAAATGATCCAAGTTGCCCCGCTCTGCTGGGCGGCGATCGATTGGTGGTCGATTTAAGGGTATCGGAGCTCTAAGATTCGGATGCATCTTGGGATTCTTAGCTCAGAAGCATTGCGAGGGGCCCTTGGGATGGTGGGGCATAAGTTATGGTAGGGGAAGCGGTTACGGCCCTCGCCGTCCACACCAAGATCTGGGCTCGAGCGTACTCGTAGAACAACCGCAACATACCGTACCACTCAATTGTAAAGCACATTGTATCAAAGGAAACTTGAATTCAACCCTACACACAGGTGATGGAGCCAGGGATGAGAAATTATTGTTTTTGATTAAGTTATTCCCTGTTGGTAGATTTCTCTCAGTAGTCTAATCCCAATGCAAGATTGCAGCTATTATCTACATAATGTACTGTAAGTATTTCCGTCTTTACTTCTTATCAGTGACTATCACAGATTGCTAACACTGCTCGAGCACGTTCCCACCGCTGACCCCCGTCCGAAGCCAGGGCCAGAGGGGTATCCCAGCAGGGTCCCGAAACCCCCGAGCTCCATACTCGAGTACAGAAAACGAAGAACCAGCAACGACATGGTATGCCCCAACAAGACGAGCCTGGGCCAGACCTAATGAGACCCTAGGGCTAAAAGGGTGATCAACGCTTGCCCGGCCAGGCCACAGTGATCCACCAGCAGCCAGCCCGACGACAGAAAAGAACGAGTTAGGTGTTGGTACTCAAATAGCCAGACGCTTATTTCTAAGCCTGTCAAAACTGTCAGGGCGCCATACAAAATATTCTACTGAGCAAAATTGCCGGAGATTCAAGGACACCATTAGTGCTCCAGGCCAATTGAATGCTCTGGAAAAATAAGTGTTGTGGGGGAATTGGTTTCGGTCCTGCACGGATGAGTCGGGATTTTGGCAACGCAATCCATCTGCATACTTGGGGGGGGAAGAAGGCTGATGATGAAACTTTCCAACTTAATTACTCTTTTTTTTTTTCATCTATTTCCAAACAAAAGGCTACCAAGGACTGACCAAATATTTTAAGTAGTCTGCGGCTTTTTATTTACGCTGACATTAAATTTTCTTTTCTTTTGTGAAGGACTCAGACTATTTTGAGGGCTGAATTGTCTGTAGTTGTGCAAACTAACCACTGAGCGGTTTCGTGCTCCTAAAGGTGTCCCTGTCATTGGCGAGCCCTAGTTTTCTGAACCCCTGCAAAATGACGTCGAACCCATGAAGGCAGCAATGAACCAAGTTGACCCCACGTTTAATTTCCAAGTAATTACTTCACACAATCGTCATAAGGCTTAAGTTATTCCTTCTCGATTACCCAGATTTTGTGATAGATGTTTTGTTACCTCAATCAAGACTCTTGAGGCACAAAGCTACTCGAGTACTCGAGTATATCAAGGCTCCGATATCCGCCATCGAGATGTCAAGTGCTAGGCGATTTATTTCTCCTGGATCTTAAATTCCACGAGCCCCTAATACTCGAGTACTTCGTCTACCATTGCGGTGATCTACCGCTAAGTAGATTCAAGTACGAGTACCTATAACTGCCAATCGCTCACAACCTACAAGGCCCCCTCGAAAGTTAAACCAATCTGGTTACCCCTCAACTCCCAAAACCTCAGAACTTCCTCACCCAAACACACTCAATGGACCAAGCCTCGAGCGCCCATATAATATTCCGCACCCTCCAAGTCTTAACATTAATCCCATGCTGGGCAATCCTAGCCGCGCTGATTAATGTGTGGAACAAAAATGGCGTCGCCCCACCACCCGGCATTGTCTGCCTCTTCGTCGTCGCCCTCCTCGCATCGATATGGTCCTTCTGCGTCCTCATCACCGCCATGCGTGCACGGAACACAGCGTTGTGGATGACCTTGTTCGACATTGGCTTCTTTGCGGCACTCATTGCAGGCGTGGTTCTCCTCTCCAATATCGCCAACGTCGAATGCGTCGTCGCTCCAGTCACCGGTGTGATATACACGTCGGACGGCGAGAAGATTTGGCCATCTGGGGTGAATGTTAATAATGACTGGAATCATCGCGTCTGGGGTAACAACCATAATTGTTCTCTCGCGAAGGCGGCATGGGGTCTCGGCATCATAAACATCATCCTTTTCTTCATCACAGCCATCCTGGCGGCCACCGTGTACAAGCAGAACGAAGAGGAGGACCAAATGGTGGAAAAGGTTTATACCACTCGTGCTGCGGACCCGTACACTCAACGCCATCCGAGACGTCACCGACACCGCCATAGGAGTCCGAGGACTGGGGAGTATATTGTTGAGGAGAGGATTTAAGGAATATCTGAGAGGGTGGGGGAGGAGGAGGAGGAGGAGGTTCGTGGGCTCATTTTTACACAATTTTCGGCGGTATAAAAGGATTACGTGCACACGAGATCATGATTTCAAACTTTTTTTCTTCCTTCTCACATTTCCATGTAGCTCACGGCCCTACGACCATTTCCTCAATTCACTTTCACGCTTGTAAATAGTTGTCACTTCATGAGTGAGCAAAGGCAAGGCATACCGGCGTTTTATCAGGGTGTCATTACAATATATTCAAATTCCACCCCCCCCCGTTCTTAATGCCGGTAAATTTACTCAGCATCATAAGTCATGCAAGAATCTCTCCGCCACTACAAAATTTTGATGCCAGCCAACCACTTCAAAGAAAACCCCAAAAAATCTCATCCCCCAGCCGTAAATTATGCTTGAGCAGGGACCCCAAAAATATATCGTCACAAATCTAACCAGAACTCCAATCCGAACACAAAACTACCATAGTCGTTCTTTATTGGAGACAACCAGGCACTAGAGCAGGATGGGTATGGGATTGCGAGAGCTTAGTGGGATATCCCAGGGCTAGTGACTTAGTCCGGGGGTTCCCGTGAACTTGATAGGGCAAGCTATCGGGAAGGGGAGGAACAGACTGGACCCGATGATGGAGAAGGAAGGGAAACTCATAGGATGGTGGCAGGTTACAGTACATCGTACAAAGTTTAATAGGCATCCTTATCTAAGAAATTCTCAGATATCGGGACATATAGATATCGGCATATATCAATACCCACGCTCACACCTCCTACCACCACAAAGAACCACCGGTCATCCTCCCCTCTCTGGGCAACACAGAAAATGCCTCTCTACCCTAACCTAACTCAGCCATCAAGAAAAAAACAAACCCCACAATATAATACAAGCACCAACCAACAACCCCAGAAGCAAAAAGAAAATGATTCAGCCGGGAATCGAACCCGGGTCGGGCGCACATATTGTGAAATGGCAAGCGCCCATGATACCTCTACACCACTGAATCATGGATATATTTCTAGTCATGGTAATTATGAGCCAAAAGGATGGAGGTAGTTGGTTAGTTTACATATCTGGCGGGGAAGGGGGGATTCAAAGTATGATAATATATTATAATAATAGTCTCGGGTCGTTAAAATATTCTATTAAGTTAGCTGGATGAGAGCAATTACTCTTCGGAAGGCCTTTGTGAAATTAAATACTTGGTTAGGGTGAGAAAAGGAAGTACCGTACCAATATCCAGGCGGGAGTGGGAGGGAGGGAGTGAAAGAAGCTTTGCGTATTATATTTCTGTACCAGTATACGGCACATTATCATCCAAAGAGATACTGCTTATCCAATTCATCAGTGATTTCTTTCATTACTCCGTCTGACGCTCCGCTCCACCACAAACTTCGAAATCCAGAGGTAAATTATATATGCTGTATCGTATAATATGGTAGCAGCAGCAGCTACCACCATAGACACCCTACGGTACTAAGCCCTTCTCTTCTCTCGTTTGCTGAATTAAATAAAGAAACAAAGCCGCTTCACGGGAACCTGCGAATACCCACCCGCTCTGGTGGCCAAGTTGGTAAGGCGCCACACTAGTAATGTGGAGATCCTCGGTTCAAATCCGAGTCAGAGCAGAGTACACGTACAGTACCTTTTTTTGTACCCTACTGTACCGGTATCTAAATATGGTGCTAGAAGCCATGGGGGCCGAGTGTGGAACACCCCTGGCTGCAGAGTGGGTGGCTTGCGTGCAGGCGTCCAGGTCCCAGCGTGGTTCTAAACTTCAAAATATTCTGACCAATCAAAGAAACCGAAGTGAGAGGGTTAAACACTTCCCCCTGCGACTTCTGGCGCCATATATCCACGCTCAATTTGCGGTGGTAACAGCCAGAGTCCTATTCTTCGGCAATTAACCTGGCTACACGATCATATCCTTCTCCCATAACGTATTCCGCAACAATTCTTACTAAACAACTGTTCTTTTACCTCACATCTAGGTCTACCCCTGAGGGACTCCTCTCGCCATTATCCCACCTCTTCATAGCCTCCGCAAACCTTTTAATCCCTTCTACTGCGACATCCGCTTCAAGATAACTCACGGAAACCCTAATACAATGATCGCCCCAGCCAAGCGCGTCGCCAGGGCACTCGCTCTTGTCGCCATTGAGCACGATTACGTCCTTTGCAGCAAGGTTCGTAATCTCGCGGGCGTCGTACCGGTCTGGGAGTATGATCCATATAAAGAACCCACCCTTGCCACCATAGATGATGGTTTCTTCTGGAAAGTAGGTTTTAATAGCAGCAATAATAGCGGCGCTTCGGGCGGTGTAGGTCTTTGTTAGGTTTGAGATCATGGTGTCAATTGAGCGCCTAGTGATGAGGGGATAGATAAGGGTTGAAGTAAAGTGTGAGGGTGTGCCGCCCTAGTTATATAATTATCAATTTACGGCTAAGGGAGGCAGGGAGGGCGATAGGAAGGGTAAGATATACACTACGGGCCGCACCGCCGTCGCCCAGTTGTTTTGCTAACACTCCTGTAGAGCTCTCGATCCAGCCGCATCTTAAACCTGGCCCCAGTAGCTTTGAGAACGAGCAATTGGAGATAGTATACCCAGCTTCATCGCCTTCCATGCCCTGCTCTTTGCCGATTTCATGGTCCAAAGTGACGAGTCTAGGCAGTAACTTCTTGTCCGGAGTAAGGGCAGAGGTATCACCGTCATTGCCGAGAAAGTCGTAAACATCGTCGCTGATGATGAGCATATCCCACTTCCTAGCAATTTCAACGACCTTACGCCGGGTCTCCAAGTTCCAACTCTCTCCAGTAGGGTTCGAGTACGTAGGAACACAATACATAACAAACTTGTAGATGCGTTTTGTAACCCCCGCTCGAGAGATCGGCTCTAGGCCGCATGAGAGCTGGACGTCCGGAGTAGAGGCAGAGATACGCTCTAGATGAGCCACCAGAGAGTCGGTGTCAATCGTATTCTTGTGAAGCTTGATGGCGGTCAATTTCCCGGAAAACCCAGCATCTATAACAGTAGCCTCTAGTTACCATGCCCATCCATGTTACAGATACAATTGTGGAAAAGACAAACCTTCGAACACACTCGCTGCCAAAAAGTAGGTCGGACTGACGACGAACACCTGCTTTGTGTACCCAGTTCCGGGGCTGGTGCAAAGCAAAAGTGTGCTCATAAGTCCATACGACGCCCCGCAGGTGATATTAATTCTCTCCCTGGAGTTTAGGCATCCATTAGTCCTACGTTCCTGACTGTAATTCAAGCAGATAGGAAACACACGCAGGAATATCTTCCTTAAGCCCGTATCGCCCAGCAGTCCATCTCCCAATCTCAGCGCGCAAATCCTCCCTCCCCATATCGGGTCCGTAGTGCAACGGGTGGCGAACCCGGGCGCGGCTATCCTGTGGAAAGTCCGAACTAAGGACCTTAGCAGCGGACTCACGTATCAGGTCCGTTGCAAGAAGGCGGGTCGATGGGTGGCCCCGGAGGAGGTCAATTGGTTTACGAATGTTAACAAGCATGTTGGAGTGTATACCGGGAGTTAGTTCTTTGTCACAGGCCAAGGCAAAGTTAGGCCAGGAAATACGATAAGGATGAGTAGATTTTGAGCCAGGCTAATAACGTGAGAGGAGAGACCAGACTCCCCCTTTCTCGAGTCTGTGGTTAAGGGGAAACCCAGAATTTTCGGAGAAAAGGAGGGTGGAGTCACTTGAACGTTGGAACCATACGACGTTCGCCATGCGTAAATGAATCCTGTGGTTTCACGAAGGATGTATATGAATGGAAAGGTAACAACCTAAGAAAGGCTACAACTAGAAAGCTTAGAGTTCGACATAATAAATGTTTAGAGTGAATAAGCTATTCTGCGGTGACCTCACACCTTGACAGACGTCACGCGAATACAGTAACCGTGAACTCGACAACCACGCCAAATTCGCTTAATCGCTCTAGAGCCTAAGATATAAGATTGAATCCTCGTAGCCTTGCACCAAACCATTCCTAGGAAATGAAGGAAAGTAGAAAAACAAGCCCCAGTCAAAGCAATAAACACCCGATGAACCAAAAGCAAATTTTCAAGCCCTCGAACCACAAATAATTATCAAATGCTCTCCATACTAGCACTAGCTAACTGCAGCACAGGAGACAAAGGCCTCTCTTTCCTCTCTATAGCTTGACGTTCCAAGCCTAGAGCTCCTTCTTGGCAACTTTCTCTCCGCCAGTAGCCTCAGAATAGCGGTCAGCCAACGCATTGAACTCTCTGGCCAAACCTTCAGCCTGCTTCTTCATGACCTCAGTATCCCTCTTTGCGGCAGCCAATTGCTCCTTCAGCTCATCAACACCGCCCTCAGTCAGCTTCGCACTATCGCTCCTCAACTGCTTAACAGTGGTATGGAGTTGCAAGTTCTCAAGAGTCAAAGCGTAGGTGCGATCGAGAATGAAAGACAAGAAGAGCGTGAATCCGCAAAGGTACCTATGCGAGACCGTACTCGATTAGTTAAACGGCTCCCAAGATCAAAACGACGGAGTAGACCCTCATACATGTTACGCTGAGAATAGAACTTCCTAGCCTGAACCTCCATGCGTTCATGCCCCATAACGCTTTGACCTCCCATATGTTTACTCTCCGAGAGCTCAGACTGAACACGGTAGACGCGGTTGACGGAATCAATGAACAGGATCAAGATGAAGACGAAGGTAATCTATTTTTTATCTCGTCAATACCCAATTCACTCCACTAGTTTAGTTAGACAAGGAAAGCCAACCTTAAGACAGTACTGTATCTTTCCCACAACTGCGCTCGTCGAAATCCAGGTGAAAAACCGCATCCTCGGGGAGTACGGGACCGGCAAGACCATGAGAAGGTAGACTGCCATCTCTACCATGAGCAAGACAAATACCTACATAGATGCATCTCGTTAGCAAGCTTCCCAAGGTTACATATCGTTGTTTGTTTGTTTGTTTTGTCTGCCTGTTACGTCATAGTTCTGCAGTAAAAACAATAGAGAAGAGTGAAGTAGGCGTGTATGTAAAAAAGACAACAAACTCGTCTCCATCCAATTGGACGATGAATAGCAAAGGGTATATACCAAAGAATAGTAAAGCGTCATGATGGACTCGTTATGAAAACCGATTAGGGGGCTTTTTTCCGTAAATTTTATTCAAGGCACAGTAACTTGTGCTCCGTTGTACGGCGTGGGTATCGTGTAAAGCAGTTGAAACGTCTTGACAGGAGCTGGTATCGACGAAAGAGATAAAGGAATCGTAGAGGTAGAGGGTCGTAAGGTTATGGAGGGGAAAAGAAGGTGGAGGAGCAGGAAGGAAGAAATTGTGGGCCGTGGGCTGGCTGGTGTCAGGCTGCGTGCGAAATTGGGAAAGTGGCTTTACCGTTGCCCTGTTTGTGGTGCAAGCCACATATCACCAAGACAGCTCATACGTCACCCCCAAGCAAGGCAGGCGAAAGGCCACGGTTGCTGTGAACCGTGCGAGTTACAGTAATTATACCGCTTGCGGAAAATTAGCAGCCTGTTGTACGCGTAAATTGTTTGAAGATGTCGTCATGTCATCTTTACGATATCTATCGATACAAAAATCACCCAGCTTGACCTCTACATACACGTTGCAAAAGTTTCCGGAAATGTGTAGAGTAGGCTTGGCGCTTTTTATAAGACCCCCACACCAAAGCTAGCGCCAAGCAAAAGTCCACATTTCCGAAGACTTTTGTAACATGCAAGTACCGTATACTAGCAACTTCACAGTGTCCGTGGTCCTAGCACTGCGCCGACACCGAACATTGGCTCCAAGCAGGTGTAGTGCAATAAGGTAAACACAACTTGAGCAACCTTTATGCGGCACGCAGACGAAATACGTTATAGGCTCAACTCAGAAATTATTTCAATCACCTCGTCGAGACTTTACAACGGAATCAAGTTGCAAAAGAGCAAAATTTAACCTAATTTACAAATAGATTTTGCCACGTGACCAAGCCCATTGCTACAGGATTTAGTCCTGCGTCAAAAAAAACCTTATAAAAACAAAGAGCCTGTGGTGGGTAGACTATAGGATATCGCACGCTGTCGAAGCCCATCGCTAAACTACCCTTCCGCCTCGGTCTCCTCATGTGCGTTACTCTAATCCACTTGTTAGCCTTCAGTTTCCTAAGAAGTAAAAGGATCTTGCGAACCCTATGCTTAGGCGTAAAGTGAAAGTCACTCGGACAAGGCCCCAGAAACATTTCTGAGACCTTAATCCAATCCTTATAGTCCGAGCTGCCAAGCAAGCACTCCAATTCATTCCTTCCCTTCCATTGAGGAGGTCTGTCCTGAATCCGAGGAGGTAATCTCTCGAGGATCCCAATAGGCACATATCTGCATCCAAAGCTGAGCCATTCGAGGAGGAATCTACGAGTAGTAGCAACACCGAGCTCGTCACTGCCCCAACATTCAAGTCCGTACCGAACGTACTCACGGATGTAGTCCAGACGCTCGGTGGCGGATTTATCCAAATACTGGCCTTTTTGGATTTCCTCAAAGAGCCAGGGTTTTATCAAAGCTCCTCTTGCGAGCATTACTCCATCGACATTGCCTTGGTCTATGGAGTTGTAGTAGTCGATGTGAGAGTAGCAATCCCCATTTCCTACAAAGAAGACATTCGGCTTATCTCTAGCCTCCTTGTCAATCGCGGTGTCGGCAATTGTGTCAGACTTCTGCTTAAGAGCTTTGATCAACGCCGCAGTCTCGGCAATATACGTCCAGTCGGCATCCCGAGAGTATCGTTGCTGACGGCTCCTGCCATGAAGGGTAATAGCTTGAACATCCCCAGCATCGTAGATTCTCTGGGCAAGTTTCTTAGCAACGGGAGAGGAATCTCGAGTTCCCAACCTAATCTTGCACGTTATAGGTGTTTCCCCAGAGACATAATTCATTCCTTTGAGCATCTTGATTAACTTGGATGGTTGATCCAGAAGTGCGCTACCTCCACCTTGGCGATATACAAGGTCAATTGGGCACCCACAATTTAGGTCAACTAGCGACAGCCCATGGCGAGACGAGGTAGCCGATGGGAACAAAGTTGTCAAGACTTCTGTCGCTCGGACTGCTGTTCCAATCTTAGTGCCGCAAATCTGAGCACCAAAATTCGGCATTTCAGAGACATGGGCCCTTAGTAGTGCCCACTCTGGCTTGTGGCCTTGGAGGAGGGGAATAGACATGGCCATTTCGGAATAGGTAAGGGCAGCACCAAGATTAGAGCATAGACGGCGGAAGGGAAGATTGCCCGTTGTTCTAGAAAACCACTGGCGTTAATCGTAATCGTATTTAAAGAGGGGCCCGACCTACGTTAAAGGAGCTAGCAATGGTGTATCCCTCCCAATGTATATTCTCCTCTTCTCCGCTGCATTCACAGGCGCATCCACAAAAGAAGCTCTAGTATCGCCCTTGTCCTCGTAGCCCAAAGCATCCCGCGTAGTCTTCTCTTTATATTCCCACTCAGTATAAACTTCGCTCTTCCTGGTCGGAATTTCGTTCTTCCTCAGCCGGATCTTGAGGCTCATCGGGATAGAGTTAACAATCTCTCCATATGGGTCATCAAAACCTCCGACAGGGACCTCCTTCTCCCACTGCTGTGGTCTATCATCTCCAAGCCCCATGATAACCCTTGAATTGGTAAGCTTTGTCTTTCGATCCTCTGCAATCTTCTCCCCATACGCCTTCTTTTTTTCCTCGTCAACAACCATATATAATTCCCCATTCTCATCCTCCTTGGAATGCGACCCAATCCATCTACATCTCCACCCACTTGCGCAATATCCTCTCACTTCCCAAACCGGACAAACCCCTTCGGAATCATTCCGCTTGCTCTTCAGGTACTCCCGTAAATTATGTGAGAAACCACACTTTTTCGACAACCCATCCGGCTGCACCCATTCCTCCTCTTCTTTCCCCTTCACAATCTTATCCTCCCCTACCCCCTCCCCCGCGCCGGCTTCTTCTCCCTTCCTCTTCTTCCCCCGCTGCTTCGCCTTCTGACCTTTGGGCCGAGCATTCAACGCGAATTCGCAAACAGTCCCTTCGAACAGACCCTCCCGCGGAACCATAGCAAGACTGTTACACAGTTTAATTTCATCGTTCGCGAAATGGAACTTCCTCGCTTTATTCTGTCCACGCTCATGTTTACGTTTTTTTCCCCCGCCACCCTCTACTTCTTGGTAGTGGTGGGCAGCCTCGGCTGCGTCGTCATCTGCGGAGATGGATTTCCGAGCTTTAGGAAGGAGGTATCTGTGTGCAGGAAGAAAGCTCCCATCAGTATCATCCCACCTGGCGACATGGGGGGGTGGAAGGTAAGTACTCTGGTTTGATGTCAGCGACACCAGCATGAGAATCCCTAGCGTCAGCGAGTTTGATCTTTTTGGCAGCGGGCGATGACACTTCCTCGGTCGTCGGAGGAGCATCCGAGAGAGGTAATGATGCCATTGAGTTTGTATTTGGTTTTGTGAGAAAATCCTCGGAGAAGAAGACCGGGCGAGGGTGGGGGAGTGAGTTGGATTTCTAGGTCTGTCAGAGGGAACGCATCTTTTTTATTTGTTTTAGCAAGGTGATTGATAAGATTAGATATCGGGGACCGCGGACTCGATTCATTTATCGAGTGAACTTTTGTGACTCCAACACCCGAACAAAGAAGGACAAACTCATACAAACCTTAACATCCTATGAAACCCATATTGGCGCTCTTATTCTGCAGCTATTCTCACCCAGGCTATGATTTGCCTAGCTACAATACCCCCCGCAAAAAAAAAAACACAGACCTTGGACATCTAGTGGTTAAATAAACCCTTTAGAACAGTAAAAATGACTATCATTGTTCAATGAACCAGACCGCCCGTCAGTCGATTGTCCCCACGGCGACAACCTTCCGCCATAAAACCAGAAAACAAGATACATCATTCACCATAATCTCAAACATCCAAATTACCTCATCCCTCCCACTCACCTTCAGCAGCCGACTAGCAATTCTCACCACAGTATCGAGAACACTTAGTCTAACTCTACAATATAAACCCCTTCTGCCCCCCCCATCCAGAAAACTGACAACTAAACCCCACTCTACTCCACTCCACTCTAAATCCAAATCCATCTTACAAAAAAAACAAAAAATGGAAATCCCAGGACACTGCTCATGCGGAGAACTCCACTGGAGTACTCGCTTCCCGTCTGGTTCCTTGCCGGATAAGACCATCTGCCACTGTGTATATTCCCCTCCCTCCCCACACCCCATTTCCTCCCTCCCCCACTCCTCAGCTTATAGCTAACTAAATTATCCCACTCACCAGTCAACCTGCAAATCCTTCGGCGGCGGTGAATACTCCGTCAGCATGGTAGTTCCAAAGGACCAAGTACAAATGACCAAAGGAACCCCAAAAGTCTACACTTATATCGGTCAGAGTGGAAATCCTGTTGAATGCGTAACCTCCCCCCTCCCCCCTCCCCCTCTCCCCTCCCCATCACCCCTTCTAATATATGATAATAATAGT
>Ga0307507_10000609_pt1 | contig 77423 bp, 21 predicted proteins | sample 7_EM_MG_FD_207223 | JGI IMG/M metagenome (GOLD analysis project Ga0307507, IMG submission 207223) | Populus trichocarpa ectomycorrhiza microbial communities from riparian zone in the Pacific Northwest, United States - 7_EM | ecosystem: Host-associated > Plants > Roots > Unclassified | place...
CTGTATGCTATCTCTTATTGACCATTGCCATATACGCCTTGCCTCCCCCCCCCTAAGGCCTATCGAAGGCGTAAGGGGGATTCATCCGTTCTACCATCCTAATACTAAAAGACGAAAGCGGGATGTGTGTATGTGTGTATCTGGGTATCTTTTGTGCCTAGGCCCCAGTCACTAGGCCCTCTCTAAGGGCACCACTCCGTCGAGAGGAGACAAGGAAAACCGTACGGGGTTATCCAGCTGCCTTTCAGTAGTATTACGGTAGTACGGCGAGTGACCGCATGCTCCGCGGGCGATCGCCCTGGGGGTTAGGAGGGGCCGTATATTTGCTCGTTCGTTCGCTCGCGCTTGTCTGTTCGTCGATGTGAGGTCGTCGATGCTTTCCATCGGGGTTTTTGGGGATGTTATCGAAAACTGCTCATCCATGTTGGATCGTACAGGTGCCCTGGATAGAACAGCGTAGTAGTAGTCGTCGTATTATAGAGGGCCGACAGTAGTGGTTTTCAAGATCTCACCATCCGAAAATTTTTCACCACTGCCCTTAACGCCCACAACCACCACCAGGTCCTGTCCGCACGCTGTGCAACGTCTCTGCGTTGGCTCTGGATCTGAACTTCAAAGACCAGGTTCGTAGCCGTCACCACGTACAGGTGCAGAGTCCGATTTCGACGGCCACATACATATATATACACATGGTCTTTAACGGACTTTAATAGAATTTAATTAATCTAGCAGAACTTGGTAGAAGTTAATTAAGTTAATAAAATTTAGTAGAATTTAGTTAAAGCTTTGGAATTTATCTATTAAGTATTTTACTAAGACATTTTTACTATAACTGGGCTAGTCCTATTATAGTACCCCCCCCTTTAGCTAAAGGTTTAAAATAATTTAATTTAGTTAAGAATTTATAATTTTACTATAGGTTGTATTTTTGCGTTAAGTGGCGGTCTTAGCAAGGTAAATTTAACTAATTAGACAGCTTTAACCGGAGGTTAAAGTTCCTTAATATTTTACGTATTACGTAACCGTGTTATAAACGTCGTAATATATTTTAAGTTCTTTTTAAATTTAAATTTCCTACTATTATATTTCGTATATTCGTGTTAGGTAGCAGTTATTTGCCTTTATATTATATCTATCTAGTTAAAGTAGGCCGCAAAGAATGGTCCTTATAGAATTCTTTTACTAAGAAAGGCGCGTTAGCCTTAATCTGGTTATAGGTTTTCTAAGTTTATATTTTATATCCTTCCCATTTAATAAGAACTTTAAATTATTTAGATTATATTTTCCATTATATATTATTAATTAAGTTAATAAAATAAAAACTGTTACCGTTATTAATAATTATAAAAGATAGTAGTGGAATTTCGCAAGTTATAGGATTATCTTTTAAAGGTTATAATAAGCTTATGTCACGGAGTAGGCACGAACCGGGATACAATGTACTAAACGAGGTAGTAATTGAGAAGGCTACGTACACGTAACTATGCGTGGTTGATACAAAGACATTAGATAAAGAAGAAGAGTCTTCGTGTGCTAGGTACAAGGTATAAATAGGGGCTGTAGGGGAACGTGCGTAGGTATCTCGGGACGAACGTGAAGGGCGGAGAAGGGCTAACAATTTTTTTTTCCCGTAATGGGTTTTTTTGGTATACACACGATACGATACGCCTCACAGGAGCTCAGAAGTAAGGGGGGGGTACTGTTACGGGACTTACTTGTTCTCACGTCTCTGCGCGTCTTTGACGTTCTTAACCCGTACTCTACGTTCTGCACTGCGCAGGCTCCGCCAGTTCGGTCCTTCCATGTTTTATCGTTAGGCCACTGACTTCTCAGGCCCGAAGTATAGCCCAGCTTCTGTCGCCAGCTACACTCCTGTCCTCGCCGCTTGGAGACGCTTTGCTGAAGCTCGTCCAGTCCCTTCCTCGCTTCTAGCAGCTCTACAGTCTTCCCTTGTTATCCTACTCCAGGTCCCCCTAAAAAATGGCCCCGATTTTTGGTATAAAACAGGCGATTTTGGTCCAAAATAGGCGTTTTTAGGTGGTATTTATAGCTTATTCGGCAGTATAATACGGTCGGTATAGTGTTCATGGTCGTGGTACAGGTTGGTACGGTTCGTATACAGGCTCTTGTCGGTGGCAGTACGGTGCTAGCGACAGGTTCGGGTTCCGTAGGCAAATTGGCACGGAGCTTATCGGTTTAGGTAGCAGTACGATGTAAGCGATAGGGTCGGTCCAGAGAGCTATGCTCTATCTGGCAGGGTACCTAGGGAGCGAGGCTCTACCTAGTTATGTTCGGGTCGTAGGCTTATCGGCACGACAGGTTATTAGGGTCGTTTCATAGGCGTATCGGCACGAGTCTTGTCGGTCCGTAGGCGTATCGGCACGGAGACTTATCAGATTTGTACGGCAGTAACGGGGCCAGGTCGGTAGGACAGCAGTACGATGCTAGCGTTAGGGTTCGGGTTTGGGGTTGTTATATAGTAGGATGCGAGCCATATAAGGTTAAACCGGAGGGCAGTAACGTGCCTGTTCGAAATTGGTAGCAGTAGGGTGCAAGCTAGGTCGTCTCGTAGGCGTAACGGCACGAGGTCTTATCGGCAGGTCCGTATGCAAATCGGCGCGGAGTCTTGTCGTACCAGATTAGAGCCCTAACGTCCTAGTCTACCTGCAGCCAGCAGCTCCTATTCCTACCCTCGCAAGGCGTAGAAGGGCATGCTCGCAACTAGTAGCCCTAGGCCCGCTAGGTACGTAGAAAAGGGATCCAATGTAGTATTACGGAGTAGGCACGAACTGGGATACAATGTACTAAACGAGGTAGTAATTGAGAAGGCTACGTATACGTAACTATGCGTAGTTGATATAAAGACATTGGATAAAGAAGAGTCTTCGTGTGCCAGGTACAAGGTATAAATAGGGGCTATAGGGGAACGTGCGTAGGTGTCTCGGGACGAACGTGAGCACGGGTCAAGAACGTCAAAGACGCGCAGAGACGTGAGAACGAGCGAGTCCCGTAACAGCTTACATAAAACGTCGGGTGTATTTTATCTTAATTAGTAGTTTAAGCTTATAAGTATATGGGCTTAGTTTTTTCTTAATTTAGTATAGGCCTGCAAACTTCTAGTTAAGTTTCTTTAAGGGCCGTTAAGTTTATAGGTTTTGTATATTTAGGTAAACTATATTATCTTGCTTAAAGTCCTATACGGGAGCTTATTTTTTATTTATATGCCATTCCTATACCATTTAAGCGTACGTTAATTTACTTTATAATAGTTCCGTTAACTGCTTTATTTAATTAGCAAAGTTATATACGTTAATTAACTGGATTCGTTTAATTGTAGGTCCTATTATATTAATTTCAGGTTATAGTTTAAATCTAAGTTAAGGGTCTTATCTATAGGTTGCGTAGAATAGCGTTACGCCTGTTAATACGCTTATTATATTATTCGCGGTAAACTTAGCTAAAGGCAGCTATTTTTCCCAGTCGTCTTATAGGTAGAAGCAGTATATTTATAAGTATTATTCTATAATCGCGTTTGCAATTTTAGTTTAACTATTTATCTCTAGATAAAACGCAGTTAAAGTTGTATTTAAATGCTTAATTATTTATATAGAGCTTACTAGAAGTCTAAAATAAACTGGCTTCTATAGTTGGATATTATTAAGTTAGAAAGTCCATATAGCTTAAAGACGTACTTAATAAAACATTTAGCTACTAATATCGCGTTAATTAAGTCTATAGATATTATATATTGCATTTTTATAAAATGGTTAACAACTACTATGATATTTATAAACCCGTTACTATTAGGCAAGTTAACTAGAAAATTAATTAAGATATCGCGCTATCTTTATATTGGAATTGGTAGCAGTTAAAGTACTCCTTACTTCTTTATAAGAGGTTTTTCCATATATATACCCTATATACTCAAACATATTTTCGTACGTAGTTATACATTATAGGCTAGTAATATGTTTGCTAAACAATTTTATAAGTCTTTATATAGCCAGGATACCCTACTATAGGGGAGTCGTGTATAAAATTAAGTATTTTAAATTGTAAAGGTTCGGAATTTAGAACAACTATCTTCTATTAATAGTATAATCGATTATTTTAAATTTCGCATTTAGCGAGTGTATAGTAAAAACTCAATAGCGCGATATAATTTTTACAGGCGATTTGTATCTCAGTAATAAATTATTGTATAAACAGAAGCTAACTAAGCACTATCTGAAGAGCCTACAGCGCCGGTAATCTATCTATCTAGAGTACTTTGCTTGCAAGCTTTACTTACCCGTAGGTTGAATTGCCGCTCCATCTGGTTTAGCAGAGCTATATTATTAGCTATAGTGTCCTCCTAATGCTCTACAAAGTGTTACACAACTATAAGAGCCTTAAGAGCGTCTAATAGCGACGATAGAGGCTCTATAGCGTCGTCTTCCTCAGGCACAACTTTAAGGCCTATTTTGCCTGTATAAAAGTTGATAATCTCCTACAGATTAACCTGCTTATTAGGCTTGTTATCCTTACCCTTAGGATATAGGAAAGTCTTTAGTTCGCGAGCGTCGTTACTAACCTATACGACAGCCTGGCATTTATAGAGAAGTTCTATAAGATCTAGCGGCGGAGGTAGCTCTTTAAGATTATCTGCCTTCTCCAGAATTGTTAATTTAGCCCAGCAATTACAAATTATAGCCTTAATAACGTCCTCTCCCTAAGCCTATGCTGTCCACCTAAGCGTATTATAAAGGTTTGTTTTCTTAACAGGATTTTCTGAATTAGTATAGTAGTTAATTAAGAAGTGGAGCCACTGTCGCCAATAGCCGTACTTAAAGTTTTATATAATGCCCTAATCCATTAGCTGGTATATAGAAGTACTATTTTTTAGTAGAAACTTAACGCGAATATTTATAGGTAGGGGAGTAAGCTTAATAGCTATAATGTAGGCGGAAAAGTTATTAAGTAGGAGAATAACTTATAGCTTACTAATGTGAGCATAGAAGGCCTTTAGCCACTTAGCCATAATATTAGCAGTTATCTAAGATTTGGCAAAGGCTCTCTATTATAGGCCTAGTGCAGAAATATTAATAGAGTGGAGAGCGTATGGCATTTTTAACTTGCCTATTGGTTATGGAGGAAGCTTGTTAAATCTAGTAGCATTACTATATAGCGCGAGCGATATCCGGGCCTTATCCTTTTTAATGCTAGGAACTAAGGCAGTAGTAAGGCCTTTGCTAACTGCCTAGCGCCAATAAAGGCTAGTTTTGTCTATATTATATATATAGGGTGCAAGAAAGTATAGACAGATCTAACGTAGAAGATTTATTTTAGTGTAAGCAGTAATAGGGACAGAGGCAATTTCGCCATGCTAGACGTATTACTTTAGGTTAAAGCGCTTCTTAAATTCGCCTAGCCATTTAGGTAAGAACTTAGGCATTAGTTTTCCAGTGTACTTAGGGAGGAGGTGCTGTAGGTCCTTCGCCTTTATCTATAGAATTTTACTAAAGATAAGCTGCCTATAAGCCTTAAGCTGCTGCTGCTATAAGAAAAGTATCTTCTTAAGTATCTCCTACTTGCTAGAGCAATGGTAGAAACTTATAGAGCTAGCAGCTGGTGTAGTGTTAAGATGCTTATAACAATCCTTTAGCGAGTTAGAGATAGTAGCCTGGCCAAGCTTACGCCTATATTGCTACTCAAACCAGGCAATAATTTCTTTTTACTTTGGCGGTGGCTTTTAGGAGAAGTAATAAGTACGTATAGCTTGCCGTTCTGCGTTAGAAATAGCTTTTAGAGGCATATTTAAAAGCGCGATATTTAAGGTAGGAGAGCCGATATATCGTATATCGGCGTAAGTAAAGATTTTTGCAGTGGGAGAATTTTGCTAAGGCACTAGTATTGGCTAATCAAGTTTATTGCCTAAAAGAGTATCACGCTATTGAGTTTTTACTGTAATATCTTTATACTATCGTTTTCCTATTTAAATCGCTTTTATTATATCTATTATCCATATATTGTTCTTATATTTATATTCCATTAGCTTATTAATTTCTATTTCCTATTTATTAATTTCCTATTTATTTCTATTAATTTCTATATCTAGAAATATAGGACGTAATTTTTTAAAACGTTTAGGGGGCAATAAAATCCGTAATTAATTTATAATCCGTTTATCTAAAGCGTTTATAAGTAGGTCCTATAATTATTGTATTAATATATTAGGCTTCTAATTAAGTTTGTCTAGTTAATATATAATCTTAAAGTTAAATTATAAGAGGTATTTAGCCTAACAAATTTGGCGCTATATTAATTGTTTTATAGTTATAAAGTACTACAGGTTCTTATAGTCCATTAATACGCATATTAGAAATAACAATCCTTTAAGCTTAGAACGCCATTATTTAAAGCATCTAATAATTATAAGTAATTCCTTATTATATATTTTATAGTTTAATTTAGCGGGGGCGAGTTTCTAAAAGAGAACGGCTACTAGATATAGTTTACCGTTTTTATTATATTGCGATAACACTCCCCCTAGGGTATAATTAGATAAGTCTGTTTTAATAGTATATTTAAGGTTAGGATTAAAGTAAGTAAGAATTAGAGTAGTTGTAAAGCAATATTTTAAGTTATTAAAAGCTTATTCGCATCTAGCGGTCCATTTAAATTTCACGTTCTTCTTTATTAGGTTTGCTAATAGCTAGGCAATTTCTAAGAAGTAGTTAATAAGGCAATAATAGAAATTTATAAATCCTAGAAATTCTTAAACGTCTTATATATTGCTAGGGCTTCCCTAGTTTATAATTACAGCAACTTTCTTAGGGTCTATTTTAATTCTATTATAAGATATAATTAAGCCTAAGTATATAATCTTAGACGCGTAAAACTTGCATTTTTTAATATTATATTATAAGCTCGTATCTTATAAGCGTTTAAGGACCATTCTAATATTTAGAAAGTAAAGACAAGTAAATTAAAATATTATTAATATACGCGGTAATAAATATATTAAGAAATTTATAAAGTGTATTATTAATATATTACTAAAATATACTAAGACCGTTCTTTATACTAAACGGCATTACTAAATATTTAAAGAGTCCCTATTATATACAAAAAGCTATATACTTTTTATCTTCTTTATATATACGGATTTTATTAAAGATAGTAACTATATTAAGCTTTATAAAGTACCGTGTCTTTACTAAATAGTTAAGCGTCTCTTAAATTAGGGGAATTAGATATTAGGTTTAAATCGTAATTACGTTTAGAGCTTAATAATTAATATAGAATCTTAAACCTCCTAGCTTTTTAATAAATAGTATAGGTAAGGCGAATAGAGATTAACTAGGGCAAATAAATCCTTTTTCTAAATATTTGTTAAGGTATTATTGTATTATATACAGTTCTTCTTATAATATACCATATAGCGGACTAAACTTCAGTATTATACCAGGCTTAAGTTCTATCTTAAAATTATACTTATCTTAATGCGGGGCTAGTTAGTCTATAAATTGGTTTTTAAACTCGTTAATTAGATTATAGTACTCTTTAGGTATAAAAGGTTAGGGATTAATATATTATTTTGGTTCTAGTGCTTTTTTAATACCTTTTATAGTTATAGTAAAGATTTTATAATCTTGTCTTTTTACTAATAAGATAAAGGGCGCAGCCTATATTATATAAATTTTAAGAGGTTTTAACAAAACATCTTTATATTCTTTACCATAATTGGTAATTATAGCTTTATTATCTTAGTTTAAGGTTTATAGCAAGGGTAATTTATATTATATTAAATTTAAATAGTTATATATATATTTATAGGGCAAATAGTTTTTTAAGTAATAACTTTAGCAGTAAGTTATACGGAACTTTAGTATTTCTTTAACCTAACTAATTAAGGGGTTATATTGCTTTAGCTATCTGTATCCAAGTATAACTTTATGTTGCTTTAATAGTATTATAAATAAGGAAATGTATTTAAGATATTTGCTATCTGCATCTTTACTAGAGTATAGTGCGTTAGTTTGCTATATATTAAGGGTTTACTATTAAAGCCTTATAGGCCTTAGTGTCACGGAGCGAGCACAAGCGGTGATAATATATAGCGAAGTAGATATTATTAAGCTATGTACATAAACTGCGTAATAAAGTCAAGACGTTGCGTGAGGAAAAGAAAGTAGGAAACAGGGGAAAAAGAGTACATAACGTTCGCTTGGTTGCTAGGTTAACGGGTACTATGCTACACATAGGCAGGGTAGAGCTTAGGTGGCGGTTCTGGTAGAACTTGGCAGAATTCGGCAGTTAGAGGTCCTTGAAGTTGCCAGTTAGCAACTCCGACAGTAGAGACGGCAGATTGCGGCGGAATACGGCAGATTGCTGTCAGATTGCCGTCTCGTGGTCGGTCTCCGGTTGTTCAGTCGGTGGAAACAGGTGGACGTGTGCAAGGTGTCACGGGGGTGTCCCGTAACACTTAGGGCTTATTAAATTTCTTTAATTTTAGGCATTAAGTTTTTATATAGTTTGTATTAATAAAGCCCATGCTAGTGGCTCCGCTGTCTATTAGGATTTATACTTCCTTCTATTTTTAAATATTTAAATTTCGCTAAGTATATTAAGGGAGTTATATTATATATTAGCGCTAAAAGAGCCTAGATACTTATACTCTTCTACTTTTTATTCTAAGGTGTAACCTAGCTTTAGAATAATTTGTTTTCTAAATTAACTAAAGGTAAGATACTTTATAGTAACTAAGTATAATTTAAGGACTAGAAGGAACTATAACGGACCTTTTTAAAAGGGTAGTGTTTGTATCAATTTAATAATATAAGTAAGTCATATCCAGGGGCACGAAATACGTATAGTATCGTATGCTCTTTTGGATGATAGTGACTGTCAATTCTATCTAGGTAGACTACGTAGTCTATATACTAACGCGCCTCCCCCTTAATTAGTTAGTATATAAGTGGTTGGTATACTAAACGCGTAACTACGCGTCTGGTATACCACGTGCTGTAATTATACACTGGCGGCACTTGAAAATAGACCCACTTATATATATAGCCCCTGTAACTACTTTAATAGAACCGTGGAACACAAAAGAAATATATAAAAAATCCCCCCCTAAGGTGCCTTCTAGGCTGCCTTCCAAACGGTGTTCCAAGTTGGCTGTAAGTCCTGCTTACGGTCCATAAAATAAACCGTACAGCCTTTTAACGGGCCGTAGATAAACCATACGGCCTTCTGGCGGGCCGTAAATAAACTATAAGTACTCTGTTAGTCTCGTTCCACCCATTTTATAACCTTTAGATTAAGCTTATTTGTGTTAATTAGGGTTTTAAGAGCTTAACACGGCTTTGCCTTAGTTATAGCGTCCACTAGGTTATCTCCGCTGCTAATTTATTTAACCTCTGTAATCTTACGTTGTTTATAGGCCTGATGTAAGCACATTAGGTTAACCATAAGCTTCTTCTCTTATATTATACCTAGTTTAACTATACAGTTATAAAGGGACTTTAAATTGGTGTATAGAACCAGGGGTAATTGCTCTAATTATAGAATCTTCTGGATTATTAACTTAATTGCGGCTTCTATATTAAAGCTATAAGCTAGTGCATATAGCTTAGAAGCTAGTATACTACAGGTCACTTATTTACATTTAATTAAATGTTACGGACAGCTTAAGTACGATGTTATAACTACTTGGAGAAGAGTCGGAGGAAGCTAGTTAGTTAATATAGGCACGGTCTAGGATGGATCCGGTGGAACTATATAACAAGGAATAGTAGCCAAGGTTATATAATATGATCTATATAATCTGTATAATCTGTATAATCTATACGGAGCGTATAGAGCACACGTACCTTACGGAGCGAAGGGATTTCTTAGGCGTATGGTTATGTATTTAATGGACCACAGTCCCTACCTAGATAGTTCTCTCTTTATAGTAAATCTTAGAATATAATTAGAGTTAATCTATTAGGCAACCACTCCACTAGTTATTATTATATTATTAACACTGTTCTTACCTACATACCTAGCCCAATAATAGGACCTACCGTAGTTTCTACTACAAGGTTCCGCTATACATTTACTACTAAGGTTACGGTATTAAACAAGGTCAAACAACATGCTACCCAAAGCACTATTTACAACGATATCAACGGCAGCCACAACCTTAAGGTTAGGAGATACTAGTATAGCGGACACGGATTCTTAAGTAGTTACATAAGGTTAGTTATAAGAAATAGTTAATCACTTATAGGATAATAGCAGGCTACTTAAAGAACGTATTAATAGAATTAGAGTAGCAAAGGTCAAGTTACCTTTAATTAAACAGTTTTTAGGAGAGAAGTTAAAGCTTAAAGGGTTTCTTATACAGATACATTTTAAGGTTATACAGAAAGGAGTAAAGTTAGCAATACCTACAAACTAGGTAGCGTACATAGGACTATTCTTAACAGAAAGAGCTCTAGAGTGGTTTAAGCCTTACCTTACAGAGATACAAGCAAACGGTATAACAACTACTAACCTAGACATACAGTATATATTTACAAGTTAGAACGGATTCGCAGAACAGTTAACACAAATATTTAGAGACCTTAAAGCAACTACAACAGCGGAACAAAAACTTCAGAACTTAGTACAACGCACTTTAGTAATTAAGTATACAACGCAGTTTCAAATACTAGCTATATAGGTTAAGTGAAATAACAGGGCGCTTATGGCACAGTATAAACAGAGACTTAAGGCTAAAGTCCAGGACATAATTATCTTAATAGAAAATGCGGATACCCTAAGAGAGTTAATAAACCAGTTAATAAAGATTAATAATAGGATCTATTAAAGGGAATAGGCCAAGAAGGGTCAGGATAGAGTTCCACAGTTATATAAGGCGCAGAGTACGCAATAACAGACGCAGAGTTAAAAACCATAGAGTGGCGCAAAGCCAATAGACCTAAGCGGTACTAAAGAAACCTAAAGATAGGAAAAGAAACTATAGAAACCTAGAGGTTAAGGATCTAGTAATTAAAGGACCTAGGAGTAGAGGCTAAACCAGGAATTTTAACAGCAGAAGATATTTAGGCAAACTCCATAACCAAAAAAATAGTTTAAAGATAGGGCTTGCATAAATTACAAAAAACAAGGTTATTTCGCCAGAGACTATAGAGGTGGTTAGAGTAACTACGCAGTAAAGGGAACCCAACTAGTAGGAGAAACGTACGTACAAAGGGATAATAGTATACTGTAAGAAATAAAAGAATGTTTAATTAACAGTTTTACGTATTATTATAACAACATATACCAAATTTATAAGGACGCTAAGTACGGCGTAAGCTATTAGCTATAGGAGCTATTATTATCTAAGTTTAAAGGAACCAACAAACCAGCTTATAGATCGGACATTAAAAACAATAAATTTAACACAGGCGAAGCATTTACCAATAATAAGGCAATAAAGGTAGCTTACTAGGAGCATACAAACCTTAGAAAAGTTAAAATAGAAGCAGAAACTAAGACTATCACAAAACAAGGTTTAGTAACGGGCATTATAATACCATTAGATACGATTTCCATTACTTTATAAAATAAAAGGAGCAACATTTAAAGAAAACTAAGTAAGTAGATAACTGCTAGTGCTAACTTATTACTTAATAAAGGCAAAAGGCCACAGGTCCAAGATTCTTAAGAAGAGATAAGAAAGGCTCCAGACTTACTAGGTATAATAAGGACAGCTTAAGAACCTATAAAAAACAAAAACTAATAGGAAAGAGCAGCAACTTAGTTTAGTAATAAACAAATAAGTATAGGACGCCAGTTTAAGAACCAAGAGTTTAGGGAATAAGTAAGAACGTCGTTAGGTAACCAAGATTTTAAAAAATAAATAAGGGCCACAGTAGTTCTAGGTAAAAGTAGTATTCAGCCTAAAGATTAAAAAGTTAATACCACGGTTAAGAAGCAAGACGACTTCAAGAATCTAGCTACAAGACGCAGAAAATAAGAAACTATGGATAAGTTTAGGACAAGAATTATTATATAGTAAAAGTAAAAGCTAGACAAGAGGTTAGCTATACTAGGTTATATAAAGGATAGAGCACCCATACAAAGAGTTACTAATAGGCCAAGTACAGGGACACTTAGGGTAAAATAGCTAGATAAACTAGAATAAGAAGAGGATCTAGGGATTCCAACCAGGTTTAAAAAAAGATATACTAAAGGATATTACAATACAGCAATAACAAGGTACTTTCTTATAGATAAACCATACATACTAAACCAGCTGTATGGAAAGTGGTATAGGCAACAAAGCAATAACAAATAGGCAGATTTCTATATATGGCTAAACAAAAAAGTTGTCTAAAACCAACCCATTACGGAAAAACGCATAAATTATATTAAAGGAGCATTAGTTATAATATTAAGGAACCTAGAAAAAGGATCTAGGGACTAAAGAAGTAAGTAATAAATCTTAGTACCCGCAAATAAAAGACCAACAGTTAGATCGGCCAGACAGAGGTTTAAACTTAAAAGTAAAGATAAGCCAAGAGTAAACCTAAGTCACTTAGCGCATTATATACTATTATGGATAGCTTATGTAGATAATACCTACAATATATATAGAGCACTAAAAGACAAAAACCGGAAGTACCCAGTAAGGATATATTAGGCACCAAAAGAAAAGCGGTTTAGAAACGCCAAGTATATATATAGATGGCACCCAGTAGAAGTATAAAGCTAAGGGGACTTAATACTTTAACTAGAAAGATTTCTTACAGAAGAATACCTAAATAGATAATAGTGGTGGGAGTACCTAAAGAACACTTATCTATGGCATATAGAGGAAAAGAAACGAACTAAGTATTAGTTAAGGTTAGACTAAGTATAAGCGGGATCTAGCAGCCAACAGTTAGGAAAAGGGGAGACGCATAGAACCAGAGGGAACTAGTATTAAAGCCTTAGACCCTTAAAGGAATACAAGGACAATATCTAAACTTATAAGTTAAATGGCAAGATCAGTAATTCAAAGCGTTAGTAGATAGTAGAGTAATAAGAAACCACATATTACCAAAAGCAATAAAAAGGATAGGGTTACTACACAGACAAAAGGAACACCTATATCTACTTATAACAATTTCAGAAGATCAGATAGCCTATAGAGGAGGTATTATTAATTTTAAAATAGGACCTATTTAGCTAACCATTAAAGGGAGACCAGTTAGAATGTCTTTTAATATCCTACTATTAGGACAGGATAAGGCGATACTAGGAATGCCTTAGTTATAGGAGTATAATCTAAAAATCAATTAGGTTATAGGTTAGGTCAATATTAGGGATACTTAATAATATAAAATGCAATAGTAAACTAAGTTAGTATAGTACTAGGTTGGAGTAACGTATAAAAAAACTAAGTGGGGCTTAAGTTATATACCAAAAAGATACTATAAGTATGGAAAAAAGTTATGGTTACTAAAAAGTAAAAAGCTGTTAGAGTATATAGTATAGGACCATAAGATAGAACTAAAAGAAGGAATAAGTCTAAAATTCTTTCCAGTCTATAAGCTTACTAAAGTAGAGTTAATAGCGCTTAAAGAGTTTGTCTAGGAGAACTTATAAAAGGGATATATTAGACCATTATAGTTATCAGTAGGATATCCAGTGTTGTTTATCCTAAAGAAAAACGGAAAACTTAGGATATGCGTGGACTATAGACAGTTAAACAGCATTACTAGAAAGGATAGGTATCCTTTACCCTTAATTAGCGAAATCTAAGACAGGATAGGCAATATAAAGATCTTTACAAAGATAGATCTAAGGTGGGCGTACCATTAGATTAGAATTAAGGAAGGCAATAAATAAAAGGCAGCCTTTAGGTCAAAGGAAGGACTATATAAGCCATTAGTTATACAATTCGGGCTTATAAACGCGCTAGTAACGTTCCAGAAACAAGTTAATAGTATATTAGGAGAACACCTAGACGAGTTTATTATAGTATATCTTAATAATATTATTATCTACTTAGAAAGTGAGAAAGAACATAGAGAATATATTAAATAGGTATTAAAAAGACTATAAAAAGAAAAGATGCTAATAGCAATTAAAAAATGCGAGTTCTTTACAAGAAAAACTAATTTAATAGGATTTATTATTAAACTAGGAAAAATCAGCATGGACCTAAAGAAAGTTAAAGCTATAGTAAGTTAGCAAGAACTAGAGAACGTTATATAGTTAAGGTCGTTCTTAGGGTTTTATAACTACTATAGGAGGTTTATAGCACAGTGGTTAAAGAGTATTAAGCTATTTACAAGGTTAACAAAGAAGGAGGAACCGTAGGTTTAGGGTAATAAATAGAAGGAGCTATTCTAGAAACTTAAAGAGTTATTTACCTAAGAGCTAGTCCTCAAGATCTATTAACTAAAGTTAGAAACGGTTATTAAGATAGACGCATTAGACTTTACACTAGGAGTATATTTACTACAGAAGTACTAGGACACATGGCATCTAGTAGCATACTATAGTTAGAAGATGATACCACTAAAGCTAAACTATAATATCTACAATAAGGAGCTGTTAGGTATAGTTATAGCACTTAAAAAATAGAGAGCATTTTTACAAGGTATAGAAAAACCGTTTATGGTTAAAACGGACTATAAGAACCTTATAGAATTCCTAATAATAAAGAAACTTAACTAAAGACAGGTTAGATAGGCGGAAATACTTACAGAATACTATTTTAAAATTCAGTATACTAAGGGTACAGACAATGCACGAGTAGATACACTAAGTAGAAAGGCTGAACTATAAAGTAACAAAAAGCCGTTAGGAGCGTTGTTATAAAGGGATTAAGATAGATTAATTAGGTATAATTATCTAAGGATTATAGCAACTAAGGAAAGTCAGATCTATAAATTACCAGAGAGTAATTAAACACAGAAGATTAGAGAAGTATAGGTAGAGGATCCAGACTTAGAGCAATATAAAAACAGAGAAGCAATGTATATACCTAAGTCTATTATAGAAGAGTTTATTAAGGAATTCCACAAGGGAATAATATAAGGACATAATAGGTCTATAGGACTAGTATTAAGACTTTAAGAGAAATATATTATTTAAGGAATCTAGGGATTAGCAAGATAAGTTATAAAAGAATATCTAAATTACTAAAGAAACAAACTAATAAGGTATAAGCTGTATAGAGGGCTACAACCTATTAAGACACCAGGAAGACTATAGGAAGTTATATTATAGGACTTTATTATTAAGTTACTAAAGTTAAGAGATCCTATTATAGGATAAGATTATAACGCGATTTTAGTAATAGTGGACAAGTTAACAAAGTAGGGATACTTTATAGCATACACTAAAGAGATATTAGTAGAAGATGTTACTAGAATCTATATAAAGAAAGTATTTATAAGATATAGAGCACCAGACAAGATTATATTAGATAGGGATCCAAGATTTATAGTAGTATTTTAGGAAGTGTTTCTAGCAGAATAAGGAGTTTACGCAGCTACCTCTACAGTATATTATCCGTAAATGGATAGATAAACAGAAAGACTAAACTAGACACTAGAATAATATTTAAAACATTATATTAACCACACGCAGAATAATTAGGTATTGTTATTACTAGTTACATAGTTTACATACAATGCAATACTATAAGAAGGAATAGGGATATTATTATTTAAGGCGAATTACGGGTACAAACTAAGAACATCATTATTACTATATTAAGCAAAGAAGACGAGTAGCATAGCTAAGTAAAGAATGGAGATATTAATAAATCTTTATACAAACCTTAAAGAAACAGCTAAACTAGTATAAGAATAAATAAAAAGGTACTATAATGCTAAGAGATCTAAGGGACCAGATCTTAAGGAGGGAGATAAAGTATAGCTACTATACAAAATTTTTAAGAGTTAACAACTAAGCAAGAAGTTAGACTACGTTAGACTAAGACCTTTTAAAGTTAAGTAAAGAATTTTATTAGTTACGTATAAGTTAAACCTACTAGCCAAAATAAAGATCTACCCTATACAGCATGTCGCAATACTAGAACTAGCACATAGAGATATTAAGCCACCAGTTTATAAGGCAGACACATATAGAGGACAAGAAGAAGACGAATAGTAAGTTTTAAAGATTATTAGTTACGAGGACGTAGATAACGAAACATAGTATAAAGTAAAGTAAATAGGCTATAGTAAGACTACCTAGAAACCACTAAGCAACCTAGAGAATACTATAGGAAAGGTACAGGAGTATTAGAAGAGAAAGGGTCAGGTAATATTAATAAAGAAGGATTGCTAAAAAACGAGTTACCTAAGGGGGACCTAAGAGGAGCACCTACCAAGCTACTTAGAGTTATTTCCCTCTTAGTTAGAAGAAAAACTGTTCTTTTATTACTAAGTTCCTGCAGACCTTGCCAAATAAGTTTCTACTCCTTAAAACGGACCTTCTCACAAACCTTAAAACGAAGAAGACGCGCCAAGGCAGATAAGTACGCCTTATAAGCAGCACGAGTATGCTAAAGCTTAGCAAGGGAAGCTAAGAGCTTATTATTAAGTTTTGCAGCGGTAGATTAAACACAAGACCCTATAATAAGTTACTTAGGGAACTTAAAGACTGTTAAGAGTTATAGAACGCGTATACTTAGCGTTAAAAACAGAATAAATATTATAGGATAATCGAACGTTTGCTCTAGTGCACTCCAAATAAGAGGACGGTTGTTAGGTAGAAGGACTCGCTAGCGCAATATAAACCAACCCCTCTTTCGCACAACGAGAATATAGAGACAACATTATCTTACCTAGTAACAGTATAGAGGAAACCGTACGCGCACAATAAAGGGTTAAAGAAGAAGAAGATACTTTAGGTATAATAAGTAAAGATATTAACCAAATTAATTAAACGGACATTACACCTCTAGTAGACAACTTAGAGATATTAGGAATCTTTAAGGACAAAAATAAAGAGAAGGGAGATAGTATTACGGACAGCTTAAGTACGATATTATAACTACTTAGAGAAGAGTTAGAGGAAGCTAGTTGGTTAATATAGGCATAGTCCAAGATAAATCCGGTGGAACTATATAACAAGAAATAGTAGCTGAGGTTATATAATGTGATCTATATAATCTGTATAATCTATGTAATCTATACGGAGTATACAGAGTACACATACCTTACGGAGTGAAGGGATTTCTTAGGCGTATAGTTATATATTTAATGGACCACAGTTCCTACCCAGATAGTTCTCTCTTTGTAGTAAATCTTAGAATATAATTAGAGTTAATCTGTTGGGCAACTACTCCACCAGTTATTATTATGTTGTTAACACTGTTCTTACCTATATACTTAGCCTAATAATAGGACCCACCATAGTTCCTGCTACAAGGTTCCGTTATATTAAAGACTAGTAGAGTATATTTACATCCTAATTATAGTCCGTAAGTACAATTATAAAGCCAATTTGTAATGATAGGTCCCTATTATTAGCGAAGAAGGCGTCCATAAATACTAGTACGCTAAGAGAATTCAGGTCTAGTGGTATAAAAGTAAGCCCTCTTGTTGCATTGTTAATTTGCCACTAAATACGCTTATTAAGCTGCTTAGTATTTTCCTCTTGCGGATCTATTACCTAGGCCGCAAAGGATAAATTATAGGCAGATTTAGGTTGATAGACTATAGTAATATAGGCGCCTCTTACACGCTATACAACGTATTGGTCCTTTGTATTTATAGTCTTATAGGTCTCTCTACGGGAACTAGTAAGGTCTGTAGGCTTTACTATAATAAGCCTTAGGTTTTAAGCTTGGCGTTCCTAAGTTAACTAGATTAAGTTGCCCTTTTATATAATTAAGCCTCCATTAAACTTAATTGGGGTCTGCTTAGTTAACTACTCTCGCGGCTTTACTAGGAACCTGGCTTTTTATAGTTTAGTTTCTTTAGTGTCCATAAAGGTCTGGTTTAATAGGAAGAGGGTATTATCTGTTTAAAATCCAACAATACTGAGGCCGTTTAATGGGGTGTATAGGAGGCAGGGGTCGTAGGTTAACTATTCCATTTTAAGTTTACTAACGTAATGCTAGTGATACGTTTTAAACCAATGGTTTCCAGCTTCTGGCACTCCGTAAAGGGGTTTTATAACCCATAAAATTATTTCTGGTTATAGGTTGAGCTCACGAGGTAGTTATATAAAGATGTCCCTACTTAGGTAGGTGTTGGACTGCACGTAGGCTTGTAAGATGTCCCGTAAGTAGAGGGCTACGGGTTTAGTTTGCTGTAGTCCCGGCGTAAGTACAAGTATAATCCGTTAGCTAACTTGTTAAATTATAGGTAATTGCGTAAGGACTAAGTCCTTTCCTTAGTTGTTATAAGCTTATATAATGAGCCTTAACTTTTTAAAGGCTTTGTTAGTACTAGGGTGCTTAATTTTGTTAATAAAGCGTAAGTTAAATATACGGACGCCTTATAGAACGTCTCTCTCCATTATAACCGCAAAGGCGCCCTTTTTAAGTAGTCCATTAATCTCTTTGTGTTGTAAGTCCGTAAAAGGGGTTTCCTGTACTAGAACTAATATATCTATAGGTGGGGGTTGTCTTATAGATGTACCTACGGAGGTTAGGTAATTCTCTGTTATAGGGTTCTTGGTTACGGGGTGCTTTTAGGGGCGTCCTTAACTATGCTTTATAGCAGGTTTAGTAGGTTTAGTGAGTTTCTAGGGGACTTCTAGGGTAGGTAGGGGTGCTTCTAGTTTGTCTAGTTCGGCGGGTGCTTCCAGTTCGTCTGGTTTAACGTCATAGGTGTTTTTAGGCCAAAAGTAAGGTTTTACAGATGTGCTTCTAAAGCTAGTTGGTCCGCTAGGGAGTTATACGCAGCATGTTTCGTCTTCTATAACCAGTAAACAATAAGGTCTAGTCTAGTTGCCGCTCTTATGCTATATGAGGACTTCAGAATTAAGCGGGAGGTTATGTACTAAGGTCGTGTTAGGTCCGTTACGGTAGTATAGGGCGCTATTAACGGTTTGTTTGGCCCGTAGCTTAACTATTTCGGCTATTACCTTCTGTATTGCAGCCGCTTAATCCGTGACAGATGGGGTAGGAGGGTCCAGTTTACCTATCCTTAGGTAGGCTCCATAAACTAAGAGGGTGGGTACTAGTCTGTTAGGGCTAGCGGTGTTGTTAATAGCTTTTATGGCTATTTGTAAAGCTAGTTCCTTTTAAATGTCCTTATACTTATCTGTAATAATCTAGTAAGCTCTCTATAGAGCTAGGTAAGCTTGCTTAACAAGCCTAATAGACTAGTGCGCCTTAACTAGAACAGCTTTTATTAAAATAGCCATGGCCATAGCGTACTATTGGAATTCCTTGCTAATAAAGTTCCTACTGGCGTTATAGGTGATATACTCAGGGGGTTTAACGTATATATTAATCCAGTAGGTCCATAAAATATCCCAAGTATATTTTGTGGATATATTTTATAACTAATAGGCGGCTTAATAGCGGGTTACCTTGTTAATTATATATAATACTAGGCTGCCGTTAATGTACATAATGTCTACATATACTAAGTGGTTAAAATTAAGGTCTTTATAAAGAGTGAACTTAAATTGGCTTAGGGAATGTCTGTATTTCTAGCAGAAGGTGCAGTATTTAGTTAGGTGGTTAATTGCCTTCCTATTAACGTTATTATGTCTAGAGCGTTTAAGGACTCTATACAGCTTTTTAGTTAATAGGTGGCCAAAACAGTGGTATAGGCGGTGGATTTCCGTACTGGTGAGGTAGCACGGGTTATAGTTAAAAGATTCCTAAATGTAGGTCTGTAAAGTCTCTCCCTATATAAGGAACGGGTGTCTAAATTGTTGTGTAATTAGTAGGGTAACATGCTTACTTCCTAGGGCAGTTGTGGGGCCAATTAAGGTGTCTGTAATATTATTGTAGTAGACCTATAACCTATTTATATCCGCAAGGCAAAGTAGAAAAGAGGTGTCCGCTTTTACTATGTAAAAGTTAACTAGGCTAATTGGAGTCTTAACTATAACTAATCTAATTAATATGGTTAAGCTAATACCGAATTAGACATTTACGGCCCTAGTTTGTATAGTGTTAATATCTATATTGTTATTTGCGGTAGTCTTATATGTAAGGTATTGTCTGTAACCTGCAGTAGACTTCTTGGAGGCACCTGTATTGATTATAATGCTATAGAATTCTTTAGGGGTATAGCGTTTTATAGTAATATATATAAATGGGTCCTGTTTATGGTCCATAATATCTATAATAGGTCTAATGGGTATGCTTACGGGTTGGTTTTTAGGTGTAATTAAGTGTGTAAAGGAGCAGTTGGCTAATATAGTTATAATATTAAAGGCTTGGCCGTCCGTAAAAGGTCTAAAAGTAGTTAGGAACGTTTCTAAGGTCTCTTATTCCTAAGTATCTAAGTTAAAGTTAATTATAAGGGCTTTCATTAACTTGTTAAGAGACTCCTTTACTTCCTTTCCTTTATAGTCTAGGATAAATTGGTTGATTTAACTATTAAATCTCTTCTTGGACTTATTACGTTCTTTCTAGGTATACCTTATAGACTAATATCCTTCCTTACTGCATATAAAGCACTTCTAGCTGGTTTGTCTATGGGGGTATGCTTTTGTACGGGAGTTAGTATAGGGGTTACGGGTGGGGCTTAGTCGGTACGGGTACTACTAGTGGTAGCGGTGGTCCGTAAAGTAGGCATCTAAGTCAGTTTGTAGGTTTTGTAGGTCCGTAATAAAGGCTTGAGTACTGCCTAGCGGGTTTAAAACTTTATATATTATAATGGAGGACCGTAAATTGTTAATAAGGCCAGTTAAGGTATCTATAGGCTTATAATAGGTATATTTGTAGGGCTCTACTTTCTGGTAAGCCGTAATGAGTTTGTTATACAGGAAGTCGTCTGTTTGAAGCTTAATATTAAAGCCATGCTATAGGTGCTAAAGGTCTTTAATAAGAATTTGTAGGCACTCTATAGTCGATTTTTTGGTATTCTTGTTAATTACTGTCCGTAACTTAATCGCATTCTATTAGGTAAGGATGTTACGCTTATATTCCGGCCCTTTAAAATAGTTGTGTATGGCTTTATATAGCTTATTAAAGGGAACACCAAGGGGGTTGCTCTTAAGGTTGGTATAGTAGTGGTTAAGGGCTAGGCCGCGCAGTATAGTAGAATAGGCTTGGCTAAATTCCTATTTAGGAATATTAGCCTTCTGACAGAGGTCCGTAAAGATAGTTAGTTTAAAGTTAAAGTTGTTGTTTTTACTGCTGTACTTAGATTCGTCAGTATAGAGCTTAGCTAGGTTAGCTAGCTCCTTACCGTAGGTTTTTACTTAGGTGGTTTGCGGATCTGTGACTTAAATAATGGAAGTATTTTGGTCCGTATTTTGGTTTATAGGGGTGTTGTGGTCCGTAACTTAAGTATTGGGTATGCTTTGGCCAGTAAAATTAATTCTAAAGCCACTAGGGTCTGTAGGACGAATTTGGTTAAATGGGTTAGCTATAAGGCTAGAGATCCTATTAAGTTTAAAGGAAGCAAAAAGTCTACCAGTTTTGATATAGTCTAGGATTTCCTCTTTAGTCCATTCCGTTTGGTTCTCCTTATATATTATATTGTATAAGGACCGTGCAACAGTAACTTATTTATCCCTTTTAACCTATACACCTTAGTGACGTAAAAGGGCTTGTAGGTTACGGATAGCAATAGGGTTGCAAGCCTTAAAAATAGCTTCCGTAAAGTCCGTAAAGTCTTCCTTATATTACTTCTATAGGTCGTTATTTATAAGCTTAAAATATCCATATTTAAGGATTTTGAATTTAATGTAGTTGTTGACGTCAGTTATAGACGTAAGGTCGACTCCTTGGCTCTATTTCTCTTAACCTTCGTCAATCTGCTTGCTTGTATCTGCCATATTGTGTGGCGTAGTATATTTGTATAAGCTGTAATGGGTCAAGAGGAGCTTATAGCAGGTGGTTATGGCTTATAGTGGGTGGAGGAGGTCTTGTAACGGTCTGTAATAGTTTAAGAGGGCTTGTAATGGTCTATAAAGGCGATTAACAGGTCCGTAATGGTTTGTAGGAGGGCAGGGGGTTCCGTAAAGGTCTGTATTTGCGTCTATAAACTTCCGGTAAACCATACTAAGACTTAAATAAGTATACAGAGTTGGTGATATAGTCCGTAATCCCCAACTTCCAACCTTCTAGTAGGTCGTACTAGGATATAAACAGGTGGTCGCTGTCGTGTATCGCTTGGGAGGAGGTGTTAAGTGATTGCTAATCTGTGCGCGCTTACTGATCAGTGTTTATATCAATTTAATAATACAAGTAAGTCATATCCAGGGGCACGAAATACGTATAGTATTGTATGCTCTTTTGGATGATGGTGACTGTCGATTCTATCCAGGTAGACTACGTAGTCTATATACTAACGCGCCTCCCCCTTAATTAGTTAGCACACAAGTGGTTGGTGCACCAAACGCGTAACTACGCGTCTGGTATACCACGTGCTGTAATCATACAGGTAGGTTTAACCATTCCTTTAAATATATCCCTTTTTACCACATCTAAAGCATTCTCTATTTATGGCTTAAGTTTTTTATTTATTGGTTCCTAAAGGTATATAGAATTAAGCGGCATTAAGGTCTATAGGGTTATATATAAGGCCTTTAGGTTTTAGAGATAGATTACGCTTTAGAGTATATACTGGTTTTATAGAGTTCAAGATATAAATTATAGTTAGCTTTAGAGAAGAAGTCTATTTATTATATTAAAGGTCCTTATTAATTTATTAATATATTATAGCAAATTTAGATAGGTCTTTTAGTAGTTCTCTACCTATTAACTAGGCTCTAATTTTATCTAAAATAGCTTATTAAAGGGCAGTAACTCTAGCGGCTTTATTCCAATCTAACTTACTAATATAGCCTAAAAATTCCAGAAAAGGCTAGTAAAGTCTTGGTTCCATTATTATAGGTTTTTAAGTTTAGTAATAGCTATATACTTATAGCTAGCGTTATTATACATTCTTTTTAGTAGAGAGATAAAGATTTTAAAATTAATAAAGGTGCCATTATGGAAGAATAGATCTATAGTGCATATAGCGTCTTTACTTAAATAAGATATTCCATAACTAACCTTACTAGCTTTAGTAGGGTATTAATTATTAATTATTAAAAGTTTAAGACGGAGCTTAGTTATAAAGGGATGTAGGTTATTTTAATTTTTATTAAATATTAAAGGATTAAGGAGCTTTTTAGATTTTATAGCGGATATTAAATTTATTATAGATATAGGTTAAGTTACTATTACTAGTTTAAAGTTTGCGTTTAAGGGGCCAGGCTTGGATATAGTTATATTAATTTTGTTTATAGGTAGTGTTAGGGTCTTTAATATAAGTGCTTTAATATTGCAGAGTTCTTCACGCAGTGCTTCCATTAATTATTAATACTAGGTTTTTAGTGCAGCCTATTACTAAGCTAAGGCATCCATAAATGACTATTATATTATAGTTAACTATTCCCTAACCAGGGATATAATGCTTATAGTTATTAAAGGGGATTTAGGTTCGTTTACCATTTTAATAGTAGTTATTTTAATGCAATGTAGTATAAGGGCGCGAAAAGGCTTTAAGGAAGATTTAAAGGAATAATATAAATTCTATCTAAATCTAAGAGTATATAGCTCTTGCAGAGAACAAGACATTGCATAAAGAAAAGAAAGGAATAATAAGAGAAATATATAATTAAATAGTTAGGGGTCTTGGTGGTCAATACGTGCGCATATACGCACGCAGTCTTTAACGGACTTCGGTAGAATTTGATTAATCTAGTAGAACTTGGTAGAAGTTAATCAAGCTGGCAGAATTCGGCAGAATTTAGTCAAAGCTTCGGAATTCATCTGTCAAGTGTTTCACCGAGACATTCCTACTATAACTGGGCTAGTCCTATTACACTATACATTTAAACGGTGGTCGTCTAGGGTGCTTCCCTAGGAGGCCTTAATTTGATTTAGTGACGGGCCGATATTAAAGCTCTGGTTTAATTCGATCAACCGATTAATTAAATCGTTCGTAGTATTCGCTGGCTAGTTGTTTAAACGGTCGTCGTCTAGTTCTGGTAACGGTTGTCTGGCCCTAGGACAGTTATCTGGTTCTGGCGACGGTCGTCTGGTTCTGGTGACGGTCGTCTGGTGACGGTGACGGTCGTGTAGTTCTGGCGACGGTCCTCTGCTAGCTGTCGTTCCAGTACCTCCTAAGGTAGGGAGGATAGGGTAGAGTATACAGCTCGGCCAGTGTTGCCGAAAGCTCCGTTGGTGCTTGCCAAGGCGCTAAAACCTCGGGCAGTGTTGATATTCCGACTCCGACAGAACTTCACTTGGTACTTAACTCAACTATTACCATATTATGTTTTAACTTAATAATGCTATTATAATTTAATGATAATGTATATAGAGCTACATAAAAGCTTTAATTAAATACTACTTACTATTTATTATAATTTTAAACGAGCTTAGTAATAATATAGACTAGGTATGTTTTAGGAGGTTATATTAAGGTTATATTACAGTTATATTAAGGATCTAATTTAACTATAGATTTTAAAGAACTCGTAATCTAGAGTAGGAGAGATATTTATTAATATTCTATCTATATTATTATCTTAATTTAACTAAACTATATTAGTTACCTAAATCCCTATTAGCCTCTAGAGAATAACTATAATAACTTTAATATAAGTAGTATAGGTATATATTTAGATTATATCTATAATTTAATATACAATAGACACCACTTAATAGTCTAAATATATAATTTTATAATAAGATAAAGTAATTTCTAGTAGCTATAATAAGGATCTAATAAGGATATAGACTAAGAACTTCCTTAAAAATAGTTAGGTAAATCCTTTAACTAGGATAGATATAGTATAAGATATATATTATATCTTAAATATATCTACGTTATATCTATAATCTAATCTTAATAGATTATTAATAAGGTTTTTAGCAGCTCTATTTAAGATCTAAATACTAGTATAATAGCTATATATAGTACCCTAGCGAATAGGTAGTGGCTTCTAAGCTATATTCTAAAGAATCTCTTTCCTAAGGCAATCTAGACTTAAAATAGTAGTAGGGGTAAGGATTCTAGCACTTATAATGCTACTCCTTAGCTAAATACTATAAAGGGGCGCATTTCTAGTACCCTAGCTCTATATACTAAGGTATAGTATATTAGACTTAGTAAGCGCCTAGGGTAGACACTATTCTTCTATATTAAGGTAATATTTAAATTATATCTAGGTTATATCTAGGATCTAATCTTAATATAGCACTATAGTAAATATTCCCTTATCTATATTCTACTAGAGGAGATTTTCTATACATAGAATTATACTATTAAGAAGACTATAAGTTATAAGTGCTATATAAATTTATTTTACCCTAAATCTAACTATAATAGGATCTAAATACTAAGGCTATTATTTATACTTAGGAAATAAATTTTATAAATAGTTATAGAGGATTAATTAAGTATATTAAATCGTATTTCCTAGTAAGATCCTAAATATATCTATATTATAACCTCTTTTTAACATTAAAATAAAGAAAAATATAGGCTATATAATTTATAGCGTAAAGCCTAGAGGTTAAAAAGAACTAGAATTAGATAACTTAGAAAGTATATTTATTTATATATATATCTATATTATATCCTGGATCTAACTCTATTTAGCGGCTTAGTAGACCCTTTATTAAGCTATTTATATAGAAAGGAACTAGATATTATATATCTTATTAATAAGGTAGTAAGAAAGGCTAGAATTTATAATTATATAAACTATTACTCTTTTATTTAGGATATATTGCTAATATAATTTAGTTTTCCCTACTATACCAACACCTTTAACTACTAAAGGTTATAGAAAACGTTAGGCTACTTTAGTATATCTTTATATATTATAGATCTAACTATATTATATAGAGGACTAAGTTACTATATATATTATATTCTGCTCTAGAGTTCTACTAAAAAAAGATAGTAAGGTAAGTCTAGGTAGTTATAACTATAACTTAACTATAATCTAACTAAAATAGAACTTTATTTTACTAAACCTAATACTATAGATATTATAGATAACCTTAAGGGTAAGAAGTTATTTAATATACTTAAGAGCTATAATAACTGGCTAATATAGGTTATATATTAGATATAGTATGGTTCTATTATAACGGAACCTTGTAGCAAGAACTACGGTGGGTCCTGTTATTGGGCTAGGTATATAGATATAAATAGGTCAATAACATAATAACAACTAATAGAGTGGTTGCCCAATAGATTAACTCTAATTATATTCTAAGATTCACTACAAAGAGAGAACTATCTGGGTAGGGACTATAGTCCTTTAAATATATAACTATACGCCTAAGAAATCCCTTCGCTCTATAAGGTACATATACTCTATCTACTCTATCCTATAGATCACACAGATTACACAAATTATATAGATTACATTATATAACCTTAGCTACTATTCCTTGTTATATAGTTCCACTAGATCTATTCTAGACCGTGCCTATACTAACTAACTAGCTTCCTCTAACTCTTCTCCAAGTAGTTATAACATCGTACTTAAAGCGTCCGTAATACCATCTCCCTCCTTTTTATCTTCGTCCTTAAAGATTCCTAACATCTCTAAGTTGTCTACTAGAGGTGTAATATCCGTTTAATTAATTTGGTTAATATCTTTACTTACTATACCTAAAGCTTCTTCTTCTTCTTTAACCCTTTATTGTACGCATATAGTTTCTTCCATACTATTACTAGGTAAGATAATGCCGTCTCTATATTCCTGTTGTGCAAAAGAGGGGCTAGTTTATATTGCGCTAGCGAGTCCTGCCGTTTAACAACCATCCTCTTGCTTAGAGTGCACTAAAGCAAATATCTATTCTTTCTATAACGTTCGTGCTGTTTCTAACGCTAAGTGTGCGCGTCCTATAACTCTTAACAGTCTTTAAGTTCCCTAAATAATTTATTATAGGGTCTCGTGTTTAATCTACCGCTACAAAACTTAATGGCGAGCTTGTAAGTGCCTTAGGCGAGATTCGTTGTTTATAAAACAAAGATCACGCTTATGCTAAGTGGGTAAGAGATAAGGAACATTATACTCTTAAAGCCCATACCTCTGCTCACGCTCGGTTACTCCGTCTTAAAAAGGGTTGTAAGAAGGTTCATTCTAAGGAGTAAAAACTTATTTAATAGGGTCCGTCTAAGCTAGGTAATAAAAGAATGGACCTTCCTCCTATAAGGGAAACAACTCCAAGTAGCTCGGCAATTACTCCTCTTAGGTCCCCTTTAGGTAACTTATTCTTTGGCGATTCTTCTTTGTTAATACTACCTAACCTACTTTTTTCTAATACTCCTATACCTTTCCTATAGCGTTCTCTAGATTGCTTAGTAGTTCCTAGGTAGTCTTACTATAGCCTATCTACTTTACTTTATACCATGTTTCGTTATCTACATCTTTATAACTAATAATCTTTAAAACTTGCCATTTATCCTCTTCCTGTCCTCTATACGTGTCTGCTTTATACACTAATAGTTTAACATTTCCGTATGCTGGTTCTAGCATTGCAACGTGTTATATAGGGTAGATCTTTATTTTAGCTAGTAGGTTTAACTTGTACATAACTAATAAAATCCTTTACATAATTTTAAAAGGTCCTAGTTTAACATAGTCCAACTTCTTACTTAGTTGTCAACTCTTAAAATTTTTATATAGTAGCCATACTTTATCTCCCTCCTTAAGATCTGGTCCCTTAGATCTTTTAGTATTATAGTACCTTTTTATTCGCTCTTGTACTAGTTTAGCTGTTTCTTTAAGGTCTACATAAAGGTTTATTAATATCTCCATTCTTTACTTAGCTGTGCTACTCGTCTTCTTTACTTAATGTGGCGATAACGATATTCTTAGCTTATATCCATAATTCGCCTTAAATAGTAATACCCTTATTCCTTCTTATAGTATTGTATTATATATAAACTGTATAACTGGTAATAATAATACCTAATTATTCTATATATGGTTAATATAATGTCTTAAATACTATTCTAGTGTCTAGTTTAGTCTTTCTGTCTATCCATCCGTCTGCGGATAATACGCTATAGAGGTTACTACATAAACTCCTTATTCTGCTAGAAACACTTCCTAAAATACTACTATAAATCTTAGATCTCTGTCCGATATAATCTTATCTAGTGCTCTATATCTTGCGAACACTTCTTTTATATAGATTTTAGTAATATCTTTTACTAATATCTCTTCTATGCATGCTATAAAGTATACCCACTTTGTTAGCTTATCTACTATTACTAAGATCGCGTTATAATCTTGTCCCATAATAGGATCTTTTAACTTTAGTAACTTAATAATAAAGTCCTATAATATAACCTCCTATGGTCTCTCTGGTATTTTAATAGGTTATAGCCCTCTATACGGCTTATACCTTATTAGTTTATTCCTTTAGCAATCTAGATACTTTCTTATAACTTATCTTACTAGTCTCTAGATTCCTTAAATAATATATTCTTTTTAAAGCCTTAACACTAGTCCTATAGACCCATTATGTCCTTATATTATTTCCTTATGGAATTTCTTAATAAATTCTTCTATAATAGACTTAGGTATATACGTTGCTTCTCTATTTTCATATTACTCTAAATCTGGATCCTCTGCCTATGCTTTTTAGATCTTCTATATCTAATTACTCTCTAGTAATTTGTGGATCTGACTTTCCTTAGTTACTGTAATCTTTAGATAATTATACCTAATTAATCTATCTATATCTTTTCACAATAATACTCCTAACAGCTTACCGTTATTCTGTAGTTTAGCCTTTCTGCTTAGAGCATCTACTCGTGTATTATTTATACCTTTGGTATACTAAATCTCAAAATAGTATTCTATAAGCATTTCCGCCTATCTAACCTGTCTTTAGTTAAGTTCCTTTATTATTAGGAATCCTATAAGGTTCTTATAGTCTATCTTAACTATAAACGGTTTCTTTATGCCTTGTAAGAATGCTCTCTATTCCTTAAGTACTATAACTATGCCTAGCAACTCCTTATTGTAAATATCGTAGTTTAATTCTAGTAGTGTTATCTTCTAACTATAGTATGCTACTGGATGCTATATGTCCTAGTGCTTCTGTAGTAAATATACTCCTAGTGTAAAGTCTAATATATTTATCTTAATAACTGTGTCTAACTTTAGTTAATAGATCTTAAGGATTAGTTCTTAGGTAAATAACTCTTTAAGTTCTTAGAATAGCTTCTTCTATTTACTACCCTAAACCCACAGTTCCTCTTTCTTCGTTAATTAAGTAAATGGCTTAATATTCTTTAACCACTGTGCAATAAACCTCCTATAGTAGTTGCAAAACCCTAGAAATAACCTTAACTGCGTAATATTTTCTGGTTCTTGCTAACTTACTATAGCTTTAACTTTCTTTGGGTCTATGCTAATTTTTCCTAGTTTAATAATAAATCCTATAAAATCGGTCTTTCTTATAAAGAACTCGTATTTCTTAATTACTACTAGCATTTGTTCTTCTTGTAGTCTCTTTAAGACCTATTTAATATGTTTTCTATATTCTTCCTTATTCTCTAAGTAGATAATAATGTTGTTAAGATATACCATAATAAACTTATTAAGGTGTTCTTTTAACATACTATTAATTTGCTTCTAAAACGTTACTAGTGCGTTTATAAGCCCGAATTATATAACTAATAGCTTATATAGTCCTTCCTTTGACCTAAAAGCTGCCTTCTATTTATTACCTTCCTTAACCCTAATCTGATAGTACGCCTACCTTAGATCTATCTTTATAAAGATCTTTATGTTGCCTATCCTATCTTGGATTTTGCTAATTAAGGGTAAAGGATATCTATTCTTTCTAGTAATACTGTTTAACTGTCTATAATTTATACACATCTTAAGTTTTCCATTTTTCTTTGGGATAAATAATACTGGATATTCTACTAATAACTATAATAGTCTAATATATCCCTTTTATAAGTTCTCCTGGATAAACTCCTTAAGTGCCACTAACTCTATTTTAGTAAGCTTATAGATTAGAAAGAACTTTAGACTAGTTCCCTCTTTTAACTCTATCTTATAGTCCTATGCTATATGCTTTAACAGCTTTTCACTTTCTAGTAACCATAACTTTTTACTATACTTATAGTATCTTTTTGGTATATAACTTAAGCCCTACTTAGACTCTTTATACGTTGCTCCAACTTGGTACTATACTAACTTGGCTTACTATTGCATTTTATATTATTAAGTATTGCTAATATTAACCTAACCTATAACCTAATTAACCTTTAGATTATATTTCTATAACTAAGGCATTCCTAGTATCGCCTTATCCTTTCTTAATAGTAGGATATTAAAAGACGTTCTAACTAGTCTCCCTTTAATAGTTAACTAAATAGGTCCTATTTTAAGATTAATAATACCTCCTCTATAGGCTATCTAATCTCGTAAAATCGTTATAAGTGGATATGGGTATTTCTTTTGTCTATATAGTAACCCTATCCTCTCTACTACTACTAGTAATATGTGGTTTCTTATTGCTCTACTATTTATTAATACTTTAAACTGCTAATCTTGCTACTTAATTCTTAAATTTAGATATTATTCTTAAATTCCTTTAAGGGTTTAAGGCTTTAATACTAGTTCCCTCTAGTCCTATACGCCTCCCCTTTTTTTAACTATTGGCTACTAGATCCTGCTTATACTTAGTCTAACTTTAGCCAATACTTAGTTCGTTTTTTATTCTCTTTATACTATAAATAAGTATTTTCTGGGCACTCCTACTACTATTGTCCGTCTAGGCACTCTTCTATAAGGAATCTTCCTGGTTAAAGTATTAAGTCCCCTTAGCTTTATACTTCTACTAGGTGCCATCTATATATATACTTAGTGTCCCTAAACCGCTTCTCTTCTGGTGCTTAATATATCCTTAATAGGTACTTCTGGTTCTTGTCTTTTGGTGCTCTATATATATTATATACGTTATCCACACAAGCTATCCATAATAGGGTATAATATGCTAAGTAACTTGGGTCTACTTTTAGCTTATCTTTACTTTTAAGTTTAAACCTCTATCTAGCCAATCTAACTGTCGGTCTTTTGTCTATGGGTATTAAGATTTATTATTTATTTCTCTAGTCCCTAGATCCTTCTTTTAGGTTTCTTAATATTATAATTAACGCTCCTTTAATATAACTCATGCGTTTCTCCGTAATAGGTTAGTCTTAGACAACTTTCTTATCTAGCTATATATAGAAATCTACCTATTTGTTATTACTTCTTTGCCTATACCACTTCCTATACAACTAGTTTAGTGTGTATAGTCTATCTATAAGAAAGTACCTTGTTATCACTACATTATAATATCCTTTGGTGTGTCTTTCTTTAAATCTTACTGGAATGTCTAGATCTTCTTCTTATTCTAATTTATTTAACTACTTTACCCTAGGCGTCCCTGCGCTCGGCCTATTAGTAATTCTTTATATAGGTGCTCTATCCCTTATATAACCTGGCGTAGCTAACCTCTTATCTAGCTTTTGTTCTTACTATATAATAATTCTTTATTTAAACTTATCTATAGTTTCCTATTTTCTACGTCTTATAGCTAGATCCTTAAAGTCGTCTTGCTTTCTAATCTCAGTATTAACTTTTTAATCTTTAGGCTGAATACTGTGTTTACCTAGAACTGCTATAGTCCTTATTTATTTCTCGAAATCTTGGCTACCTAATAACGTTCTTATTTGTTCCCTAAACTTATAGTTCTTAAACTTGCGTCTTATACTTATTTATTTATTACTAAACTAAGTTGCTGCTCTTTCCTATTAGTTTTCGTCCGTTGTGGGTTTCTAAGCTGTTTTTGTCACGCCTTATAAGTCTAGAGCTTTCCTTATCTCTTCTTAAGAATCTTGGACCTGTGGCCTTTTGCCTTTTATAAGTAGTAAGCTAGCACTAGCAGTTGTCTGCTTACTTAATCGTTTTTAAATATTACTCTTTCTATTTTATAAAGCAATGGAATTTATATCTAATAGTGTTATAATACCCGTAACTAATCCGCGTTCTATAGTGGTTTTAGTCTCTGCTTTAGTTGCGCTATTAAGGTATAAGTGCTCCCAGTTAGCCTCCTTTTCTTCCTCATCACTGTTAATTAATAAGTACTCTAACTCTATTATTATTATTACTAATCTTTATCCGCATGTTACTTTAACATCTTAATCTAGCTTATAGAGTTAATCTTATTCTTTATCTAACTCTCTGGTTTCTTTAAGCCCTTTTAACTCTAGCTCTTACGGCTAATAGCTTACGCTATACTTAGCGTCTTTATAAACTTAGCATGCGTTATTATAATAAAACGCAAAGTACTTAATCGAACACTTTTTAGTCCTGCGCAATATCCCTATATTTATGTTATCGTACTCTAACAACCTAGTGCCCTTTACCGCGTAGTTACTCTAACCACCTCTATAGTCTCTGGCGAAATAACCTTGTTTTCCGTAATTTATATAAGCTCTATCTTTAAACCATCTTTCTTATTATAGAGTCCGCCTAAATATCTTTTACTGCTAAGATCTCTGGTTTAGCCTCTACTCTTTAGTTCTATAATTACTTAATCCTAGACCTCTGGGTTTCTATAGTTTCTTTATTTATCTCTTAGATTCTTTAGTACCGCTTAGGTCCATTAGCTTTACGCCATTCCATAGTTTTTAACTCTATATTGGTTGTTGCGTACTCTGCGCCTTATATAACTGTAGAACTCTATCTTGCCCTTTCTTAGCTTGTTCCCTTTAATAGATCCTATTATTAATCTTTATTAACTAGTCTATTAACTCTTTTAGAGTATCCGCATCTTGTTAGATAATCTGTATTCTCTAAAGGCGTGGGTTACGTGCACGAAGACACGTTACTGAAGACACGTCAGATCAAGGTCAAAAAGACACAATTATTAAGATCAATCCATTAACCCATTTCATCAATAAACTCATCTATTTGAATTTCGTGACAGTTATGAGCCCGGTCCGCCGACTTAAGAAGCTATTTAGCTATTACTTAATTATTTGAAGAAATTCTACCTTATTGTTAGACTCTGACACCTTATTGTTAAGACGCAGACTCTGATAGAAATCCTACCTTAATTATTACAGGATGATTCTTCCACGAGATTCCACGAGATTCCACGAGAAATCCTACCTTAATTGTTATAGGACAACCCTAATGACAAGAACGATCCTGATAACAAAATACCATCTTAATTCCCCACCTGCCTATTAGTTAAAATGACTCCACTGACGTCGAGTTTGTTAACCACAATCATCCTTAATAAACCAGAAGACTGGGAGTAATAGATCTGGCAACTATAAGCCCTAGTGGACAAATAAATTTGGGCCCACGTTGACCTAGATAATATAGCACCTTAACGAGCTCTACTACAAGAACTAGCCTATCTAGAAGTCACTGATTTTAATAAGAATGCAACCTTATATGCACAGCTCTCGACAAATCAACAGAAAGCGTACGAGAACAGCAGATGATACTATGACCAGGATATAAAGTATTTCCTAAGATAGGAAGATTATCTTTAATAGATCCGCACCTAGATTACGTCTACAGTATTAATTTAGAAGAAGCTACTGCTTGACCCTTCCTTAACCATTAAAGAATGGCTATCTTAATTAAAGGAGAACACAGAACCTACCTCGTCGTTCATTAGGAAGAAGGTACAACACCAGTACATAGAAGCCCTTAAGGGGTTTAAACACTTATTAAAATTAAATTAGTAATTAGATTAATGGGAACATGCAATAATACTAAAAGAGAAGTATAAGATCCCTTAAATATCCAATAAAATCTAGCTTTAAGATTTGGCAGAAGTTATTTAACCATTTAGCAACGCCTACTGTATAAAGTACACTACTAAGTTAAATAACCCTTAGAAGTCAAGATCTTCCAAATACTACAGAGGAGCAAAGGAGCTACAAAAAGGACTTAGAATACCCTTAAAGAAAGCCAATACTACTACAAGAGGGAGTACCTTTAATGCAGACTTTATAGAGCAAGCTATAATAGATCACTCTAATACTACTAAAGGTCCAAGAAAAGGAACTTTAGCATATACTAGACGCTTAAAGAGAGCCAAGTCACTAGTAGATAAGGAGACGTCCCACAAGAAGCTAATACCTATATGCTTAGCATGCGAGGAACAAGGACATTCCCTTTAAGACTATTGGTATTTATTTAAAGACAAGAGACCCGAAGGAGTTATAATCAGAAATACTCGCATCAAAAGGGTGCTAAAGAAGGTAGAAAAGAATAAGGATCTTGCTAACTAAGTTATAAAGATTAGACTTAAAGAATAAGAAGACAAGGCTTAACAATAACAGGACAAGAGCTAGGAGAAGTTAAAATCAAGGGAAAAGCTAATACAATATTCCTAAAATTATATTACACCGGTTAACTCTATCCACTAAAGCTATTAACTATTCTTAACTCAGGAACTACTCTCTATATCTTTAATAACCTCTCTTGTTTTTATAATTTTAGGAAAGCTCTAAGACACAAATATATTATCGCCGGCAGCTTAAAAGTGCCTATACTAGGCTACAGCAATATCACTATCTAAGTCTTAAAACTAGACAAGAGCAAGGGAATCCTATGTCTTAAGGACGTTGCCTTCTATATAGACTTTAATACGAATCTAGTATTGTTCCGTATACTTTAAAAGCGAGGGTACTACTAGGACAATAAAGGAAACAACAATCTTCTAGTTTAAAAGGACGATATAATCCTATGTCAAATAGAAGAACGTTATGGATAATAGACTATTAAATACGTCTAACCAGAAAGTCTATTAGCGTTTAATATAAGCCGACTGCTATGCCGCCAACGGAAGCGCAGAGTATTGTCAAGAGACGTTTGTCTAGACTTAAAAGGTAATATATATCTATAGCACCTGCGTCTAGGTTATCTAGGACCTATAAGCCTTTATTATCTAGGTCTTAATGCCTTAGGAGTTAAGCTTTAAGGCCTAAAGACAACAGAATGTTAATATTACAGTCTTACTAAAATTAAGCGTTAGGTCTTAAGAAGGTTCTTAAAATAGAATATTAATAAACCTTGTCTTAACCTCTATATTAACTAGACTAACCTCAAGGAAGCACATACTAGATTTATACAAGTTATGTTTATCTATAACACCTTCTCAAAAAAAACCTTCCCGTATTTTATAACAACATATAGCAAGGAGAAGGAGACACTATAAATACTTAAAGATTTTATCTAATAGATTCATCTAAGGTATAACCTTAAAGTTAACACTATCAGATCAGATAATAAGCTAGGGAAAAAGAGAACTCTTAAATAGCTATAAACTTAAGGGATTATATTCAAGCCTTTAGCGCCATATACCCAAGCTTAGAACGGTACCACCAAGCGCTTAGGGGGTGTAATTATTAAGAGAGCACAAGCAATAAGAATTACTGCCAAGCTACTGCATAATCTATAGAACGAGATCATTAACTATGCAGTCTACCTTTAAGATCAAACGCTATAAGAAAGCAATAGATGGAAATCACTATATAAGAGGTTCCATACCTACCTAGTAAATAGGAGATTAAGAAAACCATAATTAGCGCACCTAAAAGCCTACAGCTATAGGGCGTACGCGATAACGTCAAATGCCCAGCTAAAGAAGAAAAGGCTAAGCAAGCTAGATCTGCAAGCCCATATTAGCTACCTTATTAGCTACAACTTTACTAATATCTATAGGATCTAGATCCTATATAAAGGTATCATTATCTCTACTAGGGACGTTATCTTCAATAAAAAGACGTTCTTTAACAGCAAGCAAATGGATATCTTAAAGGACCTACACACTGAATTAGATACGCCAATTAAGAAGATTTAACTCCCTAATACCCTAACTAAGAATAAGGTCCTTCTAGAAGACAATAAAGAAATATTTAAACCATCAATTCAAGAGGAAGACAACAATGACGTCAATAAGCCAGTTCAAACCTTTAATAAGTTAGCAGATCTCGAGCTTGTAAAAGCTCTCAAAGATGCGTACTATACACCACCTCTAATAGAAGAAGACGAAGAATCTCCATATGCCTTTCACGTTAAGTATCCTACAAAGTTAGGTGTATAAGGTACTAATCAAGACGTCACTTATCAAGCAGGAGATATATTTAACACTTAGGGGGTATCTAACAACTTAGTTAAAGACTTGTTTAAGGAAGCCAGCGATAATAGGTTTAAAGACTTTGTTACTAAAAGGATTACATTAGCCTATTACGGCGCCTTCTTAGCAGGAAGGAAGTTTAACCTTAACAGTTAACTTAATAACAGCAAGCTAAAATCAGGTAGAACACATAATGTTAGATTACATAGAAAGAACCTACCTCTGCCACCTCAGTTAATCTGGGACCTTAATACGCATCCTCTTCAAAATCAGTTCCAAAAGGCTTAACGAGCCTATCTCCAATCTCATTATCAAATAAGGTCGTTTTAAGAAACAGATAAGAAGCACGCAAAGGGACAGCAGGTCCTTAGCTTAATATAGGTGTTCGTCTATAAGACGGACAAGTATGGATTTCTCCAGAAATACAAGGCACGCTTAGTAGTCTGCGGAAATTAATAGGCCCCAGGAGACCTACCTATAAGAGCTACTATATTAGCTAATATAACCTTCCAAACCTTTATGGCAATCACCGCAAAATTCGACCTGGAGACGACATAGATAGATGTAGTTAATGCGTTTATCTATTGCGATCTCGACAAGGTCGTCTATATAAAGCTACCGCCAGGGTTTAATAAAGGAAAGATAGACAAAGTACTGCGCTTAAGAAAAGCCCTATACGGACTACAATAATCACCACTATTATAGTAGAAGAATCTCATAAGCTTATTAAACAAATTGGGTTTTAAAGAAGTACCCTAGGAGCTGTGTGTTATGCTAAAAGGTGGAATAGTCGTCTTCTTCTATATTAATGATATTGTCTTCTACTACTAAAAGACAGATAAGAAGAAAGCTTAAGAAGCAATTAAGGAGCTAAGCAAGAAATACCAGATAAGTACCCTTAGTAAGCTAAAATAGTTCCTAGGAATCCATATACTATATAATTATAGCTAGAGGCTCCTATAGCTATCCTAGAAAGCCTATATTAAGAAGATAGCTAATCAGTATAAGATAGATCTTATAGGGCGTCTTTTAGATACTCCTATAGCAGAATCTAAACTCCTCCCTACTAATTACCAATTAATCCGTCCAACGCTTTTGTCCCCTAATATAGACCTACTAGTCCGTCCTATATCCCTACCAAGAGAAGCAGCTTCTACAATGCTATATTAGAGAAAATTGGGTTCAGTACTCTATACAGCCACTATAACGCGTCCGGATATTGCTTTTACAGTATTATAGCTAGCAAGGTTCAATCAGAACCTAAATTAAGAGCATTATTAAGCGGCAGATAGAGTAATCCAGTACCTATATAGCACGAGGAGCAGAGCAATCTGCTATAGAGGAGATAAGGAAGGAATAAATGGTAGAGGAAGAGACAAAGGAATACGCGACAAAGGACAAGACGACAGAAGAGACGGTAAAAGTAAAGCGCAATTATTTATCTATACCAGCAATGCATTATTCGCGGATAACTCCGTTGACAGAAAGAGCTCGCAAGGATATATTATAAAGCTATTTAGGGGACTAATCGCCTGGAGAGTAAACAAGTAGGGTACGGTTATAACATCAAGCACAGAAGCTAAGTTATTAGCCCTATTATAGATAGTAAAGGAAGCTATCTTATTAGTAGACTATTTAAAGCAATAATATTAAGGCTAAACGAGCCTTTAATTATTAAATATAATAACACCTAGACACTTTAACTAATTATAGAAGACACAGCAAAGCTAATCACGAAGCTCCAATACGTTAATATCCATTAACACTAGCTACGTTAGGAATACGCAATAAGACGAGTACGATTTTAATAGATAGTAACAAAGGAGATAATCGCTGATGGACTTACAAAGGCCCTGCCTAAGCAGAGGTTTCAGAACTTTGTTAACCTAGTCGGAATAGTGGATATCAAGGAGCGGCTAAATAAGGAGAAGCAACTAGAGGACCTAAGGGAGAAGGTTAGGGCGAGAAGGAAGGATTTAGATAACATTATGGTTCAATTAACGCATTAACAAACACGAGAAGGTGGTTAGCTTTAACCTCAAAGAGCTCGAAGCTAAAGGGGGTATATTAGATAATCTATATTCTCTAAAGGCGTAGGTTATGTGCACGAAGATATATTACTAAAGACACGTCAGATCAAGGTCAAAAAGACATAATTATTAAGATCAATCTATTAACCTATTTTATTAATGAACTCATCTATTTAAATTTCGTAACATATCTTCTATTAGGATAATTGCGTCCTAGACTTTAGCCTTAAGTCCCTATTTATACTATACTATAAGCGCCTTATTATTCCACTCGACCTATATAGCTAGTGTTTAAAACTGCGTTATATACTTAATTGCTAAAGTGCGTTATACTAAGCTCTAAAGCTTTCATTCCGCTGTTATAGTTGCTTTAGGGTCTCTAAACATTTGTGTTAACTATTCTGCGAATCCGTTCTAACTTGCAAACACATACCGTATATCCAGGTTAGTAGTCGTTATACTGTTTACTTATATCTCTATAAGGTAAGACTTAAACCACTCTAGAGCTCTTCCTATTAAGAATAGTCCTACGTACACTACCTAATCCGTAGGTGTTGCTAACTTCGCTCCTTCCTATATAACCTTAAAATGCATCTGCGTAAGAAACCCTTTAAGCTTTAACTTCTCTCCTAAAAACCGTTTAATTAAAGGTAACTTAACCTTTACTGCTCCAATTCCGCTAATGCATTCCTTAAGTATTCTACTATTGTCCTATAAACAATTAACTATTTCCTATAACTAACCTCGCGTAACCACTTAAGAATCTGTATCTGCTATACTAGTATCTCCTAACCCTAAGGTAGTAGCTGCCGTCGATAATATTATAACTGGTGCTTTAGGTGGCATGTTATTTAACTTTATTTAATACTATAACCTTAGTAGTAAATGTGTAACGGAACCTTATAGCAAGAACTACGGTGGGTCCTATTATTGGGCTAGGTATATAGATATAAACAGGTCAACAACATAATAATAACTAGTGGAGTGGTTGCCCAACAGATTAACTCCAATTATATTCTAAGATTTACTACAAAGAGAGAACTATCCGGGTAGGGACTGTGGTCCTTTAAATATACAACTATACGCCTAAGAAATCCCTTCGCTCCGTAAGGTATGTATACTCTGTCTACTCTGTCCTATAGATTACACAGATTACACAGATTATATAGATTATATAGATTATATTACGTAACCTTAGCTACTATTCCTTGTTATATAGTTCCACTAGATCCATTCTGGACTATACCTATACTAACTAACTAGCTTCCTCCGACTCTTCTCCAAGTAGTTGTAATATTATACTTAAAGTGTCCGTAATATCTATTCTTATTCTATCCTAGTTCTACTAAATATTAAGTATAGTATCAAATATAGAGTATAGTGTAGAGCATTTAGGTTAGGCTTTCTCTTAGATATTATAATATCTTTATATCTAGGTAGTTACCTTAATATAACCTCTACTCCTTATACTTATAAATATAAAAATTTATATTAACTAAGTTCTTATTTTAATTTTCTAAGTTTTAACTCTATCTTCTAATTTTATAATTTAGTTGCTTTTACTTTAACTTCTATATATAAGACCTAGGCTTTTTATTTATAAATATTTAATTAGGCCTATTAAGTAATAGTTATATAAAATAAAGATAATAAGCTACTCTTATATCCTAAATATAGTTAGCCTATAAGCTAGATATATTAAGGATATATTTAGAAAATCTTACTTAATAGTAAAATAGGCCTAGGAGATAGTAAAACCTAACTATTATTTAATATTATAATAACGTGCACGATAGGCGAGCTGGCTAGATAGGCGAGCTAGCCACCTCAAAACCCCACCAAAAACAAGAAAAATCGCACCTTAATATCTTAACAACCACTTAATAATAAATTCTAATAATTTGGATTTAGACTTTTATATATTCTCTATAGCTCCTATTAAAGCCATATAGCAAATAGTTTAGTAGTTTTTAAGATATTAAGTTTTAGGGGCCAAAATAAGGCCAAAACACTGTATCTTAAAAACTACTGAACTATTTGCTATATGGCTTTAATAGGAGCTATAAAGAATATATAAAAGTCTAAATCCAAATTATTAGAATTTGTTATTAAGTGGTTGTTAAGATATTAAGGTGCGATTTTTCTTGTTTTTGGTGGGGTTTTGAGGTGGCTAGCTCGCCCATCTAGCCAGCTCGCCTATCGTGCACGTTAGAGGAAATTAAAAGATACTAGCTTTATAAAACTTAGTAGAATTTAGAATATAATATACTAGAGTAAATAATGGTAATAGATTATAAGTAAGATTTTAATTATATATTTTATAAACTTTATAATTATAACTATAGGTATATACTAGTTCTAAACAATATTATATATCTAATATAATATAATTAAAATCAAAATCTTTATCCTCTTTAATACTTATAGAACTGTAGTAGATTATATTAGTAATATATCTACATTAGAGCTATTCTTTTAGGCCTAGATATATTATAATAACTTACTATATATATTAAATTTTTTCCTCTTATACTCTACTGCTATATAGGTTTCTAGGGTACTCTAATAACCTTAATTAAGTAAATCTCTTAAACATTTTAATAAGTATCTTAAAACTAAAGAAAGATACTTTTAGTAGTGTTTTTTTATAGTTCTATATTTAACTTCCCTTAATATAATATATATATACTATAGGTATATTTATAGGTAACAGCATAGCTTAATCTAGTATAGCTTTCTTGTCTAGCTATATATAGAAATCTTCCTACTTATTATTTCTTTATTGTCTATACTACTTTTAGTATAGCTCTATAAGTATATAATAATTATTTATTGCTTAACGTCTAATTTGCATCCCTATTAGGCCCACACGGACTACTCCTTATTTATATATAGGGAGAAAACTCTATTTAAGAAAACCCTGTAATCTATCTCTCCGCCTTTTAGGACTTGCCTACTTAATGCCTATAAGTTACCTATAGTGCTCTACTACCTTACTTTTTAACCTTTTTAGGAACTACTGCTGCCGTAACAAGCCTACGGACGCGCTAGTATTGCAAACTTTACTCTACTACTGTAGGGTTATTAGGGGGTGCCTATTACTCGCCCCTTTGCCTTTTATTACTATTTCCCTTATAACCCGGAACTAGTTTAGTATATTTTGGCTAATAAGCCACTAGGTATCTGCCTTAAGACTTTTTTATATTAAGAGCAGTATATTATAGTTCTTTGTGCTAGCTACTAAGTGTATTACTTCTTAGTTGGTGCGTAAGGGACATAATAGTATTACGTATTTTGGTGTCTGTCTCGGCTAGCTATATTTATATTTTAGGCTACCTACTAGGATACCTACCTAGTAGAGCTAATCTTTTAGTCCTATTATTCCTGTTCTTAAGAGTGTTACTATTATATTTCCTGCCTTTATTAGACCTTTTTAGAGCCCTTAGGTATTTACCCCCTATAGCGTTAACTATGCTATAGCTTAGGTTCCTCTTGCCTAAGTTAGCCTCTATACTTTTAACTCCTATATACCTCTCTAGTATTAGTCTAACCAGTATTATATTGCGGTAGATGGTTTCCTAGTACTCTTTTATACTCTACTTTAGCTTTTTTCTCTCTTTTATTATTACCTTTACTAGTCTCTTACGTATCTCCCTTCCTCCTTTATATGGGCCTAGGCCCTAGCACAGCACTATTCTTCTTTTACTTTCTCTACTTATTTCTTTAATATATCTTCCCTACTTTAGGGTTATTAGTTTGCTCTTTTATAGGGCACTCTAGGGTCCCTCTATAGTTTATTTAGGCGTGTCTTAATATACTTTATAACATTAGAGTTATGCTCCTTTTGCACCCTTTATATTACAGCGGCTTTAATATATAATTATAGGGGGGGGATATTAGCTTCCTTTTTAAGCAGTGCTATAGCCATTCGCTTATACCCACCTATTATACTTTAGAGGTAGGCTATTTAAACCTTTTAGAGTAGTTTAAGGGGTAATTTAAAGGGGCCTTTTTTAGTTTCTTCTATAGCCCAAATACTAGATCTATACGTTATAGTTGGCTAGATAACTGCTGTATATAGTAGGTGTAACCTCTAGAAGTATAGACCCTATATAGAATTAATGATCCTAAATATTATAATATACTATATTTGGCCCTTATAGGCCGCTTATAATATATATGCTCTCTACTAGAGCTTACTATCTACCTATACTCCTAATACTCTTAAACCTTAAACTAGTTAACCCCTAAAGCCTTAGATATAAATTATATACTAAAGGTCTGTAAATTAGTTACGTTTTCTTATAAAATAGATTAGCTAGTATTTCTCTAGTGAGAATTAGACTCTATATTGTCTTGCCTATTCTATATAGGTATTATAGGCTTTCTCTAGTATTCTATAATTCTCTATAGCTGTTGGCCCGTATATAATTAGGTTTATATTATTAATAAAGCCTATCCCCTAGGTTGCCCCTTTCTTAAAGGAATTAAGTAGATTGCTTATAAAGAAGAGGAAGAGTATAGGTAAGAGGGGTAATTTTTATAGTATTTTTATTGCGACTGCGATGGAGGGGCTTTAGTATCTATTAAAGACTAGTAATATTTCTTTCTAGTCTATAAACCCTTAAATAAATTATATAATCTATTCTAAGAAGCCCTTTGCCCTAAGAATATATAGAAGGCGCTTATAGGGTATATTGTTATAGGCACTACTAATATTTAGGCTAAGAATTAATACTATAAAGTCCCTTCGCATCGCCTATATAGATTTAATAGTGGCCGCGAGTAGCGTAAGTGCTAATAGTGTTAAGCGGTTCTTTCTTGCCCCTATTTAGCTTTATAGTAGTAGGGCGTATTTCTTAGCTATATTTACTATATAGTCTGCTATTACCTTTTCTAAAATCTTGTTAAGGTTATTTTCTAAGATAATAGGGCGGTAGCTTTCTAGAATTAAGTAATCTGCTTTACCTTCTTTTTATAGAATTATTATTATTATAGGTATTCTAAGTTACGGGTAGTAGCCTATAGTAAAGTATATTCTGCCTATATCTATAAGCTATAGTGCTGTAAATAGACTATAGGTCTTTAAGACCTTATTTAAAATCCTATATAGTCCTAGTGCTGTATTATTTAAAAGGCGGCTAATAGTTCTAGCTATTTCCTCTATTATTATATTGCTGTTAACCTATAGGTAAGTTACTGGTATTTTACCTGTAATATTATTAAGGTCTACTAGAGCCGGTTAGGGGAAGAACCTTTTTATAAGGATCTTTACCTTTTTATTATTGTTATTAGTGGCCTATAGTTCCCTTACTCTTTATAAGGGTAATAGGTATAGGTCTTCTACTAGGCACCCTGCCTCTTTCTTTACCTATTTTACTATAGCCTAAAGGCCCTTATTATAGGGGAGGCTTGGGTTAAAAGTATGCTTATTTATAAACTGTCTTTAGTTATTCCTTACTTCTTTTTTTAGGGTATTCTTTGACTAGTTTCTTATGTTTTTATATCATCTCTTATTTTTAGGGTTGTGGCTACTTATATATTTCCTTCTTGCTTATTATTAGCTAGTAATAAGAACCGTGTATTATACTAACTATATATATTGCGCGTAGGGGCCCGGTTTTAAGACTGGGTAATACCCTTTTAGCCTATTTTTAATTGCTGCCTAGATCTTTTCTAGTCTTTAGTTAATTTCCTTAGGGTAGCTAATAAGCCTTGCTTATTTAGTATTAGGTAGATTTCTTCTAGATCTTAAAGTTGTTTTTAACTATATTAAGGAAACTGTCTATCTTAAGCTTCCTTATTGCGTATCCTTTACTTTTTAGTTACGCCTTAATATCTAGATCTAGCTATATCTAGATAGAGATATAGTCTAAAGTAAGTGCCTATTCTTCTTTGGGGTTATACCTTTTAAGTCTCTAATATAGGCCTTCGTCTATAAATATAAGGTTAGTTATACTTCTAGCGGTGCCTTATTGCTATATAATTACTTTTAGGGAAGTGGCTAGCTTAAGGCCCTAGATATCTATAGCTCTTAGTAGGCACTCTGCCTATTATTTAGTAGTAATATAAATATCCTCCTACTATAGGTAGTAGAGGTTTATATCTTCTAGTAGGATAAACTTTATACCTTTAGTTTTTAGTAAGCTTATTACTAATATAATGTTCTCTATTTATAGGACCCCTTTAACCCTAGGGTTATATATATACTAGTCCCCTATATATCTGGATTATTATAACTATAATATCTAAGTTAACTACCTACTATGACTATAAAGATAGGCTAATAGCCTTACTAATTATAAAGCATATATATATAGCTGCTTTTGGTTTATATAGGAGCTAGAATCCTTAGGGGCAGTATATTAATTATATATAGGTATTGCAATACGGCTCTTATGTAGTAAGGATATAATATTTTTTTTAGGTCTAGACTACTTAGTAGGGGCCTTATAAGATGGTAGTTTATATTACTATAGTTATACTATATAATAGATAAGTAGTGGACCCCTAGTAAAAGTCCTTTATTTTTTCTTTATTCCTCGCTTCTTCTATTTTTACTTTCTTTAGGATTTTTAAAACTTCTATCTCTTATGTCTACACCCTAGTCGCTACTTATTTTATATAGAGCTTTTTATTCCTATATCTTGTGTTCCTACTAGCGCTTCTATATTTAAGTCTATTATTATCTTTAGTTCTTCCCCTAATTTTACTAGTTGGTTATATACCCTTTATAGGTTGGCTATAAATATTATATTTACCGTATTAAGTTTAATTTTTAATTGTTTTGGTTTTAGGCTTACTATAGCTGTCTATAAGGGTCTTCCTATAGAACGTCCTCTCCCTTATATCCCCTGTGACCTTAGTATCCCTATTTAGTCTAGTAATATCGCTCGGCGTTGCTTCTAGCCTGTTAAGGCTTAGGATAGCTAGCCTAGCCCCCTAGTATTAAAGGTAGAAAACGCTAGAAAGGTACTATGTCCCCCTAACTTATTACCTATTATTTCCATTTATATAACTTAGTGTATGTTATTTCTATAGCTGTTAAGCCCTTACCTTTTATCTCCTATATTTAATGCAGTCTTCTTTTTCCTACGCCTTATATATACTTTAGTAGCAGTTTAAATATTTTATTTAGTTTTAATTTAAGTAGTGTTTTATATTATAGGGGCCTATATAGTGGCTATAGCACACTTATACTGTGTATGTAAATTAGGTGTATTCCTATTATATATAGTAATAGTATTATTCTAGGCGTAGTTTATAGTTATAGAGCCTTATATTATATATAAGACTATTTATAATTATTCCTTTTTAGATAAGGAGTTTTTATATTCCTAGTATATATATACTAATAATAAGGGAGCTATATATTTGTCTAGTGTCTTCCTAGCAAGTCTCTAGCAACCCTTATATTCTCTTATTATTTTTATTATATATCTAGTTTATATTTTCCTATTAAAGCTATTAGATTTAGGTAATCTTAAGACCTAGTATAAGGCGTTCTATTTATTTTACTATCTCCTATATAGTTGCTATGTTATCTACCTAGCGTCCCTTTTCTACCCTAAGGCTTATAGGAACTACTAGGACTTTAACTAGAAAATCTTTATAGAGTACTTTTATACTAATATATTCTCCTAGCCTATCTCCTACCCTTATAGCTTATTCCTTTACCTATTAGTTCTTTAGGGTAACTCTAATATCTCTGCTCCTAAGGTATTAGACTATAATAGCATTATAAACCTCTTTATAAATCTTTATAAGGACTTCTGTTTCTAATTATCCCCTAAGCCCCTCTAATTTATCTATATTTAATTATATTATAATTATACACCCAGTTATTATCTTAAGGGGGGTAGGTTTTCTATACTACGAAAGCGCAGCTATAGTGGCCTAGGTTTAGTTTGCCAATAAAAAAGGTTTTTATTTATTTTTAATTTTACTTAGCTTTTAAAGAATTTAGTTAAGGGTTTACTAGAAAAGCGCCTAAGGTTTACTAAACTAGTAGAGCTATTCTACTAGCTGCGTTAGTTTATTATAGCTAATAGTTGCTCCCCTATAATTCTAGATACTAGACGCATCTAATAGGCTTTATATTTTATTAAATACCTTCTTAATAGAGGTATTTCCGCTTTGTGGTATAGTATTTGCCTATCTTTATTATGGAGGGCTATTACTAGCCGTAGGTTAGCGGTTATATATAAGTGCAAACCACTATTATTTAATGTGTGCCTCCCTCGTAATATATATATCTTAGGGGGTTTTTCTAGGAGTTTTACAGGGTTCTTTTAGTTAGTTTTAGTCTTTTTAGGCCAGGTGCAGCAAGAGCTCCTTTAAGGTAAATTAGATGTTTCTATAAGTATATACAATCTATTTATAAGAAAGTATCTTTTTATTACTGTATAATTACAGCACCTGTTGTACCAAACGCGTACTTACGCGTTTGGTGCACCAACCACTTGCTTATGACTAATTAGGGGGAGGGCGCGTCAGTATATAGACCACGTAGTCTACCTCAATAGAATCAACAGTCACCACCATCCAAACGAGCATACAATACTATACGTATTTCGTGCCCCTGGATATAACTTACTTGTATTATTAAGTTAATACAAACACTGATTAGTGAGCGCGCACAGATCAGCAATTACTCGACACCTCCCCCCAAGCAATATATACGACAGCGACCACCTATTTAGAATCCTAGTACGACCTACTAGAAGGTCAGAAGTCGGGGATTACGGACTTATCACCAACTCTGTATACTTATTTAAGTCTTAGTACGGTTTACTGGAAGTATAATAGATGTAAATACAGATCTATACGGAACCCCTACCCTTAATCTACCTCTAAACCTTAAACCCCTATTCCTACCACACCCTCTAACCTCTTTTTTAGACCCCTTATAGAGACCCCTTACCCCTCTATAAACCACTACAGACCTATTAATTGCTTTTACGGACCGTTATAAGACCTTACGGAAACCCCCTACCCTCCTACAAACCGTTACAGACCTGTTAACCACCTTTATAAACTACTACAAGACCTTCCCTACCCGCAACGCACTATACTATACTATATAGTATGGCAGACCTAAGTAAGCAAGTTAATGAAGGTCAAGAAAAGTGGAGGTAGGGAGTTGACCTTACGTCTATAACCAATGTCAATAACTATATTAAATTCAAAGTTCTTGAATATGAATATTTTAAGCTTATAAATGATGACCTATGGGAGCAATACTAGGAAGACTTTACGGACTTTACAGAAGCTATTTTTAAGGCCTATAATCCTACTACCATCTATAACCTATGAACCCTTTTATGTTACTAAGGTGTATAGGTTAAAAGGGATAAATAAGTTACTGTTGCACAGTCTTTATATAATATAATATATAAAAAGGACTAAACGGAATGGACTAAAGAGGAAATCCTAGACTAGGTTAAAGCTACTAAAGAACTCTTTGCTTCTTCCAAACTTAATAGGATTACTGGCCTTATACCTAACCCACTTAACCAAATTTGTTCTATAAACCCGAGCAGTTTCAGAATTAATCTTACGGGCTAAAGCACAACTAGTGCTTAAGTTATGGACCATAATACCCCCGCAAACCAAAATACGGACTAAAACCCTTCCGTTTAAGTTATAGATCTGTAGACTACCTAAGCAAAGACCTATGGCAAGGAGCTAGCCAACCTGGCTAAGCTCTATACCGACAAATCTAAGTACAGCAGTGAAAACGATAACTTTGACTTTAAACTGACCATCTTTACAGACCTTTGTTAGAAGGCTGATATTCCTAAACAGGAGTTTAGCCAAGCCTACTCTACTATACTGCGCGGCCTAGTACTTAACCACTACTACACTAACCTTAAGAGCAACCCCCTTGGTGTTCCCTTTGATAAGCTATATAAAGCCATATATAACTACTTTAAAGGACCGGAATATAAGCGTAATATCCTTACCTAATGGAATGCGACTAAGTTACGGACCGTAATAGATAAGAATACTAAAAAATTGACTATAAAGTGCCTGCAAATCCTTATTAAAGACCTCTGCTACCTATAGCACGGTCTTAATATTAAGCTTTAAACAGACGACTTTCTATATAATAAACTTATTACGGCTTGCTAGGAAATAGAACCCTGTAAATATGCCTATTACAAGCCTATAGATACTATAGCTGGCCTTATTAATGATTTACGGTCCTCTATTATAACGTATAAAGCCTTAAACCCGCCAAGCAGTACTTAAGCCTTTGTTATGGACCTATAAAATCCGTAAACTAACTTAGATGCCTACTTTACGGACCGCCGCTACTGTTAGCAGCACCCACATTAACCAGGTCCTACCCATAACCCCCACAGCAACTCCCGTATAAAAGTATACCCCTATAGACAAACCAATTAGAGGTGCTTTGTGTGTGGCAAGGAAGGATGTTAGTCTATAAGGTATACCTAGGAAGAACGTAATAAGTCTAGAAAGAGACTTAATAGCTGTATTAACCAGTTTATTTTGGAATATGAAGGAGAGGAAGTAAAGGAGCCTCCTAATAAGCTAATAGAAGCCCTTATAATTGACTTTAACTTAGATGCTTAGGAGTAGGAGACTTTAGAGACGTTCCTAACTACCTTTGGACCTCTTATAGACAGCCAAGCCTTTAATACTATAACCGCATTAGCTGACCGCTCCTTTATACACTTAATTGCACCTAAAAACCAATCTGCAAATATACCTACTAGACCTGTTACAGATGGTACGGACCACAAACAGGACCTATTTATATATATTACCACAGAACGCTATACCCCCAAAGAATTTTACGGTGTTATGATTAACATAGGTGCCTTTAAGAAGTCTACCGCAGGCTATGGACAATACCTTGTATATAAGACCACCACAGATAATAATACGGACATTAATATTACGTAAACTGGGGCCGTAAACGTCTAGTTTGGCATTGGCTTAACCGCATTAATTAAATCAGTTACAGTTAAGACTCTAATTGGTCTAGTTAACTTCCACATAGTAAAAGTGGACACCCCTTTCCTACTCTGCCTTGCGGATATAGACAGGCTATAGGTCTACTATAATAACGTCACAGACACTCTAATTGGCCCTATAATTACCCTAGGAAGCAAGCATGTTACCTAGCCAATTACATGACAATTTAGACACCCGTTCCTTATATAGGGAGAGACCTTACAGATATACATTTAAGAGTCTTTTAACTACAACCTATGTTACCTCACCAGTACTAAGATCTACCGCCTATACCGCCGTTTCGGCTACCTGTTAGCTGAGAAGCTATATAGAGTCCTTAAACGCTCTGGACACGATAATGTTAACAGGAAGGCAATTAACCACCTAATTAAATATTACTCCTTTTGCCAGAAATATGGATATTCCCTAGGCCAATTTAAGTTTACCCTTTATAAGGATCTTAATTTTAACCACTTAATATATATAGATATTATGTACATTAACAGCAACCCAGTATTATATATAATTAATAAGGCAACCCGCTACTAAGCCGCCCGTTGGTTGTAAAATATATCTACAAAATATACTTGGGACATTTTACGGACCTACTGGATTGACACATACCTTGGACCTCCTAAATATATTACCTATAACGCCAGTAGGAACTTCATCAGCAAGGAATTCTAATAGTATGCTATGGCCATAGCTATTTTAACAAAAGCCGTTCTAGTTAAGGCACATTGGTCCATTAGGCTTGTTAAGCGAGCTTACCTAGCTCTATAAAGAGCTTACCAGATTATTATCGACAAGTATAAGGATATCTAAAAGGAACTAGCTTTACAGATGGCTATAAAAGCCGTTAATGACACCACTAGCCCTAATGGACTAGTACCCACCCTCTTGGTTTACAGAGCCTACCTAAGGATAAGCAACCTAGGCCCTTCTACCCCGTCTATTACGGAATAAGCAGCCGCAATATAGAAGGCAATAGCCGAAATAGTTAAATTACGGGCTAAATAAGCTGTTAATAGCGCCCTATATTACCGCAATGGACCCAATATAACCTTAGTTTATGACCTCCCGCTTAATTCTAAAGTCCTTATATAGCGTAAGAGCGGCAACTGGACTGGACCTTATCGTCTACTGGCTGTAGAAGACGAAATATGCTGCGTGTAACTTCCTAGCGGACCAACTAACTTTAGAAGCACATCCGTAAAACCCTACTTTTGGTCCGAAAATACCTGTGCCATTAAACTAGATAAACTAGAAGCACCCGCTAAACCAGACGAACTGGAAGCACCCCTGCCTTAGTCTGTTAACCCGAATCTGCCTATGACTTATCCTTTGCGGCCCAGGTAACAGATCCGCAAGAGGAAAATATTAAGCAGCTTAACAAGCGTATTTAGTGGCAAATTGATAATACAACAAGGGGACTTACTTTTATACCACTAGATCTGAATTCCCTTAGCGTACTAGTATTTACAGATGCCTCCTTTGCCAATAATAGGGACCTATTATCACAAATCGGCTTTATAATTGTACTTACAGACCGTAATTAGGACGCAAATATACTGTATTAGTCTTTAATTAAATGCAAACAAGTAACCCGTAGTGTACTAGCTTCTGAACTATATACACTAGCTTATGGCTTTAATATAGCAGCCGCAATTAAGTCAACAATCTAGAAGATCCTATAATTGGAGCAACTACCTTTGGTCCTATGCACTGACTTAAAGTCCCTTTACGACTGCCTAATCAAACTAGGTACGACATAGGAGAAGAGGCTTATGGTCGACCTAATGTGCTTGCGTTAGGCCTATGAACGACGTGAGATTACGGAGGTCAAATGGATTAGCAGCGGAGATAACTTAGCGGACGCTATAACTAAGGCAAAGCCGTGTCAAGCTCTAAAAACCCTAATTAATACAAATAAGCTCAATCTAAAGGTTATAGAATGGGTGGGACGTAACTAACGGAGCACTTATAGTTCATTTACGGCCCGTTAGAAGGCCGTATAGTTCATTTACAGTCCGTTAGAAGGCCGTACGGTTTATTTTACGGGCCGTAAGTAGGACTTACGGCTAGCTTAAAGCACTGTTTGGAAGGCAGCCTAGAAGGTACCTCGGGAGGGATTTCCTATGTATTTCTTTTGTGTTTTACGGTCCTATTAAAAGCAATTACGGAGGTTATATACAAGTGGGTCTATCTTTAAGTACCGCCAGTGTATAATTACAGCACCTGTTGTACCAAACGCGTACTTATGCGTTTGGTGCACTAACCACTTGCTTATGACTAATTAGGGGGGAGGGCGCGTCAGTATATAGACCACGTAGTCTACCTCAATAGAATCGACAGTCACCACTATCCAAACGAGCATACAATACTATACGTATTTCGTGCCCCTGGATATGACTTACTTGTATCATTAAGTTGATACAAACAATTACTATATTATTATAACCTTTTATATATTATTCTGCAAACCTAATAAGGATTCCTAAATCCTTTTCTTATTTTAGCTTACTTAACTAGTACTTAGCTCTTAGTATTCCTACCCTTAGCCTATTAGTGACTTTCCGTATAGGTGCTCTATTCCTTATATATTCTAATATAGTTAACCTTTAGTCTAACTTTTATTCTTACTATATAAGGATTTATTGTCTAAACTTCTCTATAGTTTCTATCTTATTACGTCTTATAAACGGATTTTTAATATCTTTATACTTAACCATTGTGTTAACTTTTTAACCTTTAGGCTAAATACCGCGTTTGCCTAGGATTACTATAGATCTTATTCGTTCTTTAAAATCTTAGCTCCCTAAGAATCTTTATCCTATACTTATTTATTTACCTTTAAACTAAGCTGCTGCCCTTTTCTATTGGTTATTGTCTATTATAGGTTCTTAGGTCTCTCTTATCTCTTCTTAAGAATCTTAAGCCTATGGCCTTTTGCCTTTATTAAGTAGTAAGCTAGTATTAGCAGTCGTCTGCTTACTTAATCCCCCTTAGATATTGCTCCTTCTGTTTTATAAAGTAATAGATGCTATATCTAATAGTATTATAATACCTGTTACTAAACCTTGCTTTATAGCGGTTTTAGTCTCTACTTTTAATATATATTTAAGGTTTACGCGCCCTTAGTTAGCTGCCTTTTCTTCCTTATTATTATTAATTAATAAGTACTCTAACTTTATTGTTATTTCCACTAATCTTTATCTATATATTATTATAATATCTTAATCTAGCTTATAGAGTTAATCTTACTCTTTATCTAACTCTTTAGTTCCTTTAAGTCCTTATAACTCTGGCTTCTATAGCTAATAGCTTACGCCATATTTAGCGTCCTTATAAATTTGGTATACGTTATTATAATAAAACGTAAAGTGCTTAATTAAACACTCCTTAGTCCCACGCAATACACTTATATTTATATTATTATACTCTAATAACCTAATGCCTTTTACCGTATTGTTACTATAACTACCTTTATAGTCTCTGGCAAAATAACCTTATTTTCCGTAACTTATATAAGCTTCTCTTTTAAGCCATTTTTCTTACTATAGAGTCCGCCTAAATATCTTCTACTACTAAAATCCCTAGTTTAGCCTCTGCTCCTTAGTTCTATAATTACTTAATCTTTAACCTCTAGGTTCCTATAGTTTCTTGTTCTATTTTTTAGATTCTTTAATACCGCTTAGGTCTATTAACTATAGTCTACTATTTTATAGTTTATAACTTTAACTTTATTATTGCGTACTCTGCGCCTTATATAACTATAGAACTCTATCTTGCCCTTTTTTTTTTTAGCTTGTTCCCTCTAATAGATCCTATTATTAATCTTAATTGCTTAGTTAATTAATTCTCGCATAGTAGTTACATCTTTTATAAAAATTTACATTCTAGACTTTTACCTTAAGTCCCTATTTATATTATGCCATAAGCGCCCTATTATTCTATTTAACCCATATTACAAATATTTAAAACTATGTTGTGTATTTAATTGCTAAAGTACGCTATATTAGGGTTTGGAGTTTTTTTTCGCTATAGTCGTTACTTTAGGGTCTCTAAATATCTATATTAACTATTTCACAAATCTATTCCAACTAGAGAATATATACCGTACTTCTTAGTTAGTAGTTAATATTCTATTTACCTATATCTCGGTAAGGTAAGGTTTAAACCACTTAAGTGCTCTCCCTAATAGGAATAGTCCTATATACGCCACTTGGTCTATAACTATTACTAGTTTCGCTCCTTTTTATATTACCTTAAAGTACATTTACGTAAGGAATCCTTTAAGCTTTAACTTCTCCCCTAAGAATTGCTTAATTAATAGTAACTTAGCCTTAGCTGCTTTGATGCTATTAATTCTATCTTTAAGTGCTTTATTATTATTCTATAGCCTATTAATCACTTCTTATAACTATCTAACCATAACTAGTTACGAGTTAGTATCCCTTCTAGTATTACCTAATAATCTTAAGGTGGTTGCTGCCGTTAATGGTATTATAACTAGTACTTTTAGTGGCATATTGTTTAACTTTGTTAATACTATAAGTAGGTAATAAATATATAACGAAGCCTTATGGGAAACACTATGGTAGACTTGCTAATAGGCTAGATATATAGGTAAATAAGAAGTTAACAACGTAACAAATAACTGGTAGAGTAGTTACCTAATAGAATAACTCTAATTATATTCTAAGATTTACTGTAAAGAAAGGAACTATCTAGGTAGGGACTGTAGTCCTTTAAATATATAACTCCTTCCTATAGTAATAACTAAGTACATAAGGTACGCGAGGTACGTTTAGTATATAACGTTCCTTATAGATCCTATAGATCCTATATATCGAACTGGTAACGTAATCTATTATATAACTCGGCTACCCTTTATCCCATAGTTTGACTAGTTCCAATACCTCCCGCGCTTCCACTACTAGTCCGCTTATATCTTTTTAGAATAGTCGTACTACTACTAATATAAGGTCTGTAACACTAGGAAGTATATTTAGTAGAATAAGGGGTTTGCGTAGTAACGTTAATGGTATATTATCTATAAATAGATGGTTAGATAAAGAGGCTAAACTAAACGTTAGAATAGTATTTAAGGCATTATATATACCATATATAGAACAACTAGGTATTATTACTACTAGTTATATAGTTTGTATAACGTCATGCGGCCCACATGGTCGTGCGGCCCACCTAATCAAGAAAAACGCGACCATCAATATTCAAGCGCGATGCATCAACACCACGATACTATATTATCTAGTAACGAAGGGTATATTACCCTTGCTATCCAAGCATTTAAAAAAGACGCGTCTTTAAGCATGAGAGAAGCTACTAAGCTGTACAACGTCCCCAGAATGACTGTGCGAAGGCGACGCGCCGGAACTATATCACAACGCGATTATACGTCCCTAACAAAGAAGCTCACCCAGTCAGAAGAATCAGTAATGGTTAAACGCGTGCTTAACCTAGATTTGAGAGGTTTTCCGCCTATAAAGGCTATAGTGCGAGATATGGCTAATAAATTACTGGCGGAGCGCGGTGGGAACCTAGTCAGTATTAACTGGCTAGACGCCTTTATTAAGCGTACTCCTAAGCTTAAAACCTAATAGACTTATGCATATAATCGCCAGCGAGCCTTAAACAAGAATCCGCAGGTTATTAGCAACTGGTTTAAGCTTATTCGCTCAATAAAGGAGAAGTACGGTATTATGGATAAAGATACCTTCAACTTTAATAAGACTGGCTTTATAATGGGCGTAATAATATCTTAGCTAGTTATTACAGGTTTAGAGAGGCGTGGGAAACGTAAATTAATCTAGCTAGGAAATTGGGAGTGGGTTACAGTAATCCAGGCAATTAACGCGGCTGGGTGGGTAATCACATTATTTATTATCTTCGTGGGTAAAAATTACATTAACACCTAGTACTAAGACCACGCCGCCAATATTAAGGACTGGGTTATCGAAGTTAGTAATAATGGCTAGACCATAAATAAGCTTAGAGTTGCGTGGTCAAAGCATTTTAACTAGCATATAAAGGCGCATATAATGGGTACGTATCGGCTACTAATAATTAACGGCCATAAGAGCTATAACTCTATTAACTTCCAAGATCTCTATAAGGAGGAGAAGATTATTACCCTCTATATACCCTCCTATTCGTCGCACTTACTACAGCTGCTTAATATAGACTGTTTCTTGCCGTTAAAGCGGGCATATAGGGGCCAGATCTCGGGCTTGGCGCGTAGTTTTATTAACCATATTATAAAGATTAAGTTTCTCCCAGCCTTTAAAGCAGCCTTTTTTAAGGTATTTATAAAGGAGAATATCTATACAAGCTTCCAAGGCGCCAGGCTAATCCCATTTAACCCAGATACGGTATTATTAAAGCTTAATATAAAGCTTCGCACGCTAATGCCCCCTATACTAAAGGATACCCCCTAGAAATTAAAAACACTAAGTAACGCGCGTAAACTAGAGTCTTAATTAATGTTAATTCGCGAGCGGATTTAAAGGCATTAAGATTCTTTACCTACTTTTATTCTTAAGTCACTTAATTGACTTAAAAAGGGCTCTCTAACAGCGATATATAATTAGGTATTAATATATATAGAAATAGCTACCCTTTAAAAGGCGGCTAAAGCAGCTATAAAGTGTAGGAGTTATAAAAAGAAGTATATCCAGAATTAAGGGACACTAATAATTGGCGAAGGCTCTTAGTTAGCTGCTTTTAAGGACGCTAGTACGTAAAAAAAAGGGTAAAATACCCGCTAAGAGGGGTTGTGTAAGTAGTGGTGCAATATAGTAAAAGTGCTATAGGCGCTGCGGCAAGACTAGGTATAATTTTTGCATATATAAGGAGGAAGTAGATAATATTAAATAATATAACATAATATAGTAATATATGGTAATGTGTTGTGATGTTAAGTAATTTAATATTAAAGTCGTTTAATTTTAGTTAGGTGGGCTATATAATTATATAGGCCGCATAACCGTAAACTATGTTATAATATAATACTATAAAAAGAAATAGGCATATAATAGGCATATTACTATTTAAAGCTAATTATAGATATAAGCTAAGGATATTATTATTACCGTAATAAGCTAAAAGGACTAATAGTATAGCTAAAAAGAAAATAGAGAATCTAATTATAAGGGTATAAAGAGGCTTTAGGGAAGATTTAAAGGAATAATATAAATTCTACCTAAATTTAAGGATATATAGCTCTTATAGAGAATAAGATGTTATCTAAAGAAGAGAAAGGAATAATAAGAGAATTATATTATTATTATTCATTGCTTAACGTCCGATTTGGATCCCTGTTGGGCCCACGCGGACTACTCCTTATATACATATAGGGAGAAAACTCTATTTAAGAAAACCCCGTAATCCGTCTCCCCGCCTTTTGGGGCTCGCTTGCAAGTCGCCTATGAGTCACTAGTGGTGCTCTACTACCTTACTTTTTGACCTCCTTGGGAACTACTGCTGCCGTAACAAACCTACGGACGCGCTAGTATTACACACTGTACTCTACTCCTGTAGAGTTATTAGGGGGCGCCTGTTACTCGCCCCTTTGCCTTCCATTGCTATTTCCTTTGCAACCCAGAACTGGTCTAGCATATTTTGGCCAATGAGCCACCAGGTAGCCGCCTTAAGGCCTTTCTATATTGAGAGCAGTGTATTATAGTTTTCTGTGCCAGCTGCTGAGAGCATTGCTTCTCGGCCGGTGCGTAAGGGGCATAACAGTATTACGTGTTTTGGTGTCTGTCTTGGCAGGTAGTTATATAGTAGAGTTCGACATGCCTGCTTATCCAGGCCTCTACCCCAGTTTTCTAGTATTTAGTCCCAGTTACCTAGGCCTAAAGGCCTAAGGGGCTTTCCATAAGCAGTTAGCTGCCACTACTAATTAACGGGGGGTTTTACCATTCTTTTGGATATCTTATAATGGGGTTAACCTAAGTACTAGACTGCCCCCTAGCGGTCTATATAAGAATCTCCTCCTAGAGTTAGTATGCTTTCGCACGGCTTAGGAGCCTTCCATAGCCTCTAGTTTTACGCCTTTCTTCATTATTTCCGCCGGTATGGGCATAAGCTGCCGCTTTTAGGGGTCGCAACTCCCTTCTTATGTGCCTACTGGCGTAATCCTACGAGGGCGTCATGGCTGCATCCTATAATATGGAAGCCTTGGGTACCTTCTACAGTTAAGGCCTAGACTAAAAGCCTCCCCTGCCTAAGTAACTCCTGTTTGCTTCTTAAGTATACCTCACTAGCGTACCGCCCTAGAGGCGAACGGTTCCGTCTATTGGTATACCGACACGCGCATCCGTTCTCTCAAGCCACGTAGTAGTCTCTCCAGCCAGGACGTGATCCTGCCTGCCTACCAGGTGCACCAAGGGTCAGGGCCCAGCTAAGGGGTAAGGTCCTTAGAGCTAGCAGTGGCTACTACGCACTACGCCCCGCGGGAGGCTAGTAGTAATATAGGGGCACAACACCCTATACTGCTGCCAGTTTCCGTTTCGCGTTGCCTGTAAGAGTCTCCTTATGACAGGCCGACCGTGTCTTGCAGGAGAGGGGCCGTAGAGACACTAGGTCCCATACCAGACGACCTGCTCTCCCCTCTCCTACTAACCAAGCTTGTGTCCCCCCCCTTTTATAAGTTGGCCTGTGTCTCTAACTGTCGAGTCCTCGTCCGACTGGCCTGTGTTTCCCCTATAGCCTCCCCTATATATATGCATCAGGTTGCGAGCACCACGCCTATTGAGACCCTCCTATAAGTCGCCTTATGCATATGCGCATCAGGTTGCGTGCACCACGCCTATTAAGACCCTCCTGTTAAGAGAATTATATAATTAAACAGTTAGGGGTCTTGGTGGTTAATGCGTATATATATATATATATATATATATATGGTCTTTAATAAACTTTAGTGTTATAGTGTTAATAAAAAACGGTAAATTATAGTAGATAATTATAGATAGTTATAGATAGTTATCTATTAAGTATTTCACTAAGATATTCCCACTATAACTAGGCTAGTCCTATTATAGTACCTCCTCCCCCCCTTTAGCCAAAGGTCTAAAATAATTTAATTTAGTTAAGAATTTTTAACTTATTATATTATAAGCATTATAATATATTTTAAGTTCTTTTTAATTTTAAGTTTCCTACTATTATATTTTATATATTTATATTAGGTAGTAGTTATTTACCTTTATATTATATCTATTTAGCTAAAGTAAGCTATAAAGAATAGTCCTTATAGAATTTTTTTTTTTAAAAAAGGTGTATTAGTCTTAATCTAGTTATAGGTTTCCTAGGTTTATATTTTATATCCTTTTTACTTAATAAGAAGTTTAAATTATTTAAATTATATTTTCTATTATATATTATTAATTAAGTTAATAAAGTAAGAACTATTACTGTTATTAATAATTATAGAAGGTAGTAGTAGCACTTTATAAGTTATAGGATTATCTTTTAAAGCTTATAATAACCTTATATAAAATATTAGGTATATTTTTATTTTAGTTAATAGTTTAAGCTTATAGGCATATAGGCTTAGTTTTTTTAAATTTAGTATAAGCCTATAAATTTCTAATTAAGTTTCTTTAAAGGCCATTAGGTCTATAGGTTTTATATATTTAGGTAAACTATATTACCTTTCTTAAAGTCCTATATAGGAGCTCGTCCTTTATTTATATACCATTTCTATACTATTTAAGCGTATATTAATTCACTTTATAATAGTTCCGTTAACTACTTTATTTAATTAGTAAAGTTATATATATTAATTAACTAGATCTATTTAATTATAGGTCTTATTGTATTAATTTTAGGTTATAGTTTAAATCTAAGTTAAGGGTCTTATCTATAGGTTATATAAAATAGCATTATACCTATTAATATATTTATTATATTATTTATAGTAAACTTAGTTAAAGGCAGCTATTTTGCCTAGTTGTCTTATAGGTAAGAGTAGTATAAAAAAATTTATTTAACAAATATTTAATTACACATTTAAATCCACTTATAATGCCTAAACAACAAGTTTTTTAAGTAAGGTATATTTATAGGTATTATTCTATAATTAATAATAATAATAATAACTCTTTAATTAACGTCTAATACAGATCCTATCTTAGCCTATATAGGCTACTCCATTATAGGGGGAAAACTTATAGTTTATATAAAGAAAACCCTGCAGTTGGGTTGGGGGGGGAAAAACCCTATAAGCCACCTCAGTAGGATAAAAAACCTTAATTTGCTATGTCCGTCTATAGCGGCGGCCCTACGGGCCTACGGCTACGTCCTATTCTCCCTAAATATTTAAACTCCTTAAGAACCACTACTTCCTTCTCTAGCTTATCTAAAGCTAGGGTTTACTACGTCCTAACTAGGCCTTACTAATTATCTCCCATATCTTAGCCATCCCCTATATACTATCTCTTGTTTAACCATTACTATATACGCTATACCTTCCCCCCCTTAGAGCCATTAAAGGCGTAAGGGGGATTTATCTATTCTAACCACTGTAATACTAACAAGCGGGATATGTTATATTTGGGTATCTTTTATGCCTAGGCCCCAGCTAGGCCCTTTTTAAGGGTTACCACTCCATTAAAAGGAGATAGGGAAAACCGTAGGTCACAATCTAGGCTGTTAGTATTTGGTAGTTAATGGCAAGTAACTATATACTCTGTGGGTAATCGCCCTAGGGGTTAGGAGGGGCCGTATATTTACTTATTCGTCTGCTTATTTACTTACAATCGTTTATTTATTAATATAAGAGGTTATTAATACTTTCTATTGGGGGTTAGGGGATGCTATTAAATGCTATGCATCTATATTGGATTGTATAGGTGCCTTAATAGGAGAACAGTGTAGTAGCTGTTATTGTAAAGGGGTACCAACGGTAGTGGTTTTCGAGATCTCACCATCCCATATGAAAACTTTTCACCACCGCCCCAATGCTCACAACTACCACCACTAGTTGTATCACACGCTGTGCGACGTCTCTACGTTGGCTCTGAGTCTGAACTTCGAAGACCCAGGTTTGTAGCCGTCACCACGTACAGGTGCAGAGTCCGATTTTGACGGCCTTATTCTATAATTATATTTATAATTTTAATTTAACTATCTATTTCTAAATAAAATGCAGTTAAAAGTTATATTTAAATACTTAATTATTTATATAGAGCGCCCGCGAAGCCCTACTGCACGCGTCCACGTCGCCGCGGGTGGAAACATTATCAGGAAATCGTTCCTTTTGATGGCTAAGTGCAGAGGCGATGGTAGAGATCCGTCGCAGCGCATGCAGCGCGCTGTCGTCGCGGTTCTGTGGTGTTGAGCTCGCGACGCGTACCAAAGCATCGCCCTTAACAACACCAGGAGCCTTACTGCCTCCGCTTGAGACTCCTGCTCGACCACCTAGGGAGGCCTATTAAGGGAAACTGGGATATGAAAACCACCCGATGTACGACTACCTGGCTTGTAGCCAGGCCCGAAACTGGCCTTATCATCTAGCCAGTCGACGTGGACGCGTCCTAGGCGTATAACAGGACACCCTTGGGCTTGTACTAGCTCTGAGGTTGCAGGACGCGGCGAGGGCGTAGGGAACCTCTTTTTATAAGAACTTGTTAAGGTTAACGCGTTGTAGGCACCTCGTACGAAACTTGTTAAGGCCCTAAGGCCACTGCGAAGAACTTGTTAAGGCCCTGCCTAGAGAACTTGTTAAGGCCCCTCTATGAGGGCCTATCTGGTATCCGACATCCAGGTGACTTAGAAGAGGGTCTTAATAGGCGTGGTACGCGCGACCTGGACGACAGTGACAGCGACAGCGACGCGACAGCGACGCGATGGTGATGTGACGGCGACCAGACGGCTCGACGAGGTGGAAACATGGGCAAAGCTCTAGGCAGCGGAAACACAGGCCAGCTTCGACGGCCCCATGGCGTTCGACCTATGGTCGTGCAGGTGACTCACAGGAGGGTCTTAATAGGCGTGGTGCACGCGACCTGACGCATACGCATACGTATACGCATATACATATACATATGGGGGAGGCTGCAGGGGAAACACAGGCTAGTTGGATGAGGACTTGACAGTTAGAGATACAGGCTAGCTTATAGGAAGGGGGGACACAAGCTTAGTTAGTAGGAGAGGGGGGAGTAGGTCGCCTGGCACGGGACCTGCTCTATAGCCCCCTCCTGCAAGACACAGTCGGCCTGTTATAAAGAGACTCTTACAGGCAACGCGAAACGGGAACTAGCAGTATATAGGGTGTCGCGCCCCTATATTACTACTAGCTCCTACAGGGCGTAGTGCATAGTAGCCACTGCTAGCTCTAGGGACCTTACCTCTTAGCTGGGCTCTAACCCCTAGTGCACCTGGTAGGCAGGCAGGATTACGTTCTGGCCGGAGAGACTACTACATAGCTTAAGAGAACGGATGCGCGTGTTAGTGTACTAATAGATAGGACTACTCGCTAGGGCAGTACACTAGTGAGGTATGCTTAAGGAGTAAACAGGAGTTACTCAGGCGGGGGAGGCTTTTGGCTGGGCCTTAACCGCAGAAGATACCTAAGGCTTCCACATTGCAGGATACAGCTACGACGCCCTTATAGGATTACGCCAGTAGGCATATAAGACGGGAGTTGCGACCCCTGCAAATAGTAGCTTATACCCATACCGGCGGAAACAATAAAAAAAGGCGTGAAACTAGAGGCTATAGAAGGCTCCCAAGCTGTGCGAAAGCGTACCAACTCTAGGAGGAGACTCTTATATAAACTGCTGGGGGGCAGACTAGTACTTAGGCTAATAACCTATTATAAGATACCCAAGAGAACTGGTGAAACTCCCTATATTATTAGTGGTAGCAGCCAACTGCTTATAGAAAGCCCCGGGCCCTTAGGCTTAGTAAGGGAAAGCTACTTAAAAACTAAGGTAGAGGCCTGGATAAGCAGGCATGTTAAACTCTACTATATAACTACCTGCCCTATAAAAAGGAGCTCTTACTGCACCCGGCCCAAAAAGACCAAAACCATCCAAAGGAACCCTAAAGAACTTCCAGAGAATCCCCCTGAGATGCATACATCGTAGGGGAGGCACACGTTAAATGACGGTGGTTTGCACTCGCGCGTGACCGCCAGAACCACGCCTAGCAATAGCCCTCCACAATAAAGACGGGCAAATACTACAACATAAAGCAGAAATACCTCTATTAAGAAGGCATCTAATAAAATATAAAGCCTATTAAACACGTCTAGTATTTAGAACTGCAGGGAAGTAACTATTAGCTATAATAAACTAATATAGCTAGTAGAATAGCTCCGCCAGTTTAGTAAACCTTAGGCGCCCTTCTAGTAAACCCTTAATTAAATTCTCTAATAAATAAGCAAAATTAAAAATAAATAAGACCCCCTTTTACCGGCAAACTATATCTAAGCCGCTATAGCCGCGCTTTTATAGTATAGGGAACCTACCCCCTTTAAGATAATAACTGGGTATATAACTATAATATAACTAAATATAGAAAAAGTAGAGGGGCTTAGGAGATAATTAGAAATAAAAGTCCTTATAAAGATTTATAAAGAGGTTTACGATACTGTTATAGTCTAATACTTTAAGAGTAGAGATATTAGAGTTACTCTAAAGAACTAATAGGTAAAGGAATAAGCTATAAAGGTAGAGGATAGGCTAGGAGAATATATTAGTATAAAAGTACTCTATAAAGATTTTCTAGTTAAAGTCCTAGTAGTTCCTATAAGCCTTAGGGTAAAAAAGGGACGCTAGGTAGATAATATAGCAACTATATAGGAGATAGTAAAATAAATAGAACGCCTTATACTAGGTCTTAATATTACCTAAATTTAATAGCTTTAATAGGAAAATGCAAACTAAGTATATAATAAGAATAATAAAAGGATATAAGGGTTGCTAGAGACTTGCTAAGGAGACGCTAGTTAAATATATGGCTCCCTTATTATTAGTATATATATACTAGAAATATAAAAACTCCTTATTTAAAAAGGAATAATTATAAATAGCCTTATATATAATATAAGGCTCTATAACTACAGACTATGCCTAGAATAATGCTATTACTGCATATAATGGAGATATACCTAATCCACATACGTAGTATAGGTGTGCTGCGGCCACTATATAGGCCCCTATAATATAAGATACTGCTTAAATTAAGACTAAATAAAATGTGTAAACTGCCACTAAAGCATATATAAGGCATAAGAGAGAAAAGACTGTATTAAATATAGGAGATAAAAGGCAAGGGCTTAACAGCTACGGGAATAACTATATATTAGGTTATATAAATAGAAATAATAGGTAATAAGCTAGGGGGATATAGATGCCTTCCTAGCGTTTCCTACCTTTAATACTAAAGGGCTAGGCCAGCCATTCTAAGCATTAATAGGCCAGAAGTGATGCTATATAATATTACTAAACTAAATAGGGATATAAGGGTTATAGGGGATATAAGGGAGAGGACGCCCTGTAGGAAGACCCCTATAGACAGCTATAGTAAGCTTAAGACCAGGATAATTAAGAATTAGACTTAACGCGGCAAATATAATATTTACAGCTAACCTATAAAGGATATATAGCCAACTAGTAAGATTAGGGGAAGAACTGGAGATAATAATAGATTTAGATATAGAAGCGCTAGTAGGAACACAAGACATAGGAATAAAATACTGCCCCTAAGGATTCCAGCTCTTATATAAACCAAAAGCAGCTATACGTATATACTTTATAATTAGCAAGGCTATTAACCTGTCCTTATAGTTATAGCAGGTAGTTAACCTAGATATTATAGTAATAATAATTTAGATATATAGGGGACCGGTACAAATTATTAATATATATAACCCTAGGGTTAAAGGAGTCCCACAAATAGAGAATATTATATTAGTAATAAGCTTACTAGAAACTAAAGGTATGGAGTCCATCCTATTAGGAGATATAAACCTCTACTACCTGTAGTGGGGGGGTATCCATATTGCTGCTAAATAATAGGTAGAGTGCCTACTAAGAGCTATAGATATCTAGGGCCTTAAACTAGCCACCCCCCTAAGAGCAATTATATGGTAATAAGGCACCGCCAGAAGTATAATTGACCTTATATTTATGGATAAAGGCCTATACTAAAGACTTAAAAGGTGCAACCCCAAAGAAGAATAGGCACTTACCTTAGACTATATTCCCATCCAGATATAGCTAGATCTGGATATTAAGGCGCGACTAAATAGTAAAAGATACGCAATAAGGAAGCTTAAGATAGATAGTTTCCTTAATATAGTTAAATAACAACTTTAAAACCTAGAAAAAATCTACCTAATACCAAATAAGTAAGGCTTAGTGGCTACCTTTAAGGAAATTAACTAAAGACTAGAAAGGATTTAGGCAGCAATTAAAAATAGGCTAAAAGAGTACTGCCCAGTTTTAAAACCGGGCCCCTATATGCAATATATATAGTCTATATAATGCGCGGTTCTTATTACCAGCTAATAATAAGTAAAAAGGAAATATATAAGTAGCTATAACCCTAAAGATAAGAGATAATATAAAGACACAAGAGACCAGTTAAAGAATACCCTAAAAAAAGAAGCAAGGAATAACTGGAGACGGTTTATAAATAAGCATACTTTTAACCCAAGCCACCCCTATAATAAGGGCCTTTAGGCCATAGCAAAATAGGTAAAGAAAAAGGTAGGGCGCCTAGTAGAAGACTTATATCTACCGCCCCTATAAAGAGTAGGGGAATTATAGGCCACTAACAATAATAATAAGAAGGTAAAGATCCTTATAGAAAGGTTCTTCCCCTAGCCAGCTCTAGCTAACCTTAGTAATATTATAGGTAAAACACTAGTAACTTACTTGTGGGTTAACAGCGATATAATAATAGAGGAAATGGCTAGAACTATTAGCCGACTTTTAAATAATATAACACTAGGACTAGATAGGATTCTAAATAAGGCTTTAAAGACCTATGGATTACTTATAGCACCTTAGCTTACAGATATAGCTAGAGTATACTTTACTATAGGCTACTACCTGTAACTCGGCAGAGCTATAATAATAGTTGTTCTATAAAAAGAAGGTAAAGTAGACTACTTAACCCTAGGAAGCTACCGCCCTATTACCTTAGAAAACACTCTTAGTAAGATTTTAGAAAAGGTAATAGCGGACTATATGGTAGATATAGCTAAGGAATATACCCTACTACTATAAAGCTAAATAGGGGCAAGAAAGAACCGCTTAACACTATTAATACTTACACTACTTACTGCCACTATTAAATCCGCATGGGCGATATAAAGGGACTTTATAGTATTAATGCTTAGCCTAAATATTAGCGGTGCCTATAATAATATACCCTATAAGCGCCTTCTATATATCCTTAGGGTAAAGGGCTTCCTAGATTGGATTATATAATTTATTTAATGGTTTATAGACTAAAAAGAAATATTACTGGTCTTTAGCGGATACTAAAGCTCCCCTATTATAGTTATAACAGGAATACTATAAAAATTACCCCTCTTGCCTATTCTCTTTCTTTTCTTTATAAGTAACCTACTTAACTCTTTTAAGGAAGGGGCGACTTAGGGAATAGGCTTTATTAATAATATAAACCTAATTATATATGGGCTAATAGCTATAAAGAATTGCAGAACACTAGAGAGAGTCTATAATACCTATATAGAATAGGTAAGATAATATAGAGTCTAATTCTTACTAGAGAAATACTAGCTAATCTATTTTATAAGAAAACGTAACTAATCTATAGATCTCTAGTATATAATTTATATTTAAGGCTTTAGGGGTTAACCAGTTTAGGGCCTAAGGGTATTAGGAGTATAGGTAGATAGTAAGCTTTGGTGGAGCATATATATAGTATAAGCAGCCCGTAAGGGCCAAGTATAGTATATTATATTATCCAGAATTGGCAATTTTATATAGGGTCCATGCTTCTAGAGGTTATGCCTACTATATATAGTAGTTGTCTGGCCAACCATAATATATAGATCTAGTATTTAGGCTATTAGAGAAACTAAAAAAGGCCTCCCTAAATTACTTCTTAAACTACCTTAAAAGGTCTAAATAGCCTGCCTCTAGAGTATAACAGGCGGGTATAAGCGTATGGCTATAGCACTGCTTAAGAAGGAAGCTAATATTCCCCCCCAATAACTATATATTAAAGCCGCTGCAATATAAAGGGTGTAAAATAAACGCAACTCTAATATTATAAAGTATATTAAGATACGCCTAAATAAACTATAGAGGGACCCTAGGGTGCTCTATAGGAGAATAAACTAACAACCCTAAAGTAGGGAAGATATATTAGAGAAATAGGCAAAGAAAGTAGAAGAAGAATGGTGCTATGTTAGGGCCTAGGCCTATATAGAGGAGGAAGGGAGACGCGTAAGAGGCTAGTAAAGATAATAGTAAGAGAGAGAAAGGAGCTAAAGTAGAGTATAAAAGAATGCTAGGAAACTATCTACCGCAATATAATACTGGTTAGACTAATGCTAGAGAGGTATATAGGAGTTAAAGGTATAGAAGCTGACTTAGGCAAGAGGAACCTAAGCTATAGTATAGTTAACGCTATAGGGGGTAAATACTTAAGGGCTCTAAGAAGGCCTAATAAAGGTGGAAAATATAATAGCAATACTCTTAAGAATAGGAATAATAGGACTAAAAGATTAGCTCTACTAGGTAGGTATCTTAGTAGGTAGCCTAAGATGCGAATATAGCTGGCTAAGACAGACACTAAAATACGTAATACTACTATGCCCCTTACGCACTAACTAAGAAGTAATACTTTTAGTAGCTGGCATAGAGAACTATAATACACTACTCTTAATATAAAAAGGTCTTAAGGCGGTTACCTAATAGCTTATTAGCCAAAATGTGCTAGACCAGTTTTAGGTTGCAAAGGAAATGGTAATAGAAGGTAGAGGGGCGAGTAATAGGCGCCCCCTATTAACTCTATAGTAGTAGAGTAAAATTTATAATACTAGCGTGTCTATAGGCTTATTACAGCAGCAGTAGTTCCTAAGGAGGTTAAAAAGTAAGGTAGTGGAGCACTATAGGCAACTTGTAGGCGTTAAGTAGGCGAGTCCTAAAAGTCGGAGAGATAGATTATAGGGTTTTCTTAAGTAGAGTTTTCTCCCTATATATATATAAGTAGTAGTCCGCGTAGGCCAAATAGGGATCTAAATTAGATATTAAGCAATAAATAATAATAATAATATTTATATAGAGCTTACCAAAAGTCTAAAACAAATTGGCTTTTATAGTTGGATATTATTAAGTTAGGAAGTCTATATAGCTTAAAGATATACTTAATAAAATATTTAGCTACTAATATTATATTAATTAAGTCTATAGGAATTATATATCGCATTTTTATAAGATAGTTAATAACTACTATTATATTTATAAACCTATTACTACTAGGTAAGTTAACTATAAAGTTAATTAAAATATTATGCTATCTTTATATTAGAATTAGTAGCGGTTAAAGTACTCCTTGCTTTTTTATATAAGAGGTCTTTCCATATATATATATCCTATATACTTAAACGTATTTTTATATATAGTTATATATTATAGGCTAGTAGTATACTTATTAAATAATTTTATAAGTCTTTATATGGCTAGGATGCCCTATTATAGGGGAGTTATATATAAATTTAAGCATTTTAAATTATAAAGGTTTGGAATTTGGAACTACTATCTTCTATTAATAGTATAATTAATTAATTTAAATTTCGTATTTAGTAAGTATAATATCCTTATACTATTATTTTCCTATTTAAATTGCTTTTATTATATTTATTATCTATATATTATTTTTATATTTATATTCTATTAGCTTATTAATTTTTATTTTCTATTTATTAACTTCTAATTTATTTTTATTAAGTTCTATATCTAAGAATATAGAATATAGTTTTTTAAAACGTTTAAAAGGCAGTAAGATCTATAATTAATTTATAATCCATTTATCCAAAGTGTTTATAGGTAGATTTTATAATTATTATATTAATATATTAGGCTTTTAATTAAGTTTACTAAGTTAATATATAATCTTAAAGTTAAATTATGTCAGTCGTTGTCTATGACTAACTAGTTATTGGGTAGTCACATATACTGGTCACGTGAGCTAAGCGAGTATAAAACCCACCAGAATCCGCCTGTAGAATAGTATTAGCAATACAACAACTTTATCTATATATCTTAATATACGCATCTAATTCCCTTACACCTCCGCTGCACCTCGTCAAGTACCAGCCTCAACAGGTTATAAGCCCGGCTACGCCTATAGAGGGTTTTAATATAGCGTTTTCAAATAACACATAGAGAGAGCTGTGATGTGTAATTATAGCAGTTATTAAATGATTAAAGGACGCGCGTTGTCCGCGGAATTAATTACTACCTTACTAACCTATTTAACTCGCTGAGTTTGATCAGAAGACAAGAGCTAAGAAGCAGGCAGGAGATAGTAACAGGTTAAGCTTGTAACTGGACGACGATTAATACGACGCGTATTAGGAGCTCAACCACGACACGTCTAGTAGCATATACCACCTACCAATGACTTAAGAAGTAGATGACGATCGAAACCAATTAGAACAATCTTAATTACAACACCGCGATACAAATACAGCAAGTTCCTAATTAACTTAATATCTAATTACTGCACTTAGGATAAGTAAAAGCAGTAGCAGCAAGAACCTATTGCCCAATGGTATAAAGCTAAAGGGAGAGGAGAACTATATTACATAGAAGGAAGTAATAGAGGATATTGCCATTATAAATAGATTAAGACATTATATTTATAAAAAGGGAAAAGCACCCAAATATGTGGATAAATTTAATAAGAAAGCTAATAAGATAAAGCTGGCAGCATAGCTGACATAGGAAGCTGGAGACTTAAGCATAAAGATCATTATTAAGCTTAATATTAAAAGTACCCCTATATAGATACTAGCAGGATACAAGTTAGCGTGTAAGATGTAGGTAACTCTATAGACTTAGTATAAGGGAACTGGAGCAGTTCTTAGCTACAACGCTATTAAATTATATATAAAGATTAAGTATAACAACTACCCCAATCTTAAGCACTTTATTATCGCATTCAAAAAGGCTATTAAAAAGCTGGCGAACCTTAACATTTCCCTACCTAAATCATGGCATCTAATTCTCTTTATTATGGCCCTATCCAACGCATAGCCCATCTAGGCAGAACGACAGCAATTAAATTCTTAAAAAGAATTAACCCAACTATCACTCTCCGCGTTAATTAAAGATATTATAGATAAGGCACAAAACAAGGATAAAAAGGCCAAGGGAGGTATACTATATAGGGGGAAGCCTAACAAGAAGGGTAAACAAAAGGTAAAGAAGGATAAGGAGAAGAGTAAAGGAAAGTACTACAAGAACTACAAGAAGCCAAACACCCATTACAAACCTAAAAACTGCTTTATTATAAATAAGAAGCTATATCACAAATGGGAAGAAAAGATAGGCAAGAAGTTCATTCTACATCAGGAACCTAATAAGAAGAAGTTAGGCAGCAAGAGCAGGAAGGAAGAACCTAGCAGTGACTCCTCAGACGATAACGATGCTTGCAGTAACTCAGATAATGGCGATACTTATATATTCGCAAAGAAAGAGTTAGGGTACCTTTGCGCATACCTAAATAGGAAGAATCAATTACTAATTAAGCAGAAAGGAACACTATTTAATACTAGAGCTGAAACCCATATCGCCAAATGTAACAGGACTCCCATTACAAGCGCTACGCCGTACGCGTAGCTAGTTCCTTTTCCTGTTCGACGACGTCGGCAGATAGTTTATCCGCCCCAACGCCCTTATATAGATTTAGCCGCAGCTGCATTCCTATTAAGTTCTCTAGCAATCCTCTTAGGTCTCCACAACTGTCAGATAATCTATATTCTCTAAAGGCGTGGGTCACGTACACGAGTCACGTGCACAAAGACACGTCACTAAAGACACGTCAGATCAAGGTCAAAAAGACACAATACAAGATAATTAATCAATTAACCCATTTCATCAATGAACTCATCTATATGAACTTCGTAACAGTTATAAGCCCAGTCCGCCGACTCAAGAAGCTAGTCAGCTATTACTTAATCATTTAAAGAAATTCTACCTTATTGTTAGACTCTAACACCTTATTATTAAGGACGCAGACTCTAACAGAAATCCTATCTTAAGTATTATAGGACAATTCTGATACAAACCTTCCACAAGATTCTACGAGATTCTATATTAATTGTCACAGGACGACCCTAATAACAAGGACAATCCTAACAATAAGGACAATCCTAACAATAAAATACTATCTCAATTCCCCACCTACCTATTAGTTAAAATGACTCCACTAATATCGAGTTTGTTAACCACAATCATCCTCAATAAACCAAAAGACTAGGAGCAATAGATCTGGTAACTACAAGCCCTAGTAGATAAACGAATTTAGGCCTACGTTAACCCAAATAATATAGCACCTTAATAAGCTCTACTATAAGAACCAGCCTATCCAAAAGTTACTAATTTTAATAAGAATGCAACCTTATATATATAGCTCTTGACGAATTAACAGAAAGCGTATAAGAATAGCAGACAATACTATAACTAGGACATAAAGTACTTCCTAAAACAGGAAGAGCATTTGCAATAGATACGCACCTAGATCACGTCCACAGTATCAATTTAGAAAAAGCTACTACTTAACCCTTCCCTCATAGTCAAAGAATGGCTGATTTGTTTAAAAGAAGACACTAAGCCCTTAAAGAACTTTATAATAAGGAAGGTACAGCTGCAGTATATAGAGTCACTTAAGGGGCTTAAGCAGACAAAGGTTACCTAGTAGCTTGACCAATAGGAGCATGCGATAAAGATAGTAGAGAAGTATAATCTTCTATAGATAACCAATGGGATCTGGCTAATAGACCTTATAAATGCAATACAACCTATAAGCGAAACCTATTTTGTTCTGTATATAAAGCAGGCAAATAATACCAAAAAGGCTCCCTCATCAGAATACCGTAAAGTAGTAATAGAGCTACAAGAAGCATTCCAAAACCTTTCTAAAGCCGTACCTATAACGGCAAGAGGGAGTATATTTAATATAGACTTCGTAGGAGAGCCTAAAGAGGGTATCTCTATTACTGCTAAAGTCTAAAAAGGAAAAGGGAACAACTTATCTCGTAGCCAAAAAAGGGCAGGTATAAATTTAACTAAAGAGACGTCTTCCAAAAGGTTAAAGAACCTTAAATGCCTAGTATGTAATATAAGGGGACATACCCTTCCTAACTGTTGGTATCTATTTAAGAGTAAAAGGCCTGAGGGATTCAAAGTCGTAGGTATATATATAAAAAGGGTGCTTATAAAGGTAAAGCAAGACAAGGATCTAGCTACCTAAGTAAAATAACTTAAGCTTAAAGAATCAAAGGTTAATAAAGCTTAATAATAATAGGAGATAGTTAAGATTAAGGGAGAAGCCAATGCGATATTCCTAGAATTATATCACACTAGTTAACTCCATTTATTAAAGCTATCAACCATTCTTAACTCAGGAACTACTCTCTATATCTTTAATAACCTCTCTTATTTTTACAATTTTAGGAAAGCTCTAAGATATAAATATAACATGCGGATCGTCGGGGTGCCGACGAAAACCCTGTCCGAGCTTAAGGATTACTTTACTAAGTCAATTTCAAGCCTTATTTATATATAGATTTTATAAAGGCTTAGGCAATAGAACTAAGTATATTAGTAGCCTATATACTAAGATTATAAGCCAAAGAGAAGAAGATTATTAGGGCTATCTAACAAGAAGTCTCCAAAGGCCCTAAGGCACTAGTGTCCTATATCCGCAATATCCGCAAGTCACGTAACCATGATTTAGGTGATTATATAGGCCTTTAAAAAAAATTGCGAAAATCAATAGCTACCCACAATAGCAGCAATCTCAATTCCGCCTCCATACTAAAGCTCCCTATATATTATTGTAGGTATATCGAACAGCTTATGCAGCTCCAATAGCGTAGATCTTAATACCTCCAAAGGAATAGAACGAAACGGTATAAAGGTGTCGCTCTATTTAAAAGTCAGCAAACCAAATTAAATAGCAAGGTCTCCGGTTAAATCTAAACCAGTATACAATTTCCTAATTAGGGAAAGTTAATTCCAAGTAGCTACCTCTACCGTCGCTCAAAATCTCACTGTTGTGCCTACTTATTCGCACTAGCTGTAGGGTTAAACAGCTCCTTATTAAAGCCTCGTTCGAATATAAGGCCTAAAAGCTTTTTCACCCGCGAGACGCCTATATAAGTAAGCCCTACAGTGCGCTCCTTCCTGCTAATATCTAGTACCGCCCGGTCAAGCGTAAGTCCCTGGCTTTTATAGATAGTAAGAGCAAATGCTAGAATAATAGGAAATTAACAGCGCAAGCAAGTGCCCTTAGAGCCGTCCCACTTATAAAAGGTAGGAAAGATAGGGACTACTTTCTTACCGTTGCTGCCGGTAAATAGCGCAGGCCCACTATACCGATTAACCGCAACCAGTAGCGCCTATAGGAGGTCCTTTTTAACGTCCGCACCTTCCTTCCATACCACATCCTTAATTATACCGGTGGCGCCGTTTACTAAGCCCATATCTACCCAGATATTTTATAGGAGTATAACCTTAGCGCCTTAACACACGTATAGCTTTAGTACAGTATCACACTGTTCTAGAGTAGCCTTAGAGGCGCCTACACCGGCGTTAACAGCGTGTATAGGCAATATTGGTCGTTAGAGGTCTCTTATCCTATTATAGTTATACTTGCCAACTACAGCTCTAGTGCCATATAGTCGAATTACGTCGTTAAAGCTAGCAACCTTATCAGCAGGAAGGTTCTGCTTACACCTAGTTAAAAGAAGTCTCCAGGTCGATTTGTCTACGGTATTATTACACAGCTCTACAAGGGCGTTCCTAAATACGGCACTCCTAGCGTCATTACCACCCTGCCGTATAACCCAATCCAGAATAGCTGTTCGATCAATTGCCTCGTATACAAGTCTTCCTGTATAGGCGAGTTCCAGTGCCTTATCAGATAGTTCGCGATATAAGGCCGTCTGGCCCACCAGTAGTAGCTAACAGAAATCACCTATAAGCAAGACGCTTAATCTACTAAAATATTCACCCCTGCGCTCAGGAAATATCTATTAAAGTCGGTAATTAATCTAGCCAAGGTAGATATGCCCAATTATTAATTTCTCGTCAAGCACGAGGTAGTAGATATTTCGGAACTTCTACTATAGAGGCGTAAGGCTCGCAGGCGGCAAATCCTCAAACAGGCGCTATACTGGCAGCTTTAGCAGATTATACGTAGTTTAGCCATTTATACCAAAAGCAGCAACACTAGTAGGAGCAGCTCTTACTAATAGCAACGGCTTACCGGCTGTAGCTACTAATTTACTAAGCGTCCTAGATAGAACCGCAATAAGGTAAGATTTACCCATTCCTGCCTCGCCGTTAATATTCACCCGCAGCGGCTCGGGGGGACAGTAGACCAATAGGACGCGCTTATAGTAATCAACTACAGCATCGTAAATAACCCGCTACGCCGATTATAGTAAGGACGAAGTTGCCGCTGGTAGTGGCTAACTCGGTAGGGGTTATAATTATGCTTCCTACTAATAGGTCCTCTTATTAAGCTACGGCCAGGTGCCCCAGTAGGTACTCCAATTATAGTTATAATTAAGCTCTCTATCGCCAAGGTCATTGGGATCCTTAATTTTAATCGCGTGCTTATTCCAAGTGCGAGCAGCAAGGGCCTTAAAGGATTGGTAGAGCTCTATATTATCCATCTCGCGATCCTCAAACTCGTTAACGTTATTTATAGCCTTCTAGGCGTCTTCCAGATCCTTACTATACAGGTAGTCGGGCATATACTAATAAAATAGCTCGCATATTTTATAGGTTACCATATAATCAGAAGCTCTAAACTAGTTAATAATAGTAGCTACATCTTCGCACTCCCTCCACAGGTAATGCAGCAGCAGTTTAATGCGGTAGTAGTCGCTATACTACAGGTTTAAATGGTCGGATTTATAACATAGAAAGTATAATATAACGCGCGGCCACGCCCTTGGGCGACGCGTATATTTGTTATAGTTATAATAGAGTATAAAATTAAGGAAGGTAACGTCCTCTACATCTACTAGCCGCAGCCTATACTTCTTATAGAGGGAGCGGCCACTTTGCTTTATCTGCCCTTTATTAAATTTATAAGCAACGCTCTACTTAGCCTCCTGGCGGCAATCCAAAGCTACTACCTACCTAGAACCCTAACTTAGGGGGAGGTCAAGAAGAAGGTAATAGACTTCCTATACCAACCAATCTCGCTCACCAATTAACTTGTTTATAAACTTGGTAACAATAGAGCTAAAAGCATGCAGCTTGTTTATATGCGGAGTTACTATTTTAAGTAACTCCTTATAAAAAGTTAACTTCTTCTCCTCCTTACTACAGTATTTGCCAATATAGTTAACAATTACGGCTACGCTGGTAGCCGGCGAAACGTCCAAATTAGCCATCCACCCAAGTATTATTGCGGCATTATAGTTATTAAGGAGCTTGTTATTCCGCTATAGGTAAAATATCTAGTGCTTTAGGTTCTGATCCCTTATAACCTCCGCCTCCTAGCGTATATATCGTGGAAAGTAGAACCAGCAGTTAACATTATTAGAGCTTTTCTTCGCCCTTAAGCAGTAAGATTTGGTACATTAACAGTAGCGCTAAAAACGGTTTAGGCAGGCTATAAGGCACTAAATAGTATTAAGCTGTTCTTTATAGCTAAGAGTAGAAGGATGGTGGATATTAGGACGCCTATGCTAATTAGGATTTAACGCAGTTACAAAAGCAGCCCAGTACTCGGCGAATACCTTCCTTAATTCACACGTTAACGGGTTTGGTTTAGGCGCTGCAGAACTCTATAAAAAACCATATATATAGCCACTACCACGTAGTTGCCACTCAAAACGATACCAAAAGTCGTCGGAGTTAAACACGCCCATAAGCACGTTCTCCCTGAAAAGCTCGAAACGTCAGTAGAGCCAATAAGCAGCAATATAAGGATTTTCGGTAAGGTTCTAAGCGGCAATCCTATGCCTCTAAGCCTCCTTAGCGTCCTTATATTCATTAAATTAAGGCATATAAGACTGTAGATCGTACCAATATAAGTCAGCGGCGCTAAGGGTGAAGAATAGGGAGCCCTTATTAATATTCTCAGCGTATATAGTAAGCTCGTTCCGCTTCTAATTCTAGTAAGGTCTAGTGCCTTACAGCCTCCAAGTATAACGTATAAGCTTATTCAGGAACTGCTCACCTCAATTACCCTTAATCAACTCTTTAAGCTCATTTAAAGATAAGCCCCTTTCATCAGATCGACTATATAGGAAGCGCGTGGCGTTTAAAGCCTGCTCCCTCATAATGCGGTTAAACAGGTAGTATCGAAATTGAGGGTGGCGCCCAAACCGGCCGTCTTTATATTTGAGTATGTGCTTGGCAAAGGCAGTAAGGTTAACTAAACAACTTCATAGCAGATTAAAGTCAGCTCTACCTATAGGAAATAGAGTAGGGAAAGCACCGCTTATTATAAAAGAAGCTGCTCGCTCACTAATGGGCGTGGTACGCATAGTAGGAAGTTTAACGCCATTCTACTAATCCTGCTGCTGCTTAATCTCACACACTAGAAGCTCTAATTCACTAATATCAGGCAGAAGGTCCAGCACAACACTATCCTAAATATTATTATCAAAATCGTGCTCAGGAGGCTCGGCAAGTGTAGGGTTACGTAAATAAGGCGCAGGATTTAGTATAGAAGGATTAACAGCTAATTCGTTAATATAGCGCAGTTAATCTAATATAGAGTTGTTTTTGGGTAAGGAGGCAAGTCGCTGCTTAACTATTTTGACGTCAGTATATGCGGGGTGGTTATTCCTAAGGAAACAAAGCCACACCTCTATAGCAGAGCGCCTCATAGTAAATCTCTTATAGAACCGCCTATATAGCTAATAATCGCTCTCGCCGGCGGCAGGCCTAATAATTAGTATATTAAGCTCTATAGGCAGTAGCGGTAGCTGCCTCCACATCTTTAATATATTTTGGCCGAAATAGACGATATGCCTAGTATATTAATACTGCTGCCCGCGTACCCGCGCCACCTGCAGGTAAACGTATATATAAGCAATCATCATTTCCTTAACCTCAGTAAGCGTAGGCAGGTGTTTAGGTATAGCGCCTAGATCTATATTATTCGTGTCGCTAAATAAGAAAGGTTTACTTAGATATTAAAGGTTTTTGGCATCCCTTACGCAGGCTTTATATACACCGATATAGTCACCCTGCGTGGCCAGGTGCATTTAAAACCACCATTTGTTACAGCGACTATACGTTTCCATAGCTTCCTACTGCAGCTTCTTCCTAAACGTCTTAATTCGCTCCCAATCAAATACTAAAACGGGTGGTGGCGGTTCGGTAGGTGCGTCAGTAGGTGTTTCTATAGGAGCCGCGCTTTGCGAGGAAGGAGGTATAGGTGTAAGATTTAGCAGCAGAGCTAGCGCCGGTTGCTCAGAAGTATAGAGAGGTGGTGTTTATAAATGCGATACGCCCTACCGATCGAGCAGATGGTGCCCTCGCTATATAGCGTGTATTTGCTTGCGGCGCTGCGCGATTTTAGGTGTATCCTAGCTGTTCTAGCCACGCAGTAAGTACGCGTTTTCAGTGTCGTTTTCTACAGCGATGACGCGCTAGATCTTAGTAGGACGACAGCAAGTATTAGGATTAAGCCCACTAAGAGCCTTCCGCTTATTTAATTAATATTTAGAGGACTAGAAAGATTAGCGTATATATAAACACCTATCACAGCACTGACCTGTTATACACTGTCTCGTACTGTTTCCTACTGTTGGCTGGCCCACCATTAGCGCCTTGGCGGGCTGGCCCTACTATTTGTATACAATACCCCCTTTCCATCTTCTTCTCCTCTTCATA
>Ga0307507_10000610_pt1 | contig 77391 bp, 25 predicted proteins | sample 7_EM_MG_FD_207223 | JGI IMG/M metagenome (GOLD analysis project Ga0307507, IMG submission 207223) | Populus trichocarpa ectomycorrhiza microbial communities from riparian zone in the Pacific Northwest, United States - 7_EM | ecosystem: Host-associated > Plants > Roots > Unclassified | place...
AGACAAAAGGAACACCTATATCTACTTATAACAATTTTAGGAGATTAGATAGCCTATAGAGGAGGTATTATTAATCTTAAAATAGGACCTATTTAGTTAACTATTAAAGAGAGATAGGTTAGAATATCTTTTAATATCTTACTATTGGGAAAAGATAAGGCAATATTAGGAATGCCTTGGTTACAGGAATATAATCTAAAGATTAATTAGGTTACAGGTTAGATTAATATTAAAAATACTTAATAATATAAAGAGTAATAATAGACCAAGATAGTATAGTATTAAGTTAGAGTAATGTATAAAGAGACTGAGCAAGGCTTAAGTTATATACTAAAGAGATACTATAAGTATAGAAAAAAGTTATAGTTACTAGAAAGTAAAAAGCTATTAAAGTATATAGTATGGGACTATAAGATAGAATTAGAAGAGGGAATAAGTTTAAAGTTCTTTTTAATCTATAAGCTTACTAAAACAGAGTTAGTAGCACTTAAGGAGTTTATTTAGGAGAACTTATAAAAGGGATATATTAGACCATTGTAGTTATTAGTAGGATATTTAGTACTATTTATCCTAAAGAAAAATGGAAAACTTAGAATGTGTATAGACTATAGACAGTTAAATAGCATTACTAGAAAGGATAGGTATCCTTTACCCTTAATTAGCGAAATCTAAAATAGGATAGGTAATGTAAAGATCTTTATAAAGATAGATCTAAAATAGGTATACTATTAAATTAGAATTAAGGGAGGTAATAAATAGAAAGCAGCTTTTAGGTTAAAGGAAGGACTATATAAGCTATTAGTTATGCAATTTAGGCTTATAAATGTACTAGTAATGTTCTAAAAGTGAATTAATAATGTGTTAGGAGAACACTTTAATAAGTTTATTATGGTATATCTTAACAACATTATTATCTACTTAGAGAGTAAGGAAGAATATAAGGAATATATTAAATAGGGTTTAAAGAGACTATAAGAAAAACAGATACTAGTAGCAATTAAGAAATATAAGTTCTTTATAAGAAAAACTAATTTTATAGGATTTATTATTAAACTAGGAAAAATTAGTATAGACCTAAAGAAAGTTAAAGCTATAGTTAGTTAGTAAAAACCAGAGAATGTTATATAGTTAAGATTGTTCCTAGGGTTTTGCAATTACTATAGGAGGTTTATAGCGCAGTGGTTAAAAAGTATTAAGCTATTTATAAGACTAATAAAGAAAGAGGAACTGTAGGCATAGAGAACTAAGTAAAAGAGGTTGTTTAAAGAACTTAAGGAGTTGTTTACCCAGGAACTAATCCTTAAAATCTATTAACTAAAGTTAGAGATAGTTATTAAGACAGATATATTAGACTTTATACTAGGAGTATGTTTACTATAGAAGCATTAGGATGTATAGCATTTAATAGCGTATTATAGTTGGAAGATAACACCACTAGAACTAAACTATAACATCTATAATAAGGAGTTGTTAGGTATAGTTATAGTGTTAAAGGAATAGAGAGCATTCTTATAAGGCATAGAGAAACTATTTATAGTTAAGACGGATTATAAGAACCTTATAGGTTTCCTAATAACAAAGAAACTTAACTAAAGATAGGTTATATGGGTGGAAATGCTTATAGAATACTATTTTAAGATTTAGTATACTAAGGGTACAGACAATATATAAGTAGATGCTCTAAGTAGAAAGGCTAAACTACAAAATAATAAAAAGCCATTAGGGGCTTTATTGTAAAAGGATTAAGACGGATTAATTAGGTATAATTATCTAAAGATTGCAGTAACTAGGGAAAGTAAGATCTATAAATTACTAGAGAGTAATTAGATATAGAAGATCTAAGAGGTATAGGTAGAGGATCTAGACTTAGATTAGTATAAGAATAGAGAAGTCACTTATATTCTAAGATCTGTGGTAAAAGAGTTTATTAAGTTATTCTATAAGGGACTAATATAGGGATATAATAGAGTTATAGGCTTAGTGTTAAGACTTTAAAAGGAGTATATTATTTAAGGAATCTAGGGACTAGTAAGATAAGTTATAAGAGAATGTTTAGATTACTAAAGAAATAAGCTAATAAGGTATAAGCCATATAGAGGGCTATAACCTATTAAAATACCAGAAAGACTATAGGAGGTTATATTATAGGACTTTATTATTAAGTTATTAAAGTTAAGAGATCCTATTATAAAACAAGACTATAATGTAATTTTAGTAATAGTAGATAAGCTTATAAAGTGGGGATACTTTATAGTATGTATAGAGGAGATATTAGCAGAGGATGTTACTAGAATTTATATTAAGGAAGTATTTATAAGACATAGAGCACTAAATAAAATTGTATTAAACAGAGATTTAAGATTTATAGCAGTATTTTAGAAAGTGTTTTTAGTAGAATAAGGAGTTTATATAGTAACCTTAACTGCGTATTATCTGCAAATAAATAGATAGATAGAAAGATTAAACTAGACACTAAAATAGTATCTAAGACATTATGTTAATCACGCGTAAAATAATTAGGTATTGTTATTACCAGTTATATAGTTTGTATATAATACAACACTATAAAAAGAAATGGGGATATTACTATTTAAAGCGAACTATGGGTATAAACCAAGAACATTGTTATTACTATGTTAAGTAAAGAAAACAAGTAGTATAGCTAAAGAAAGAATAAAGACTTTAATAAATCTTTATAAGGACCTTAAAGAAATAGTAAAACTAGTATAAGAATAGATAAAAAGGTACTATAATACTAAGAGATCTAAGGGACTAGATCTTAAGGAGGGAGATAAAGTATAGCTACTATACAAAAATTTTAAGAGTTAATAACTAAGTAAGAAGTTAGACTATATTAGACTAGGACCTTTTAAAGTTAAGTAAAGAATTTTATTAGTTATGTATAAGTTAAACCTACTAGCTAAAATAAAGATCTACCCTATATAGCATGTTGCAATATTAGAGCTAGCATATAGAAATATTAAACTACTAGTTTATAAGGAAGATATGTATAAAGGATAAGAAGAAGACAAATAGTAAGTTTTAAAGATTATTAGTTATAAGGATATAGATAATAAAATGTGGTATAAAGTAAAGTAGATAGGCTATAGTAAGACTACCTAGGAACTACTAAGTAACCTAAAGAACGCTATAGGAAAGGTATAGAAGTATTAAAAGAAAGTAGGTTAGGGAGCATTAAAAAAGGATTACTAAAGGACGAACTACCTAAGGGGGATTTAGAAGGAGTAACTACTATATTACTTAGAACTGTTTCCTTCTCTAGAGACGCTACTCTTTTATTACCTAGCTTAGATAGACCCTATTAAATAAATTTCTATTCCTTAAAACAGACCTTCTTATAAACTTATTTAAGACAATAAAGATGGGTATAAGCTAAAGCGCGCGCTTTAAGGGCTTAACGCTTCTCTTCCCTTGCTCTCTTAGTATAAGTATAGTCCTTATCTTAAAGATAACAAATTTTACCTAAGGCGCTTAAAAGCTTATTATTAAGCTTTGCAGCGGCAGATTAAATATAAGACCCTAAAGGAAATTAATAAGGGAACTTAAAAACTGTTAAGAGTTATAGGATATATACACTTAGTGTTAAAGATAGAGCAAATGTTATAAAATAATTAAATGTTTACTCTAGTGCATTTTAAATAAGAGGAGGGTTGCTAAGATAGAGGACTTGCTAATATAATATAAACTAACCCCTCTTTTGTATAACAAGAATATAGAGACAGTATAATCTTACTAAGTAACAGTATTGTGGCAATAGTATAAGAATAATAAGCCGTAGAAGAAGAGGCTAAAGGCTTAGAGACCTTAAAAGGTATAATAAGTAAGGATGTTAACTAGACTAATTAAATGGACATTATACCTCTAGTAGACAACTTAGAGATATTAGGAATCTTTAAGGACGAAGATAAAGAGGAGGGAGATGGTATTACAGACGCTTTAAGTATAATATTATAACTACTTAAAGAGGAGTTAGAGGAAGCTAGTTAGTTAATATAAGCATAATCCAGAATGGATCTAGTGGAACCATATAATAAAGAATAGTAGCTGAGGTTATATAATGTGATCTATATAATTTATATAATCTGTATAATCTATAGGATAGAGTAGATAGAGTATATATACTTTACAGAGTAAAGGGATTTCTTAGGTGTATGGTTGTATATTTAAAGGACCATAGTCTCTACCTAGATAGTTCTCTCTTTATAGTAAATCTTAGAATATAATTAGAGTTAATCTGTTAGGCAACCACTCCACCAGTTGTTATTATATTATTGACTTACTGTTTATACCTATATACTTAGCCCATTAACAAGCCTACTATAGTTCTTACTATAAGGTTCTATTATAATATACACCAGCAGCTAATAAGCTAAAGCGTAATCCGCAAGGCAATATAATTTATTATTATAAATATTATAAATATAAAGCCTCTTTAACAAGCGGGCTTTAATATTATCTTTAAAGCAAACATAGTATTAATTCTACTTTAATTCTCTAGAGTTATATAAAAGAAGATTAAGATATAGTTATAACGCTTTACTCTAAGCTCCTCTTGGAGAGGTCCTTAACTAAACTAAACTAGGAGGTCCTAAAGCGTACAATTAATTAATAAATTATTAATTAAATGCTTTTAGATCTTATTATTATACAAAAGCTTCCATTTTTAATTGTGGAATAGCCTAAATTTTAGCACCTTTATATGGCGTTAAATTAGGAATCATTACCTTTTATCCCTATATCTTATAATACTATCGCAAAAAGAATCCATAATTACTTTCTAGATATAAAGAATATTATATAAAAAGCACTTCAATCTGTAAAAATAAATATTTATCTTGCTATGGATATCTAGACGTCTCTAAATAATTACCTTTTACTTACAATCTATGGCAGCTTTATAGACGCATAGGATCGTTTCTAGAATATCTTACTTACCCTTTATACAATATATAGGCATAGTAGAGAAGCTTAATAGAATACACTATAATCCGTATTAGAAGAGTACGGAATTATTGTTACGGACGCTTTAAGTACAATATTACAACTACTTAGAGAGGAGTCGGAGGAAGCTAGTTGGTTAATACAGGCACGGTCCAGGATAGATCTAGTGGAACCATGTAACGAGGAATGGTAGCTAAGTCACATAATAAGCTCTGTAAGCTCTGTAAGCTCTATAAGGTCTGTTATGTACCTTATATACCTTACATACCTCACGTAGTAAAGGGATTTCTTAGGCGTATAGTTGTGTATTTAAAGAACCACAGTCCCTACCCAGATAGTTCTCTCTTTATAATAAATCTCAGAATATAATTAGAGTTAATCTATTGGGCAACCACTCCACCAGTTATTATTATGTTATTAACTAGTCATTTATACCTATATACCCAGCCCATTAATAAGCCCACCGTAGTTCTTGCTACAAGGTTCCATTATATATTTACTACTAAGGTTACAGTATTAAAATGTAAAAGAAGTTAAATAACATGCCACCCAAGGGAGCACCAGTCGCGATGCCATTAATGGCAGTAACTACCTTAGGATTAGGAGATACCAGTATAGTAGATACGGACTCATAGTTAATTATAAGAGGTTAGTTATAGGAAATGGTTAATTACTTATTAGATAACAATAGGATACTTAAGGAACGCATTAATAGAATTAGCGCAGTAAAGGTTAAGTTACCGTTAATTAAACGATTCTTAGGAGAAAAGTTAAAACTTAAAGGATTCCTTACGCAAATGTATTTTAAGGTTATATAGGAAGGAGTAAAGTTAGCAACAGCTATAGACCAAGTAGTATATATAGGACTATTCTTAATAGGAAGGGTGTTAGAATAGTTTAAACCTTATCTTATAGAAATACAAGTTAATAGTATAACAACTACTAACTAGGATATACGGTTTATATTTACTAGTTAGAACGGGTTTATAGAAAGACTAATATAGATATTTAAAGACCTAGAAGTATTAACTATAGTAGAACAAAAGCTTTAAAACTTGGTATAACATTCTTTAGTAATTAAGTATATAACACAATTCTAGACACTTATAACGCAGGTTAAGTAAAACAATAAGGCACTTATGGCATAGTACAAACAAGAACTTAAGGCTAAAGTCTAGGACATAATTATCCTAATAGAAGATGCGGAAAGTCTATAAGACTTAATAGATTAGTTAATAAAGATTAATAATAGGATTTATTAAAGGGAACAAGCCAAGAAAGGGCAAGATAGAGTTCTATAGTTGTATAAGGCGTAGAGTATATATTGGTAGATATAGAGTTAAAAACCATGGAATGGTGTAGAGCTAATAGACCTAAGCAGTACTAAAGAATTTAAGAGATGGATAAAGAAACTATAGAAACCTAGAGGTTAAGGATTAAGTAATTATAGGACCCTAGAGTAGAGGCTAAACCAGGAATCTTAGTAGCAGAAGATATTTAGGCGGACTCTATAACAAGAGAAATGGTTTAAAAATGGAGCTTATATAAATTGCGGAAAATAGGGGTATTTTGCTAGAGATTATAGAGGTAGTTAGAGTAACTATATAGTAAAAGGCACTAGGTTGTTAGAGTATAATAACATAGATATAGGGATGTTGTGTAGGACCAAGGAGTGTTTAATTAGACACTTTATATTTTGTTATAATAACGCATACTAAATTCATAAGGACGCTAAGTACGGTGCAAGCTATTAGCTATAAGAGCCAGAGTTAAAAAGACTTAAGGGAACTAGAGAGTTAGATAAAAAACAAAATTAACTCTATAAGCTAGATTAAGATATCACAGCAATATATAAACAAAGATTAGTAATAATAACAATAGAGTTAGAGTACTTATTAATTATTAGCGAAGAGGATAAAAAAAAGGCTAACTGGGAGCACTTAAACCTTAATAATATAATAGAAGTAGAGACTGAAACCACTATAGAACGCGGATTAGTAACAGGTATTATAACACTATTAGATATAATTTCCATTACTTTATAAGACAGAAGGAGTAACACCTAAAAACGGTTAAGTAAGTAGACAACTGCTAGTGCTAGCTTACCACTTATAAAAGGTAAAAAGCTATAGGTCTAAGATTCTTAAGAAGAGATAAGGAAGGCTCTAAACTTATAAAACGCAATAAGGATAGCTTAGGAACCTATAATAGACAAAAACTAATAGGAAAGAGCAGCGACTTAGTTTAGTAACAAATAAATAAGTATAGGACGCAAGTTTAAGAACTAAGAGTTTGGAGAACAAGTAAGAATATTAGTGGAAAGCCAAGATTTTAATAAACAAATAAGGACTATAGCAATTCTAGGTAAATATAGTGTTTAGCCTAAAGATTAAAAAGTTAATATAGGGATAAAGAAGCAAGACGACTTTAAAGATCCAGCTATAAGACGCAAAAAATAAGAAACTATAAATAAGTTTAGGCAAAAAATTATTATATAGTAAGAGTAAAAGCTAAATAGAAGGTTTATAGCAGGTTATATAAGGGACAGAGCACTTATATAAAGAGTTACTAATAGGCCTAGTATAGGGACACCTAGGGTAAAGTGGTTAGATAAACTAGAATAAGAAGAAGATCTAGACATTCCAGTTAGGTTTAAAGAAAGATATACTAAAGGATGTCACGACGCAGTGATAATAAGGTACTTTCTTATGGATAAACTATATACACTAAACTAATTATATAGAAAGTAGTATAGGCAACAACATAATAATAAATAGAAAGACTTTTACATATAGCTGGATAAAAAGGTAGTTTAAGATTAACCTATTACAGAGAAACGCATAAGTCATATTAAAGGAGTATTAATTATAATATTAAGGAACCTAAAAGAAGGATCTAGGGACTGGAAAAGTAAGTAATAAATCTTAGTACCTACAGCAAGGATACTAGTGGTTAGGTTAACTAGGTATAGGTTTAAACTTAAGAGTAAAGATAAGCTAAGAGTTAACCTAAAACATACAGTATATTATACACTATTATAGATAGCTTATGTAGATAATATATGTAATATATATAGAGCACTAAAAGACAAAAACCAGAAGTACCTAGTAAGGATATATTAGGCATAAGAAGAAAAGCGGTTTAGAGATGCCAAGTATATATATAGATAACACCTAGTAAAAGTATAAAGCTAAGGGAACTTAATACTTTAACTAGGAAGATTCCTTACAAAAGAATACCTAGATAGATAATAGTGGTAGGAGTACCTAGAGAATACTTATCTATAGCATATAGAGGAAAAAAAATAAACTAAGTATTGGCCTAGGTTAGACTAAGTATAAGTAGGATCTAGCAGCTAACAGTTAGGAAAAGGGGAGGCGTATAGGACTAGAGGGAACCAGTATTAGAGCCTTAGACCCTTAAGGGAGTTTAAGGACAACACCTAAACTTATAAGTTAAGTGGCAAGATTAGCAGTTCAAGGCGTTAATAGACAGTAAAGTAATAAGGAACCACATATTACTAAAAGCAGTAAAAAGGATGGGGTTACTACATAGACAAAAAGAACACCTATATCCACTTACAACAATTTTAGGAGATTAGATAGCCTATAAAGGAGGTATTATTAATCTTAAAATAGGACTAATTTAGTTAACTATTAAAGGGAGACCAGTTAAAATATCTTTTAATATCCTACCATTAGGATAGGATAAGGTAATACTAGGAATGCCTTAGTTACAGAAATACAATCCAAAGATTAATTAGGTTATAGGTTAGATTAATATTAAAAATACTTAATAACACAAAGTATAATAGTAAACTAAGTTGGTATAGTACTAAGTTAGAGTGATATATAAAAAGACTAAGTAAAGCTTAAGTTATATACTAAAGAGATACTATAAGTATGGCAAAAAGTTATGGTTACTAGAAAGTAAAAAGCTGTTAGAGTATGCAGTATAGGACCATAAGATAGAATTAGAAGAGGGAATAAGTCTAAAGTTCTTTCTAATCTATAAGCTTACTAAAATAGAGTTAGTAGCACTTAAGGAGTTTATCCAGGAGAACTTATAAAAGGGATACATTAGACTATTGCAGTTATTAGCAGAATATCCAGTATTATTTATCCCAAAGAAAAATAGAAAACTTAGGATGTGTATAGACTATAGATAGTTAAACAGCATTACTAGAAAGGATAGGTATCCTTTACCCTTAATTAGTAAAATCTAAAACAGGATAGGCAATATAAAGATCTTTATAAAGATAGATCTAAGATAGGCATACCATTAGATCAGGATTAAGGAAGGTAACAAATAAAAAGCAGCTTTTAGGTCAAAGGAAGGACTATATAAGCTATTAGTTATACAATTTAGGCTTATAAACGCACCAGCGACGTTCTAGAAGCAAATTAACAGTATATTAGAAGAACACCTTAATGAGTTTGTTATAGCATATCTTAACAACATTATTATCTACTTAGAGAGTAAAGAAGAATATAGAGAACACGTTAAATAGGTCTTAAAGAGACTACAAGAAGAAAAGATGCCAGTAGCAATTAAGAAATACAAGTTCTTTACAAAAAAGACCAATTTTATAGGATTTATTATTAAACCTAAAAAAATCAGCATAGACCCAAAGAAGGTAGAAGCTATAGTAAATTAGCAAGAACCAGAGAATATTATATAGTTAAGATTATTCTTAGGGTTTTACAATTACTATAGGAGGTTTATAGCGTAGTGGTTAAAAAGTATTAAGCTATTTATACAATTAACAAAGAAGGAGGAACTGTAGGTTTAGGGTAGTAAGTAGAAAAAGCTATTCTAAGAACTTAAGGAGTTATTTACCTAGGAACCAATCCTTAAGATCTATCAACTAAGGTTAGATATAGTTATTAAGACAAACGCATTAGACTTTGTACTAGGAGCATATTTACTATAGAAGCATTAGGACGCATAGCATCTAGTAGCATACTATAGTTAAAAGATAACACCACTAAAACTGAACTATAATATCTATAACAAGGAGTTATTAGGTATAGTTACAGCATTAAAGGAATAGAGAGCATTCTTATAAGGCATAGAGAAACCATTTATAGTTAAGACGGACTATAAGAACCTTATAGGATTCCTAACAATAAAGGAACTTAACTAAAAATAGGTTAAATAGGCGGAAATGCTTACAGAATACTATTTTAAGATTTAGTATACTAAGGGTACAGACAATACATAAGCAGACGCTTTAAGTAGAAAGGCTAAACTATAAAATAATAAGAAGCTATTAGGAGCTTTATTACAAAAGGATTAAGACAGATTAATTAGGTATAATTATCCAAAGATCACAGCAACTAGAGAAAGTAAGATCCATAAATTACCTAAGAGTAATTAGATATAAAAGATCTAAAAAGCACAGGTAGAGGATTTAGACTTAAATTAGTATAAGAATAGAAAAGCAACTTATGTTCCAGGATCTGTGGTAAAAGAGTTTATTAAGTTATTCTATAAGGGACTAACATAAGGACATAATAGAGTTATAGGCTTAGTATTAAGACTTTAAAAGGAGTATATTATTTAAGGAATCTAGGGACTAGCAAGACAAGTTATAAAAGAATGTCTAAATTGTTAAAGAAATAAACTAATAAGGCATAAGCCATATAGAGGGCTACAACCTATTAAAATACCAGAAAGACCATAGGAGGTTATATTATAGGACTTTATTATTAAGTTACTAAAGTTAAGAGATCCTATTATAGGACAAGATTATAACGCGATCTTAATAATAGTGGATAAGCTTATAAAGTGGGGATACTTTATAGCATGTATAGAAAAGATATTAGCAGAAGATGTTACTAAAATCTACATTAAGGAAGTATTTGTAAGACATAGAGCACCAGACAAGATTGTATCAGATAGAGATCCAAAATTTATAGTAGTATTTTAGAAAGTGTTTCTGGTAGAATAAGGAGTTTATATAGCAACCTCTATAGCATATTATCTATAGACGGACGGATAAATAGAAAAATTAAACTAGATACTAGAACAGTATCTAAGGCACTATATTAATTATACGCAAAACAATTGGGTATTATTATTACCAGTTATATAGTTTATATACAATATAACACCACAAAAAGAAATAGGAACATTACTATTTAAGGCAAATTATGGATACAAGCCAAGAACATTATTATTACCACATTAAGTAAAGAAGACAAGTAGTATAGCCAAAGAAAGAATAGAGATGTTAATAAATCTTTATATAAATCTTAAAGAAACAGTGAAACTAGTATAAGAACAAATAAAAAGGTACTATAATGCTAAGAGATCTAAGGGACCAGATCTTAAGGAGGGAGATAAAGTGTGGCTACTATATAAAATTTTTAAGAGTTAACAACCAAGCAAGAAGTTGGACTATATTAGACTAGGACCTTTTAAAATTAAGCAGAGAATTTTATTAGTTATATATAAATTAAACCTACCAGCTAAAATAAAAATCTACCCTATATAACACATTACAATGCTAGAACCAGCACATGGAGATGTTAAACCACTAGTCTATAAGGCAGACATATACAAAGGACAAGAAGAAGACAAGTGGCAAGTTTTAAAGATTATCAGTTACAAGAATATAAATAATAAAATATAGTATAAAGTAAAGTAGATAGGCTATAGTAAGACTACCTAGGAACCACTAAGCAACCTAAAGAATGCTATAGGAAAGGTATAGGAGTATTAGAAGAAAGTAGGTTAGGGAGTATTAAAAAAGGATTACTAAAGGACAAACTACCTAAGGGGGACTTAGAAGGAGCAACTACCATATTACTCAGAACTGTTTCCTTCTCTAAAAACACTATTCTCTCATCACCTAGCTTAGAAAGACCCTATTAAACAAGTTTCTACTCCTTAGAACAAACCTTCTTACAAACCTTCTCAAGACGGAGTAACTAAGCAAAAGCGGAAAGATAAGCATTAAGAGCACGCTGTTAAGCAGCGGAGGCCTCTAGCTTCGCCTTCTAAGATTAGCGAACCTCGTCTAGGGCACTTACAAGCTCACTATTAAGCTTTGCAGTGGCAGATTAAATATAAAACCCTAAGGGAAATTAACAAGGGAACTTAAAGACTATTAAGAGTTATAGGACGCGTACACTTAGTGTTAGAGATGGAACAAACATTATAGGATAATTAAATATTTAACTTTGTACACTTAGAACAGGAGAAAGGTTGGTAACTAGAAGGAGCCGCAATCACAATACAAAGCAACCTCTCTTTTATACAACAAGAACATAAAGGAGATATAACTTTACTAAGCGATAGTACAGCAGCTATAGTGCAAGCATGCCGTTGGGATAAAGAAGAAGAAGGTGCTTTAGGTATAATAAGTAAGGATATTAACCAGATTAATTAGACGGACATTACACCTCTAGTAAATAACTTAGAGATATTAGGAATCTTTAAGGATGAAAATAAAGAGGAGGGAGATAGTATTATGGACGCTTTAAGTACAATGTTATAACTACTTAGAGAGGAGTTAGAGGAAGCTAGTTAGTTAATACAGGCACGGTCTAGGATGGATCTAGTAGAACTATGTAATAAGGAATGGTAGCCAAGTCACGTAATAAGCTCTGTAAGCTCTATAAGCTCTATAAGGTCTGTTACATACCTTATATACCTTATATACCTTATATAGCGAAGGGATTTCTTAGGCGTACGGTTGTATATTTAAAGGACCACAGTCCCTACCCAGATAGTTCTCTCTTTATAGTAAATCTTAGAATACAATTGGAGTTAATCTGTTGGGCAACCACTCTACCAGTTATTATTATATTGTTAACTAGTCGTTTATACCTATATACCCAGCCTATTAACGAGCCCACCGTAGTTCTTACTACAAGGTTCCGTTACAATTATTAAGAAACTTAGAATAATTATTAGTAATAATTCCGGTACAAACAATACTCTTTGTTGTATAATATTAGAATACCTTTCCTTAGAGAAAAAAATTAGATAGAATCCTATATAGCAAAGGATCTATTGCTAAGGTTATATTCTTAATCTTATTATTTATACCTTTCTCTTCCATTATAAAAAAGAAAAGGAATTTATAGAGTTATATAATAAAAGAGTAATTAAAGGAGAGGAACTTAATAAAAAGTAGAAGAAAGAATTAGATGCCTTTATATAAAGTAAAATAGGCATTTTAGGTAGGCTTTATAACATTATTATATATATCCACGCATCCGCTAATTATACGCAAGAATTTATTAAAGTTGCGAATAGGATAGTTCCGCTTAATAATCGTATAAAATAGAATAGCTAGTTTATAATATTAAAAGTTGCTTTATACAATATAGTAAAGCCCGCTCTTTAGCAATATATTAAAAAGTATCTTAAAGAGGGGTCAATTAATAAAAAAGATATTCCTTTAATAGATAAGTAGATCTAGCTTTATATGATTATAATATTTCTTAAAGCGTTTAAAGGCGTAACTCTAGAGATGCAAGGAAATCAGCCAACTTTTAAACAAGTCCTTAAAAATATAGACGTTCTCTATAACCATTTTAAAGAGTGTTTAGTATATTATACAATATAGATTTTATTCTTTTACTAATTTCTTTAAACTAATAAAGCTTTTAAGCCCTTTTACCCTTAAATTTAGCGCTTATTTATAAAACTTTAGGATTACTCTAAGAAGCTAGAGTCATCTCCATACTACGCCGCGGCCTAAATCTTTTATCCAGAACATTATATAATATAGCTAAAGAATAAGAAAGGAGACTAGAAGACAGTAGAATTAAGCCAAATATTCTAGAAAGTAAGCCATCTTTAGGAGTAGTTTTGTATAAATATACCATACTCTTCTATTAGATTATACAACTTAAAGAGTACCAATCAATCTTCTACAGTAAACTTATTTAAAAATCTTTCTACTTTTCAGAAGCTATATTAAAAGCATTAACAGAAAGAAACGCGTCTAAAGAGCTTAGATAAATTTAAACCCTTTTACAGTAAATTAACGTCATACAATATCCGGATAATAGCAATTAAGTAGTGGACCTAGGATACTCAGCAGGCTTAATTTCTGTAACTTTTACGCTTTGCAATTAAAGTTCTTTTAATTCTTGCAATAAGCAATAAACTAGAATAAGTTTTTTTAGGTGGCCGTTATACAATTAGCTGGGATCGTTTAAAGATTAGTTTAGAGATAGTAGAGGAAATAGAATGCTTAAAGGATTAGAAACAAGGAGTTTTACTTACTGGTTTTTAAAAGATGTAGATACTAAGACGTACGGATAATATATGGTTTTCTAACGGTAATTACCAGATAATTCGGTAATTTGTTAGGATAAAAATTTACCATACCATGCTTATCGGTAATTACCGTTGCCAACCCTACAAGGTTGAAGCTATATTATGCTATAAGTCTATTAAGAATAAGCCTTAATATAAAGTTAAATAGCTAAAATAGCCCGCTAAGGACTCTATCCCTTGCATGGATAGATACGCTCTATAAAACGTGGCCCGTGCGCACCAATTAATAAGGCGCATACATGGGCGGTAAGTTATTCTGCCGCATTACCAGAGGATCGAAAGGAGGCAGTGGTGCGGGCTCTGGAGGAGGCTTTTTTACGATTTGATTTTTGGAATTAGGATATTAAGTAGGCTGCAAAAGGTCCATATTATTGGATGTATAGTTACGCACCATTTTAGTGGCGTATTTAATTGATAAAGTTATCTATTTACATCTTAACGCGGGAAAATTGACGTTTAGGCTTGCGGAGGATAGGCCGGATAGGCCTCTTGGATAATAGACCTATCGGCTAATAGTATCCGGAGACTATCCGGATAGTCTTTAGATAGTCTTGGCAAAATCCCCTCAATATGCTTATACTTGTAATGCACCCCCCAATATTAAATAAATAAATTGTCTATTGGTATGGATTTGTAGAGCTTGCAAAGCGCTTTAAAATGGTACCACTTTTATCTAAATATCCTAAGGATAAGTAATATTACGTAGATGTAAAGCTTTGCGGAATAAGGGCTTAGGGGAGCTGTACACGGAGCTCTACCAAAAGCTCTGCATGAAGCTCTGCAAAAGCTCTACATAAAGCTCTACAAAAAGCTCTGCATAAAGCTTGGTAAAAGCTCTGTATAAAGCTCTACAAAAGCTCTACACAAAGCTCTATAGAGGCTTTGCATAAAGCTCTGCAAAAGCTCTTCATAAAGCTCTACTTAAAGCCCTATCTAGATGTCATGGGACTGCCTGTTACATGCGCTACGCCGTGCGCGTAGCTGGCGTTATGGGATTCCTTCTTTGTTTAATATTGCTCGGCAGCTAGTTTATCCGCTCTGATTGCCCCTATATAAATTCGCCCGCAGCTATATTCCTATTAAGCTCTCACCTTTCTTCCAATTTTTAAACTTTCAAAATGGTCGATAAATATGTATATTGTATGGGGCAGGGATGCCCATTACCAATAGAGTGTAGGAGCGTGTTCTGTAAAGGGAACTGCAAGTTCTATAGAGAAGAAGAGGGAGGTAGATAGAAGACACCTAAGGGACAGGTGATAAGAGAAGGAACGGTGACGGCAGTTACGCTGACACCACCAAGATTTAGCAACCCCCTGCTGGTTGCTGCTATGCCCTTAGTGCTAAGCAGCAGAAGCACTAAGGGGACGTAGTATGGAGGGAGAGAAATAAGGGCCAACCCTTAGGACGGGATAGAGGAGGAAATCCTACAGGTTTATTTCGAACCTATAGAAGATCTAAGGGCGACCCCCTACCTGGTAGGGGAGATGCCAGAATACAAAGAAGTAGATAAGGAGATCCCTTACCAGACTATAGAAAGAATGGCTATATAGGGGATAAAGGAATAGAGAGTTAGAGGGGCAATCAAATAATAGAAGAAAAAGAAGGGCAAGCTAGGCCCAAAGTTAAAGCATAGCAATATCCTTAGAGAGCTTATCCGCAGAGAAAGTGACTCTATAAAAAAGAGAGACGAGGCCCTAATGGAATGGTCTTAAGTATTTAGCCAGAGTGTGGAGACTCTAGAAAAGAAAATAGGCCTTAAACTAGAGGTGATAGTAAGGAAAGTCCTCTAGACTGTAAGCGAGGCAGTATAGGGGACTTAGAAAAATCCTAAAAAGAAAGGGGCGAAAGGCGGGAAGGGCCTAATAAACTAGGAAAAGAAGGGTGGTAGTTAGGAGACTAGAATGCTGGGGATAAGCAAGGCCACGCCTTATAAGGGGCGTGGCCTATAGGAAATAAATTAGGTTAAAAGAAAAACCTGGGTATAAGTGGTTAGCTAGAAGTACTAGCTAAAGAATAAATTAGAGTTGGCTAAGGCTAATAAGAAGGGACTAGTGTAGATGAAACCGGCACGGGACCTATGCGTGTTCCTTAGGTTTAGAGAGAATATCCTAGATAAAGTGGTTATAGATTGGAAGATTAGGGAAGTAATGGGAGACTCTAAAGGGATTTAAGGAGTTAGTAGAACTAATAAAGCACTGGCGGTGGCTTATAAAGGGCCTATATAGCAAGGTAGACTATTGGAAAAGAGGGAAGAAATTATCTAAGTAATAGGGTGCACTGGGATGGAAATAGCTAAGAAGTGGGACAAGTTCCTAGTTAGGAACATTCCTAAGACAAGAATAATAGATGGGCGGAGCGTAGAGATAAACGCCGCTAACGCTAAACTAGAAATAAGGCTAAGGCATAAGGAAGCACTAAAGAAGGTGCTAATAGTGCCAAGTAGAGGGGATGAGAGTATATATGGAATTATATACTACTTTAGCAAAGGAAAAGGCTCTGGTATGCACATTAGGCTAATTAGAGGCCAGATAGGACTAGTTAAAGTGGGGGAGAGAGGGAGACTAAGGCTGTGTAAAAACTGCCTTATATACCACCTTGGCCTCTGCCGCAAGGAGAAAAAATACATGAAGTGCGGAGGAGGGTACTATGAGGAGTGCCTAAATAAGGAGAAATGCGCTGGGTGCTTCTCTAAGAATTATAAATAGGATAACTAGTCCTGCCTACTCCAACTAAGGAAGACGGTATAAGGATGGGAATACTATAATGGATAGACTGTAGCCGAAAGAAGGCGTTAAAATATTAAGGTAGGCAAGTAAGCGGACAAGCTTGCCCAGGAGAAAGGAGAAAAGAATGCTTAGTAATGGAGTGCACTATACTAAGCGGGAACGTGGGGAAGGGGGCGGTAGCACAGAAGTTGCTACTATAGACTAGGGAGGAGAGGAAAGTAACTATAGTGTTCGTCTAAGAACCTAGGCTATATAACCTAAGCAGGAAAACAATGAAGACGTATCCGGCGTATAATGTGTTTAAACCTATATAAGACTGGATAAAAGAGGTACTAAGAACCTTAACGTTTATTAGAAAAGACGTTGTTGCGCACTTAGTTAACCAGACCAATAGAGACGTAACAACAATAATGCTAAAAAACGGCCTGTATATGCATAACGTGTACAGACTAATAGAAGATGGAAGCAGTAGACCCATAATAAGGAGGGTAACGGCGATCCCTATAATAAGAAATTAGGTGGTAGCTGGAGACTTTAACAAGGTAGGGCTCCGGACTGTAATAGAAAAAGGAGGTTTAGCCAGTTATAGTGAGATAATAGAGTGGACACTTAGTAGCTAGCCGGTGCTAAATAATATAAACGTTCCAATAAGGAAAGGGAGGACGCTAGACTTTGTAATATTAAGTATTCTAGGAGTAGCTGCGTGGGTGGACTATAAGGCCAACTGCAGCTCGGATTACTTACTACTATAGATTATAGTACCCAAACCTAAGCTAGTTAGGGAGAGGGAAGTGGACATAAGGAGGGTTAACCTGGAAAAGTTCGCAAAATCCTATAGGAAATTCGTGGCCATAAAAGGGATAACACTAGAAGCAGAGGTAAGGGAGTTTTAAAAATACCTAAGTTAAATAACCAAAGAAGCCAGGAGAAAGAAACCCAGAGGAATAGTACTGGCTCCTTAGTAGAACGACAAACTTAGAGAGGCCAAGAAGGAGTACATCTATATAAAGAAATTGTGGTTGGCTGAAGTGGGACCAACTAGAGCACTTACAAACCTAAGGAAGAAGCTAAAGAGAGCTAAAAAAAAGTATTGGCTAAAGCAGATAGAAGAAGCCACCACCGTAAGCAAAGTATGGAGAATCGCGGGGTAGAGGAATAAGGTGGGGTCGTTCCAAGCGCCCAGGCTAAAGGGGCACAAAGAGAAACTAGTGGAAAAGTAAATCACTAAGATAACAAGAATGCTCCTTATGTATAAAAGCAACACAAAAGAAAAGGTTAAAATAGGCAACTAGAGCAAGGTATAGGAGCCACTAACAGAACAGGAGGTTAAGAGGGCAATGGTGGGGGTTAACACAACAGTACCTAGGGTGGATGGGATTACAGTACCAGTACTAAAGGCGGTGTGGGATAAGGAGGGTACTAAGATCTGTAGAATGTTCAATAGAGTCCTAGTAAAAGGGGTGCACCCCTTTAAGGAAGCCAAGGTGGTCCTGCTACAGAAAGCAGGAAGGGACCTAAGTATAGTAAAGGGGTGGAGGCCTATCTCCCTACTGTTAGTGCTAGGAAAGGGACTAGAGAGAGCCGTAGCTATAAGGCTAGGACGGCAAGGCCTCAAGGAAGGATGGTTTGGGAACCTCTAAACAGGAGGGATCCTAGGAAGATCAGCGGTCAACCTAGTAAGGTATGTCCTATACTAGGTTAATAAAGAAAGAAAATAAGAACAATACACCGCAATAGTTTTGATGGACGTAAAGGGCGCCTTTAACGGAGTCCGGCCGGAAAAATTATACCAAAGTATGGTTAAGACGGGGGTACTAGGTTACATAGCGGCCTAGGCAGCAGATATATGTAGAGGGAGACTCGCCTTTCTAAGGCGAGGGTAAAATAAAGGGAACCCACTAGAAGTGGATAACGGGATCCTATAAGGATTACTAGCATTACTAGTACTGTTCGTAATCCTGCTAGCGTCCATATTCCGAGGACACTATAACAGGTACAGGTATGCAGACGACATAGCGGTAATGGTAGGTAGCTATACAGCTAAGGAAGCCGCCGCAAAAGTCGAGAAAAAAGTAAGAAAGGTAATTAAAGAGCTGGAAGACAAGGGACTTGAGGTAGAAAAGAAGAAGACCAAGTTTATTATCTTTAGGAGCAGAAAGAAACCCAAGTAAAGGGCATCTATCACTATATAAGGTGAAAGGGTAGAAGCCGCGAACACCATAAGGTATCTAGGGGTATACCTAGACAGATAGCTCAACTTTAAAGAGCACGTTAAAACGAAATGTGTGAAGACCAAAAGCGCATTAGCACTTATCCAAAACATAGCCAACACCCAAAACGGCTTATCCGTAAAAGGGTGCAGGCAGATCATTAAGGCAGTAGTGGAACCGTCCCTATTATATAGGTTAGAGGTCTAGTAGAAAGGTTTAACGGTGAACAGGCAACCAAAAGCCATTAAAGGCGTGCACCTATTAAGGCACGTAGATAGAGCACTTAGGGCTGCATATAAGGCAGCCTTGCCGGTATATAAGACAACCCTAACGCTAATAATCAAGTATAAGCTGGAAGTACCGAACGCCAAAGCTAAAGTGGAAGAACGCCAATACGCGGACTCCCTAAGGATGGGCCAATTACTAAGAAATTACCCCCTAAAAGGAAGAATAATAGTTAATTAAAGGCTGGGCCATAAAACCCAGCTAAAATAAGCATATGAGTATCTACACCTATGAAGAGAACCAGCCCTACTAGAAGTAGTGAGGAAAGCAGATATAATAAGAAGGAAAGTTAATATAACGTTAGAGGAGCACGAGGCAAGCTACCTCTAGATAACTAAAAATGACTATAAAGAGTACGTCCTATTGGTAGAGACACCGGTAGGCGTAGTAGGGACATATATAATCTAAAACCATATAGGGAGGATTGTAAAACAAGGCTCTATATACCTAGGCCCTAGGGCAACAAGGGAAGACGGAGCAATAATAGCAATAAGGGAGGCGTATAAGAACGCCCCCAAAGGGACGCGGAACTTTATGGCTTATATAAGAGACCCTAGAGCTGCGCAAGTAGGAGAAGGGAGGGCTGTCCTAACTATAAGCACCAGAGCAGCTTAAGAAGTTAGGAACTTGACCACAATAAGGCAGTAGGGGGTTAAGTACCTATAGGAGTGCCTAGACTACGCCAAGGCAGCATAGGTAATACCAGACTGGAAAAGGAAAGACAAGTGCTACGCCATGTAGGGGTGGCTAAAAAAGTTCATCTTTAAAAGGAAGAAAGAGAGACTTAAGCAGAAATAGGAGGAACGAAGGCCTAGGTCCTACCAGGAACTAGAACTAGAGTTTAAAAGCCCCTATACAGTAATTAAGAATAGGGAAATTACGGGCTATTTAATAGCCCTAAGATCCAGTTATGGAAACTTTTAGGAATACTATAAAAGGTTCTATTATAACACCTATCTTAAATATATATGCGGTTTAAGAAAGTTAAAGAAACACCTACTATTTTGCACGCAAGCAAATAGAAAGTTGGATAGACTTATCCGACATGTTAAAAAGAGAAAGGTCAGCTTTGGTAAATTTGCATATCTGTACACAAGGGGCCTAAAGACTCTAGCTAAATGGCTAAAGGAAACAAAGTATTACCAGATAAGCTAAATAGGGATCTAAAGGCGAACTATAGAATAAAGACACAGAAATCTGATTTAGGTTTTAGGTATTAGTAAAGGATAAGCAGAATAGGGATTTCTTACTCCTACTTTTTGTTTAATGTTGGAAACGGGTACCAGACGAGTTACGTTTCTCTCTAGATAAAGGGAACCTTAGGGAACCTAAATGCTTTGTGGAGAGGCAGAATGTAGTTTAACCCAGGGCTAGCCTAGAAAGGTGTATTCCGCCATAGTATGTGGGCGCGGCCAAGGCCGCTGCGCGCTACTAGGAAGGCACGGTCCAATGGCCTAGTGGCTACCGCGGACGTTAAATAAATCTCTCTCTCTCTCTCCCCCTGTTAAGCTCTCTAGCAATCCTCTTAAGTCTCTATGACAGCTGTATATAGCTATCAATTCTATAAATCTGATACTTGTTCATCTAGTGTTCGCATATAATACTTTGTTATCGTAACACTAGAGCTCTAAAGCTCTATTAATATACGACACTAATATACTAGGAAGTCTTATAATTGTCTCTATAAATAGCTTTATAAACGGAACGTCTAACCTTATAAAAAGTTCTATAGAAATAGTACTAACAGTAGCTAAAATAGTACTAAAAGTAAAGGTAATATTAGGAGTATTAATAAAATAATAGTAAAAGTAGAAACTAAAGTAGTAACTATAGTAATAACTAGGGTAATAACTAGAGTAGCAGCTAAAGTAGTAACTAAGATAGTAGTTACCATAGTAACTAGAGTGATGACTAGGGTAATAATTAGAGTAATAGTATAAATCTAATAGATATACTAATTATTTATTATTTATTACTATTACTACTACTACTACCACCAAATAACCCTACTATAATATATCTATATAATAATATATAAGTTTAACATAATCTAATATTAATTAACTATAAGAGTCACTACCTTATATAATAAGGTAGCTAGTTTAATTCTTATTAAGGGGGCTTATCTTAAGGTCTAAGTTATATAAGTAATTAGAATTAAATTAGTTTTAGTTTTAGTTTTAATACTACTTAAAAGAGTAAAAAGTATATTGACTTTAAAATCATTCTTATTATAAAAGTTTTTAAAGTAAATTTTAGTAGTATTAGCTATATTTATAGCACTATATAATAGAAATAAAAGATTTAATTCTATAGTTAAAATTCTATAGGTATTAAGCCTTATCTAAATATTATTTAATATTTACGCTATCCTTAAATAGGATTATTATCCGCCTAACTAAATAGGATAATTTATTCTCTATAAGTCTAGGTTAAATTAGACTTATAGAGAATAGGCTAAATAGCCCTTTTAGATAATAAATATATTAGCTAATAGTATCTAGAGACTATCTAGATAGTCTTTAAATAGTCTTTATATAAGCTTTACAGTATAAGGAATTGTATAAACAACTTAATTCTAAATCTGTAGAAATTAGGCAGAATATATATATAAAAGGTATTGGTAATAAAGGGGTAATTAATTAAGTTAATGACTGAGTCAGTGACTAAGTCGGTAAGCGAGTCAATATATAGGCGAGTCAGATTGGTATTCTAGCGGTGTACTAGTAGTTAGTTACACACACCCCCAGATTTAATAGTGTAGTTAAAGCTGTAGAAAATAAAAATAAAGGTAGAGGCTATATAACCGACTACGGTACCCTGCCAAACCACCACTGTTTTGCCTGCGTATTGCCTATATATTATCTGCGTATCGCCTACGTATCAATTACATATCACGCTGTTTTAGTTACGTATTAGTCTCCCCTTTTATTTATTTCCATACCTTTCTCGTGTATATAGAGAGGCTCTAGAGCTACATTGCACTGTTATAGGCTATACCAAAATAGGAAATTTAGATACAATTTAGAAGTAGTAAAGGGATAGGGTAATGTTTAAGAGTCTTTATCAGATGATATAGTAGCAATTTAATATCAAATATCCACCAAATTCAATTGCCTTATCTATGCCTTGTACCTTTAACAGGGTAGGATCTTAGTAAGGTCGTTAGTAGGTATCTTATCTATAGGGACCCATTAAATATCAATCTTTTTGTCTTAGACTTCCTATCTAAGCCAGTGCTAATAGACATCAATATGTTGTAGCTTAGTGTTTGTCGGTACACTCGCATTATCAACGTACACGAATATCACTTGTAGTGGTACGTATGCGGTGTTGAAGTTGGTAATTATTAATTGATGTCTAGAAATAGGGGTTTGCTCCAAGGTCAGATTAGCTAGTCTCGCTTTATGGTCCTGTAACCACGTTATATAACTAACATTCCAATACTAGAGCAACTCTAAGAAGAAGGCTAATCTATACTCCAAAGCTAAGACTATTTCTAGACTATTTGTAGCATATACGTAATAGCTAAAGATCTAATTAATACGCAATAGTTTCCACGCTCCTCTTATAGGTCTATAATTGTATAACTAGTGTTACGGCTTATACCAATACCTCTAAACTAAAGCTTGTAGAATACTGTATTACGGGGACACTAAGCTAAGGAAAAGAAGGAGAAGGATTGTTAGGGGTAGTAGGTTAATATGTCGCGAGGGCTGCTAAGGCGCTAGTGGTAAGCAAGCTAATAGCAATTTTTTATACCGGGTATAGAAAATCCTAATTGGCTGGTTAAATTCAGGGTCCATAGAATATGGCAGGTGGCGTACCCTAGCACCATCACGACCCATAAACCACCTTCTATTACTCCTTACGCTCTACCTAACCTACAGCCTATATATTAACTTGGTTTGTGTTAATAAGTCACTATAGGGCAACACAAGGCTTCCCCTTGGTTATCGCGTCCATAGGGTTAGCTTTACTATTAATCTATTTAACCTCCGTAATCTACTGACGTTTATAGGCTTATTGTAGGCACATTACATTAATTATTAATCGCTTTTCTTGTGTAGTTCTAAGTTATATAAGACAGTTATATAGCAACTTAGAATTAGTGCAAAGTATAAGCAGGAGGTTAATCTGTAGGACCTTGTCTACTATAGACTTAATGGTGACGGCGATATTAAAGCCGTGAGCTATTCTATAGAGTTTAGAAGCTAGAACGCTTCTGGTGACCCTTTTACACTTAATTAAGCTCTAATAGATGACATTAGCCTTCTTAGTTGCGTTAGCTAGTATAATAATATAGCTAATTTGCAAAGAGAGGTCCTTATTGTTAGTAAAGGAAGCGTCTATAAAGACTAAGAGCTATAGGGTCTTGGCCTCCAATTTAACAAACTTAAGACCTTTGTGTAAGTTCTAAATCTACTAACTTAGGCGCTTATTTAACTCCTTCGCGTCTGCCTCCTTGGGATTAATTACCTAGGCAGTAATAAATAAGTTAAATAAAGCCTCTGGCTAATAGACTAAGGCAATATAGGCTCCTCTAGCGCGTTAAGCAATGTACTGGTCCTTTAGTATAAGTAGGCTATACATAACTCCTCTAGAGCTAGTGCTGTCTACTAGCATAGTGTTAATTACACTAAGGTTCTTACACTGGCGCTTTTGCGTTAGTGTAATATTCCTATCTTATGCCAATTAAATAAGTCCTCTATTAAACTTAATTAGTGTATTAGTAGTTAGTTACTCTCACTCCTTAGCTATAAATTTAGCCTTATATAGTTTGCTTTGTTTAGCCTTTATAAAGGTGTTATCTACAAGAAATAGCATATTATTAGTCTATAGGCCGATGATTCCAAAAGGTTTATTGCTATAAAGTAAGTAAGGGTTGTACATGGACTGGTCTATTTGCAGCTAATTAACGTGGTGTAAATGGTAGGTCTTAAACCAGTGGTTTCTAGCTTTAGGCACTCTATAAAGTGGCTTCACAACCTTTAGGATAGAGTCCTTATTAATTCCCAATTGTTTGTTCAGCTTGTGTGGTGGTTATACATAGAACTCGCGGTTTAGGTTTATAGTAGACTAGACATAGGCTTATAAGATATCTTAGAGGTAGAGTTATATCTATAGTAGCATAGCAGCAATATAGAGAATTAGCTGCTAGTTAACTTGTTAAATTATTAGTAACTAAGTAAGGACTAGCTCTTTCTCCAAATCATTATAGGCCTATATAACAAGTCGTAATTTCTTAAAGGCTTTGTTAGTTCCCTTATTCTTAAACTTATTAATAAACCATAAATTAAAGAGTCTGACCCCCTTTAGTATATCGTATAGCTTAATAATCTTAAAGACGCCTTTCTTAAGTAGGCCTATAACCTCCTTTTGCTATAAAGTACTAAACTGGGTATTACCATCGTTCTGTAAGTAAGTAGTAGTGTTAGCTATATCTACAGTATTATCATCCTGTAAGTAGATAGCCATGTTAACTATATCTGCAATATTAACCATAAGAGCGCCTATGTCTATTATAGCGTCCGTAACAGCTGTGTCTACAACGGCCGTAAGTAATAGGTATTTGTAGGGGCGACCTCTGCCTTACTTTAGCGGTAGCTATGGTTTAGCTTTAGGTAATAATTAAGGTTCAGCTAGTAAAGGTACTAGTTTAGCTGGTTTAACAGACTCTTATGGTTTAACTAAGTCTTATAGGTCCAGTAGGTAAGGTTTTATAACTATAGAGTGGAAGGTTATAGGCCCATTTAGTAGCTTTATGGTGTAGGTCTTACTGTTAACGGTAAGTAGCATATATGGCCTGTCCCAATAACTGCTTTAGCCAGTATTGCCTTCTCTCCAGACTAAGATAGGCGAACTAGGTGGGGGGCCATAAATAGTGTTAGTTTGTTGTCCATTTTGCGTATTAAGAGCGTTGGCGATTTATTGTTCAGCTTATAGCTTCTAGATTTCCACTATTACTTTCTTAATAGCCGCAGCTTACTGTGTAACTAAAGGTAATAGCGTGTCTAATTTAACCATTTAGGAGTAGGCTCTAAAGACTAGGAGTGTAGGGACTAGGCCTTCTAGGCCAGCCATGTTATTAATGGCTTTGAGAGCTATTTATAGGGCCATCTCATTGCTAATTTTAGGGATTTTAGTTATAATGATTTGGTAGGCTTGTTATAGCGGACCGTAGTAGCGCTCTACTATTTTAATAGAGTTGTATAATTTAACTAGAACTGACTTTATAGTTACTCCTATAGTAGTAGCGTAGTGCTTAAACTCCTTACTAATAAAGTTTTTCCTAGTGTCTATGGTGATTAAGTCTAGTGGTCCCAAATAGCTGTTAATTTAGCACATTTATAGAACATCCTAAGTATGCTTGGCGCTAATATCTTATAGCCATCTACCAGCTTAAAATTAAGTTGCTTTATTGACTATGTATAGTAGAGGGGAGCCGCTAATATACATAATGTTAATAATAATATTGTAATTAAAATTAACGTTATCTTATAAGGTAAAGCAAAATCTACTTAAAGGTCTGCTAAACTTCTAGCAGTAGTGGCAGAGTCTAGTTAGCTCTTTAATAGCAGATCTATTAGTATTATAGCTATAGCCAGTCTTGTTAAGAAGCTTTTGTAGTCTATTAACTAACAGGTAACTAAATTGACGGTATAGACATTATAGCTCTATATTAGTTAAGTAGTAAGGGTTTATGTTAAAAGACTTAACCAAATAAGACTGTAAGGAGGAGCTCCATATGAGAAATGGGTAGCCAAATCGTCTAACTACTAGCACCTTTTTAGTGCAAGTAATAATAACGTCCTTTAGGTTATCGTATTTAATATAGAGTCTATCTATATCTACTAAGCAAAGTAGGAAAGGAGTATCTGCTTTAATAATATAGAATTATACCTTACCTATAGGGCTGTTAATGTCTATGGTTCTAATAGACATAGAGGCTCTAATCCCAAATTAGACAGTTGCTTAGCCCTTAGTTAACGTGTTAAGACTTATAGACTTATCTACGGCCTGTAGGGCTTAGAACTAGCTATAGCCAGCTATAGACTTACGCGAAGCACCCATATTAATTATAATTCCCATAAAGACCGTTAAGGTGTATCGTGACGCTATGGTTGTGGCCGTATTATAGGCAAATAGGTCAGTCTCTATATAAGGTTCCGTGGCAGGCTCTGTGGTAAGTTCTAAAGCCATAAGCAGGTATATACAAGCCTTATTGGCTAGCTCTACGCTTATAGAGGTTGCTTCCTCTATAGTAAGTATTCCAAAGGTGGTAATATAGGCAGAACTATTATTAGGTTCTCCGGCATTGCTCCTAGAGTCATCAGCGTCTTATATATAGGCTTTAAAGTCTAAGTCTTTATCTTTATCTCTTTTGTAAGCAGCAACGTATTGCTTAAAGTGGTTGTTAAAGTTACCCTTATTACGGCCCTTAATATCAATAAAGTGTCTCCTATAGTTATCTCTGGACTGACTATGCTCCTCTTCTAAGTGTTTCCACAAATGGTAGTCCTCCTTCTTGCAGACGTAGCACTTAGCCTTTAGTCTGCCATTGGTTCTATAAGAGCGATTGCTGCCATAGTAATTGGTGTTTCGGTCTTAACTCTGGTCGTTTTAGTGGTAGCATTAATCCGTAAAAAAAGCTTGGTAAGATGGTCTTATTAGGGCCTATAAGGGGTGTTCTTTTTCCTACGCAATAATAAAGGATTATAGTTTACTAATTAACTAAGAAAGGTCTTCTAAAGGGTTGGAGACAGTAATATGGTATACTAGTACTCCCTAGCAAGCAGTAACTAACTTATTTATAAGGATACGGTTTATACAGAAGTCTAGGTGTAGTCCATGACATTGCTTTAGCAGTTTATCTATAAGCAGTTGGAAGTTCTAATAGATTAACTTATTAGGGTTCTCATCCATAACTCCTTAGAGGGTTATGCTGTTTTACTCTGTAAGGTTCTTGCGGTAGTATTCTAACCCTTTAAAGAACTATCGCATATGGTTATAGGCTTTAGTAAAAGGTTTTGACTTAAGGTTGCTATTATAGTAGTGGTCTTAAGCAAGCCCTTTTAGCATACTAGGAAATACCACTGTGTAGCCTTCTAGTGGTAAGCCAGATCTCTTGCAGATGTTGTAGAAGATAGTTAACTTAAAGTTAAAGCTGTCGCTGACTCCATCGTACTTTTGGTCGTCCGTGTAGATCTTTACAATTATGGCTACCTCCTTGCTGTATCCAGGTCCTTGCCTAGGTCCTTGCTCTACGCTAAGCACAGTTAGTTTAGGTGGTGTATATATATATAGCTGCTGCGGTTGCTGCGGCTGCTGCTAGGTAGCAATTAGTGCAGCTTGCTAGGGTGTTATAGGGGTAGGTATCTATGTTCTAGATGGCGTTATAGCTATAGCTATAGGCTGGGTAGGTAGAAGAACAAGTGGGGTAGAAGTACCAGTTGCTAGAGGGAGGGTAGAGGTAGTTACCGCAGGTAATAATTGCTAATTCTACGTCTGTAGGAGTTAAGTAAGAAGGGTAAGTAGTTAATCTTAAGTAGAGGTAGGTGCAGCTTGCTATTAGGTAGCAGCTAGTGTAGCTTACTGGGGTATAGATTGCTGGGGTAGAGGCGTAAATATAAGTGTTTACGTACTAGACGGTGTTGTAGCTATAGGCTAAGCTAATTTAGGGGTCTATAAGACTACGGCAAGCGCGTCTAATTTAGGGTTAAGTTGATCTTGCAAGGTTATTGTAATTATTGGCTTTACCTCTATAAGGGCCGCAATAAGCTCCTTATCCGTCCATTTATAAAACTCTTCTTTATTAGCAACGTCCGTTAGCACCTTGCCAAGGGAGTATCTCTTATTTTACTTAACAACATATACTCCTCTCTTAACTAGGTATTTACGGATTCCTATTTTAGTATTGGATTGTACTTATATAAAGAGCTCTGGCGTAAAGTCCTTAAAGTCTTCCTAAAACACTGTCCATAATAAATAGTCTATAAGGTTAAATTGTGTGTATAGGTGCATCTTAGTCTCTATATACTCCATTAGATCATTATTTATAGCCATCTCCAAGTCAATTCCGTTGCCGTACTTGGCAATTTTCTCCTTCTAATTAATTTCCATATTGTCGTGTTATGGTTTAAGGTCGAGGTTGGGGTTAGGGTTAATGATATTAAGGTAAGGGTATTAAGGTAAGGGTGTTAAGGGTATAGGGGTGTGTATGTGCTCTACAGCCGTTAGGCCTGTAAAGTGTTCTTAGCAAGATTGCTATCCTCTCAGTAATCTGTTATATTAGCTGTAAAGCTAGTACAAATTCTCTTAAGCTTAAGGGAGGTTGTAATCTTCTCTAAGTAAAGATATAATTCTCTAGGCGATCTAATGCGTTAGTAGTTAAGCTAATACATAGTCTTGAGCTTTAAGGGTGATATAGCTTTCTCCTTTAACTGAAATAGACAAGGCCAGGCAATCCGTGTACTGTTTCCAGTACGGTTCTTAAGCTCTAGCTTATTGCGTATTTCCTAATCTATATGTCTACTAATTAGTGTTAGTACACTCGCATTATCAATGTGCATAAATATCACTTGTAGTGGTACGTATGCGGTGTTGAAGTTGGTAGTTGTTAATTAATGTCTAGAAATAGGGGTTTGCTTCAAGGTCAGATTAGCTAGTCTCGCTTCGTGGTCCCATAACCACGTCACATAACTAACATTCCGACAGTGTTAAGCTTTGGTATATCCTATCTTAGAAGTTATACAGTCTATATAACGGCGCTAGGGCGCGTTACCTAGTTAGGGGTTTGCTTACAACTTGGTATATGTATATAGACGTGGCCTTACTACCTTCTCTTGCTCCTTACCTTAATATCTTTGTAATACAGCATTCGTTTAAGCACACGTTGCATTCGTTCAAGCTTTAGTTCAGAGGCATTTGTTCAAGCCGTGCAGCATTTGTTTAAGCCGTCACAGTCTACATATTATCGCATAGTAGGGTAAACTCGCATTCTAAATTAAAGCCGATTGCCTTAAAGAAACGCTACTACTAGATAATCTTAATAGCAGCTATAGATAGGGAGAGAAGCTCCGCTTTAGTAGTTAAGCGAGTTACTAATCTTTATAGGGTTGTCTTCTAATTAATTAGTCCTCTAAATAGTATAAAAAGGTATCCTTAAGAGCTCTATCTAGTATCTTTATAGTCCGTAAATACTATATTAAATGCTCTATAAAAGGTAAGGTCTTCTCCTTTAGGGTTTATAAATTAGATATATACTCTAAATACTTCGCTAGAGTATTTAATAGCTATAGATTTTGTTCTAAGGCAGTAGGTAATAACTTAATTAGCTATATTAAGGTGTTTTTAATTTATATTAGTAAGGAATTTAGCCAGTTTTAAATGCGTCTTAGTAATATTAGGCCTTCTAAATACGGCAAGGTATGTAAGGGAACTAGCTTGTTACTAATAGGCTAGAGTTCTTTAAGGGTTTATCTACTAGTTGGATAGAATTAGTTCTTTAGTAGGAAGTAATAACTTAGGAAATCTTTCTAGTAGTTAAATATTAAATTAATTAGCTATCTTTTTAATATAGGAATCTTAGTAGAGCTAGAGCTTTCTACTTACACAATTTCTTTTAATTTAAATTTCTAGAAACCACTATAGGTTTCCTAGTACACAGATCTCGTATTAGTATAGCAGTTTAGCTTTAAATTCTTCCAGTCTTAAAAGGTCCTTTTTGGCAACTAGTATAGCAATATTATTTATATAAAAGAAGATAATAAGTTATCTATTAGTATAAAGGCAGTTTATACCTAGGATAGGCTTTAATCTAAATTTGGCCAGTGTATTTATAAGCTCTTTATACCAAAATAGTAGTAAGACCTTTAATCTATATAGCGCCATAAGTAGCTTTAGAATATGTTCGTTTTAATTAAAGCCTTCTAGGTAGTAACAGTAGACTAGCTTATCTAGTCTTGCATTTATAAATGCGTTTATAGCATTATACTCTCAAATCTCCAAATTAAATGTAGCTGCTATAGCCATAAGGGCACAGAATATTTGAGCAGCTAGGGTTGCTGCATAGGTCTCTTCCTTAGTAATCTATAGGTCTCTACGGACATACAGTCAAGCCTTTAGCTTTTATAGGTAGCCGTTACTATTAAACTTATATTTAAAGACCTATTTTAGTAAAAGGATCTAGTTGTTAGTTGCTTCTTCCTTTAGTATAGTCTTAAATGTCCCTTAGTATTTAAGGTCGTTGTATTTTTTTTCTATAGCCTTTTAAAAGCTAGTAGTTAAAGGGTGCTTTCTTAGCTCTTTAAGGTTCCTTGGTTTGGGAGGGAAATTGTCCTAATATAGAGATAAGGATAAAGATATAGTTCGGCTAATATCCTTTACTAGTCCTATAGCAAAGCCAGTATAGTAACCAAATATCGTAGATAGATTGGCTAGTACTGCTGCGTACGCTTAGCATTAAATTTATTTAGAACCTTTTAGTAGGATAAGGTTGGTAGAAGGATTGGCTAAGACTTTATTAGCTTATAGAGCTGTATTAGTTGCTCTATTAGATAGTTCTAATAAGCTTAGCTAGGTAGAACCCGTTTTAATTATATCTAAGATATTGTCTTAAGGTCCTCCTAGTATAGTATTTGTTTCTAGCAGATCTAGAGATACTATTCTACTAGAAGTTAGTAGCTGTTTAATATCCTTTATGGGAGGCTCTACTAAATCGCTTAATATAGTTATTTAATCTATATTTGAGGTAGGTCTATATAGAATAGATTTATTCTTAGATTTATCCTTGTAAAGAGGTTCTAGTAAACTAATTGTTTAAATAGTGTCTTCTAATACTTCCTTTAATAGGTAGTTAATATTTTAGCCCTTAGGGTTATAAAATAAGGTCTTATTAAACGTAATGTCTTTAGTTTAGATAACTTTATAAAGGCTTAGAATCCAGATTTAGTAGATATTAGTTAAATTATAGCCAACTAGGTATCTAATTAATGCACAAGGAGCTAGTTTATCTCCCTTTCTAACTTGTTTGTTTAGCGTATAGGTTTTACAACTGTATTTATATATATAGGTAAGTAATAGCAGCTTGCCGTAGGTGACCTTATACAGAGTTTTCCACCCTAGTTACTTATTTAGCGTTTAATTAAGGGCATAGCTAGTAGCAAGAAAAGCTTCTAGTCCTAAAGATAGGGGTAAGGATGCTTCTAGCTATATAGATCTTAATTGTTCTGTAAGGGTTCTTCTAGATCGTTTAGCTCCGCTATTTTATTTCTTAGTATACAGTGCTTAGCATTTAAAGGTAATGCCCTTATCTATATACTATGTCTCTAGGGTATCTTTATAACAAAGCCTTATAGGAAATACCACGGTAGACTTGTTAATGGGCTAGGTGTGTAGGTAAATAGGAAGTTAATAATGTAACAGTAGAAACAACTGGTGGAGTGGTTGCCTAATAGATTAACTCTAATTATATTCTGAGATTTACTATAAAGAAAAGAACTATCTAGGTAGGGACTGTGGTCCTTAAATATATATCTATACTCCTAAGAAATCCTCCTTATATGTGAGATACGTTATATATATATTATATATACGTTCCGTTTATATACCATATACACTATATACAACATTATATAACCTTGGTTACTATTCCTCGTTATATAGTTCTACAGGTTCTATCCTGGACTGTACCCTTATTAACTAACTAGCTTCTTCTAACTCTTCTCTAAGTAGTTATAACATTGCACTTAAAGCGTCTATAATACCATCTCCCTCCTTTTTATCTTTATCCTTAAAGATTTTTAATATCCCCAAGTTGTCTACTAGAGGTGTAATATCCACTTAATTAATTTAGTTAATATCCTTACTTATTATGCCTAAAGCTCCTTTTTTTTATAAGCACAACGCTATACTTATACTGTTGCTTCTATACTATCTCTTAGTAAAATAATGCCATCTTTATATTCTTATTGTGTGAAAGAGGGGTTAGTTTATATTACGCTAGCAAGCCCTTTATCTTAGTAACCCTTTTCTTACTTAGAGTGCACTAAAGCAAATATTTAGTTACTCTGTAATATTTACTTAGTCTCTAATGCTAAGTATGCGCGTCCTATTACTCTTAATAGTCTTTAAGTACCCTTATTAATTGCTATTAGGGTCCTAGGTTTAATCTACTACTATAAAACTTAACAGTAAGCTGACTTAAGCTCTAGCTAACCTAGAATAATCTTATAACGCTAAGCAGAGGGCCCTAAAGGCTTGCATTACTATATCTGCTTAACTGCTTTATCTTAAGAAAGTTCGTAAGAAGGTATGTTTTAAGGAGTGGAAACTTGTAGAATAAGGTCTTTAGGAACTTGGCAATAAAAGAATAGATTCTCTTCTAATAGAGAGGAAAACAACTCTAAATACCTTAGTAGGTGCTCCTCTTAGGTCCCCCTTAGGTGACTTATTTTTTGGCAATCCTTCTTTATTAATATTGCCTACCCCTTTTTTTTCTAATACTCTTATACCTTTTTTATAGCGTTCTTTAAGTTATCTAGTAGCTTCTAGGTAGTCTTATTATAGCCTATCTACTTTACTTTATACTATATTTTGTTATTAATGTCCTTATAACTAATAATCTTTAAAACTTCCTATTTGTTTTCTTCTTATCCTCTATATATATCTACCTTATAAACTAGTGGCTTAATATTTCTGTATACTAGCTCTAGTATTGTAACATGCTATATAGGGTAGATCTTTATTTTCTCTAGTAGGTTAAGTCTATATATAACTTCTAAGATCTTTACTTTAATTGTAAATAGTTCTAGTTTAACATAGTCCAACTTCTTACTTAGTTATTAACTTTAAAAAAATTTATGTAGTAGCTATACTTTATCTCCCTTCTTAAGATCTGGTCCCTTAGATCTCTTAGCATTATAGTACTTTTTTATTCTTGCCTATACTAGTTTAGCTATTTCCTTAAGGTAATTATAAAGATTTATTAAGTTCTCTATTCTTTCTTTAGCTATACTACTTGTTTTTTTTTACTTATTATAGCAATAATAATATTCTTAGCTTATATCCGTGATTTGCTTTAAAGGGTAATATACCTATCCCTTTCTATAGTGTAGCATTATATATAAACTGTATAACTGGTAATAATAATACCTAATTATTCTGTGCGTAATTAATATAATGCCTTAAGTACTGTTTTAATATTTGGTTTAGTCTTTCTATTTATCTGTCTGTTTATAGATAGTACGCTATTAACATTACTGCTTAAACCCCTTATTTAGCTAAGAATACCTCCTAGAATACTACTATAAACCTTAGATCTCTATCTAATATAATCTTTGTTAATGCTTTATGTTTTATGAACACTTCCTTAATATATATTTTAGCTATATATTTTACTAATACTTCTTCTATACATACTATAAAATAGCCCCACTTAGTTAGCTTGTCCACTATTATTAAGATTATGTTATAATCTTGCCCGGTAACAGGATCTCTTAACTTTAGTAGCTTTATAATAAAGTCCTATAATATAACCTCCTATAGTCTTTCTGGTATTTTAACAGGTTGTAGCCCTCTATACGGCTTATGCCTTATTAGTTTATTCCTCTAATAATCTAAACATTTCTTTATAACTTACCTCGCTATTCCCCAAATTCCTTAAATAATATACTCTTTTTAAAGTCTTAACACTAAGCCTATAGCTCTATTATGTCCTTAAGTTATTCCCTTATAGAACTCTTTTATAAACTCTCCTATAATTGTTTTTGGTATATATATAGTGTCACGGAGTAAGTACAAGTGACGATAATATGTAGCAAAGTAGATATTATTAAGCTATATACATAAACTATATAATAAAGTCAAGACGTTGTATAAGGAAAGAAGGTAAAAAGGTATAAAAAGGGGTATATACTGTTTATTTGTTACTAGGTCAACAAGCGCATAGGGCAGAAGTTACGGATATTTTAGATATTGCGGATATTGCAGATGTCTTAGATATTGCGGATATTATAAGCGGATATTGCGAGCGGATATTATAAATATTGCAAATATTGCGGATATTGCTGTCACGAAGTTCAAATAGATGAGTTCATTGATGAAATGGGTTAATAGATTGATGATCTAGTATCGTGTCTTAAGTGATGTGTCTTGGGGGCCCTAGAGCTTTAAGCTACGAAGAGATTTTACAATGCACGTGCTCCGTGCACGTAACTTGTGCACGTAACCCACGCCTTTAGAGAATATAGATTATCTAACACACCCCCTTAGCTTTAAGCTCTTTAAGGTTAAAGCTAGCCACCTTCTTATGTCCGTTAATAAGTTAATTAAACCGTAATCTTATCTAAATCCTTCCGTCTTGCTCTAATACTATCCCTTAGGTCCTTTAGTTGCTTCTCCTTATCTAGCTGCTCCTTAATATCCACTATCCTAATTATATTAATGAAGCTTTAAAACCTCTGCTTGGGCAGGGCCTTTATAAGTCTATTAGCAATTATCTCCTTTATCGCTATCCATTAAAATCATACTTATTTTATTGCGTATTCCTAACATAGCTAGTATTAATAGATATTAACATATCAGAGCTTCGTAATTAGCTTTACCATGTCTTTTATAATTAGTTAGAGTGTCTAGGTGTTATTACATTTAATAATTAAGGGCTTGTTTAGATATAACGTCATTGCTTTAAACAGCCTACTAATAAAGATAGCTTCCTTTACTGTCTGTAATAGGGCCAACAACTTAGCTTTTGTGCTTAACGTCATAACTATACCCTGTTTGTTTGCTCTCCAGGCAATTAGTCCTCTAAATAGCTTTATAATATATCCTTATAAGCTCTTTCTGTCCACGGAGTTGTCCATAAATAATACATCGCTGGCATAGATAAATGATTGCGCTTTACTTCTACTGTCTCTTCCATTATCGCGTCCTTTATTGCGTATTCCTTTGTCTCTCCCTTTACCATTCATTCCTTCCTTATCTCCTCTATAGTAGATAGCTCTACTCCTTATGCTATATAGGTACTAGATTACTCTGTCTACCGCTTAATAGTGCTTTTAGCTTAGGTTCTAATTAAACCTTACCAGCTGTAATACTGTAAAAGCAATATCTGGACGCGTTATAGTGGCTATATAAAGTATTGAACCTATTTTTCTCTAATATAGCATTATAGAAGCTGCTTCTCTTAGTAGGGATATAGGACGGACTAGTAGGTCTATATTGAAGGATGGAAGCGTTAGACGGATTAATTGGTAATTAGTAGGTAGGAGTTCAGATTCTGCTATAGGAGTATCTAGAAGATACCCTTTAAGATCTATCTTATACTAATTAGCTATCTTCTTAATATAGGCTTTCTAGGATAGCTATAGGAGCCTCTAGCTATAATTGCGTAGCATATGGATTCCTAGGAACCATTTTAGCTCGCTAAGGGTACTTATCTAGTATTCCTTACTTAGCTCCTTAATTGCTTCTTAAGCTTTTTTTTTATCTATCTTTTGGTAGCAGAAGACAATATTGTTAATATAGAAGAAGACGACTATTTTACCTTTTAGCATAATATATGGCTCTTGGGGTACCTCTTTAAAACCCAATTCTGTTAGCGAGCTTATGAGATTCTTTTACCATAATAGTGGTGATCGTTATAGTCCGTAAAGGGCTTTTCTTAAGCGTAGTACTTTATCTTTCTTTCTGTTATTAAACCCTAGCGGTAGCTTTATATAGACAACTTTGTTAAGATCGTAATGGACAAATACATTAACTGTATCTATCTGTGTCGTCTCTAGGTTGAATTTTGTGGTGATCGCCATAAGGGTTCGGAAGGTTATACTGGCTAATATAGTAGCTCTTGTAGGTAGGTCTCCTAAGGCCTATTAATTTCCGTATACTACTAAGCGTGCCTTGCATTTCTAAAGGAATCCGTGCTTATCCGTCTTATAGACGAATACCTATATTAAGCTAAGGATCTGCTGTCCCTTTGCGTGCTTCTTATCTATTTCCTAAAATAACCTTATTTAATAATGGGATTAAAGGTAGGCTTATTAAGCTTCTTGGAACTAATCTTAAAGAGGATGCGTATTAAGGTTGCGGATTAACTAAGGTGGCAGAGGTAAGTTCTTCCTATATAATCTAACATTACATGTTCTGCCTAATTTTAGCTTGCTGTTGTTAAGTTAACTATTAAGGTTAAACTTCCTTCCTGCTAAGAAGGCGCCTTAATAGGTTAATGTAATCCTTTTGGTAATAAAGTCTTTAAACCTATTATTATAGGCTTCCTTAAACAAGTCTTTAACTAAGTTATTAAACACCCCCTAAGTGTAAAACCTGTCTTCTACTTAGCTGATAATGTCCTGATTAATACCTTATATATCTAACTTTATAGGATACTTAACATAAAAGGCACATAGAGATTCTTTGTCTTTTTCTGTTAGAGGTGGCGTATAATATACATCTTTAAGAGCTCTTGCAAGGTTAAGATCTGCTAACTTATTAAAGGCTTAAACTAGCTTATTGTTAATGTCTTCCTTTTAAATTAATGGTTTAAACACTTTGTTATTATCTTTTAGAAGAACCTTATTTTTGGTTAGAGTATTAGGGAGTTAAATCTTCTTAATTAGCGTATCTAATTCAGTGTATAGATCCTTTAAGATGTCCGTTTGCTTTCCGTTAAAGAACATCTTCTTGTTAAAGATAATATCCCTAGTAGAGATAACAATACCTTTATATGGGATCCAGATCCTATAGATATTAGTAGAGTTATAGCCGACAAGGTAGCCAATATGGGCTCGCAGATCTAGCTTGCTTAGCCTTTTCTTCTTTAGCTAGGCATCTAACGTTATTGCGTACGCCCTATAGCCGTAGGCTTTTAGGTGCGCTAATTGTGGTTTTCTTAATCTCCTATTCACTAGGTAGGTATAGAACCTCTTATATAGTAATTTCCATCCATTGCTTTCTTGTGGCGTTTAATCTTAAAGGTAGACTATACAGTTAATGATCTCATTCTATAGATTATGCGGTAGCTTAGCAGCAATTCTTATTACTTATACTCTCTTAATAATTACACCCCCTAAGTATTTGGCGGTACTGTTCTAAGCTTAGGTATATAGCGCCAAAGGCTTAAATATAATCCCTTAAGTCTGTAGCTATTTAAAAGTTCTCTTTCTTCCTAGCTTGTTGTCTAATCTAATAGTATTAACTTTAAGGTTATACCTTAGACGAATCCATTAGATAAAATCTTTAAGCACTTATAGTGTCTCCTTCTCCTTACTATACGTTATTATAAAATACGGGAAGGTTCTTTTTAAGAAGGTGTTATAAATAAACATAACTTATACAAATACAGCATGCGCTTCCTTAAGGTTAGTCTAGTTAATATAGAGGTTAAGATAAGGTTTATTAATATTCCATTTTAAGAACCTTCTTAAGACCTAATGCTTAATTTTAGTGAGACTGTAATATTAACATTCTATTATCTTTGGGCCTTAAAGCTTAACTCCTAAGGCGTTAAGACCTAAATAGTAAAGGCTTATAGGTCCTGGATAACCTAGACGCAGATGCTATAGACACGCATTACCTTTCAAATCTGGATAAGCGTCTCTTAACGATACTCTACGCTTCTATTGGCGTCGTAGCAGTTGGTTTATATTAAACGCTAATAGACTTCCTAGTTGGATATATTTAATAGTCTGTTGTCTATAATATTCTTCCATTTAATATAGGATTGTATTATCCTTCCAAACTAGAAGATTATTATCTTCTTTATTGTCCTAGTAGTACCCTTGTTTTTAAAGTAGACGGAACAACACTAGATTTATATTAAAGTCTGTATAAAAGGCAACGTCCTTAAGACGTAGGTTTCCCTTGCTCTTGTCTGGTTTTATAACTTAGAGAGTAACATCGCCATAACCTAGTATAGGCACTTCTAAGCTGCCGGCGGTGACGTATTTGTATCTTAGGGCTTTCCTAAAGTTGTAAAAATAAAAGAGATTATTAAAGATATAGAGAGTGGTTCCTAAGTTAAGAATGGTTAATAGCTTTAATGGATGGAGTTAACCAGTATAATACAATTCTAGGAATATCGCATTGGCTTCTCCCTTAATCTTAACTGTCTCCTGGCTCTTGTCCTATTATTATTAAGCTTTATTAGTCTTTAATTCCTTAAGCTTAAGTCGTTCTACTTGGGCAGCTAAATCCTTATCTTGCTCTACCTTTATAAGTACCCTTTTTATATGTATACCTACAGCTTTAAATCCCTTAGGCCTTTTGCTCTTAAATAGATACCAATAGTTAGGAAGGGTATGTCCCCTTATATTGCATGCTAGGTATTTAAGGTTCTTTAACCTTTTAGAAGACGTCTCTTTAGTTAAATTTGTACCTGCCCTTTTTTAGCTATAAGATAAGCTATTCCCTTTTCCTTTTTGGACTTTAGCAGCAATAGAGATACCCTCTTTAGGCTCTTCTGCGAAGTCTATATTAAATGCACTCCCTTTTACCGTCATAGGTATGGCTTTAAAAAGGTTTTAAAATGCTTCTTATAGCTCTATTGCTACTTTATGGTATTCTAATAAGGGAGCCTTTTTGGTATTATTTGCCTGCTTTATATACAGAACAAAATAGGTTTTGCTTATAGGTTGTATTGCATTTACAAGGTCCATTAGCTAGATCCCATTGGTTATCTATAGAAGATTATGCTTCTCTGCCATCTTTATTACATGCTCCTATTGGTTAAGCCACTGGGTAACCTTTGTCTGCTTAAGCCCTTTAAGTAACTCTATATACTATAGCTGTACCTTCCTTATTATAAAGTTCTTCAAAGGCTCAGTGTCTTCTTTTAACTAAATTAGCCATTCCTTAACTATAAGGGAAGGGTTAAGCAGTAGCTTCTTCTGAATTAATACTATAGACGTGATCTAGGTGCGTATCTATTGCAGATGCTCTTCCTGTTTCAGGAAGTACTTTATATCCTAGTTGTAGTATCGTCTACTGTTCTTATACGCTTTCTATTGATTCGTTGAGAGCTATGCATATAAGGTTGCATTCTCATTAAAATCAGTAACTTCTGGATAGGCTGGTTCTTATAGTAAAGCTTATTAAGGTGCTGCATTATTTGGGTTAACGTGGGCCTAAATTTGTTTGTCTACGAGGGCTTATAGTTGCCAGATCCATTACTCCCAGTCTTCTAGTTTATTAAGAATGATTGTAGTTAATGAACTTGACGTTGGTGGAGTCATTTTACTAATAGGCAAAGGAGGAATTGTAATGGTATTTTGTTGTTAGGATTGTCCTTATTGTCAGGATCGTCCTTGTTATTAGGGTCGTCCTGTGACGATTGATGTGGAATCTCATAGAAGGTTTGTGTTAGAATCGTCCTGTGACACTTAAGGTAGGATTTCTGTTAGAGTCTGCGTCCTTAACAATAAGGTGTCAGAGTCTGATAATAAGGTAGAATTTCTTTAAATGATTAAGTAATAGCTGACTAGCTTCTTAAGTCGGTGGACCGGGCTTATAACTGTCACGAAGTTTAAATAGATGAGTTCATTAATGAAATGGGTTGATAGATTGATAATCTAGTATCGTGTCTTAAGTGACGTGTCTTGGGGGCCCTAGAGCTTCGAGCTACGAAGAGATTTTACAATGCACGTGCTCCGTGCACGTGACTCGTGCACGTGACCCACGCCTTTAGAGAATATAGATTATCTGACAATTGCAGTATCATAATTAGTCTTTAGTTACTAGGTTGGTAGGAACGGGTAGTTATATACAAGGTATTAGGGGGTAGTCCCGTAACAGTACCCCCCTTTAAACTTAAGCTCCTACAAGATATAGTTATAATAGTTCTAGGTAGAGTTTGTAGAAGTTTTCTATGGCTTATATAAGTCCTATGGAGTTAATAGGTTCCCATAAGGGCTTAGTAAAACCTCTCCATTTTGTAAGATATATATATTTGCGTTTCCGTTTGTTGTACTTAATATTATTAACTCTTTTAATAAGGTACTTATCCTTACTATCCACTTTAACTAGTAGGGGAGGGTCTTAGATCTATCTAGGTAGGGCGTCTAATATAGGGGTAGTAGGGTGGAGGACTGACGTATGGAATACGGTGTGGATTTTAACCATATTAGGGAGCTTTAGTTAGTAGGCATAAGGAAAGACAACTTTTTTGACCTTATAAGGGCCGGCGTTCTTCCAATTAAGTTTCTTAGTAGGTTATTTTATGTTTAGATTTCTTATGTCTAGCTAGACAAAGTTACTAATTTGGTAAGCTAGTACTGGGGTTTGGTTCTTATTTGCTGCAGCTTTATAAACAGACTAGGCCTATATTATTTTATTAGTAAGGAACTCTTATAGTTCTTCTATCTTCTTTATAAATTTGTTTACTTCTGTAACTTATAAGGCCTAATAAGCTAGGCAAAGAACATTACTAAAGGGTTTAAAACCTATTTGTGGGTGCTAGCCATAATTAGCTAGGAACAGGGAGACCTTTATAGTTTCTAAGACGGAGTTATTTACGGCAAACTTAGCAAATACAAGCTAGTCTATCCAGTCGTCCTGTAAATACGACGTGTATATCTAAATATACTATTCTATTATAGCATTTACACGTTCTATGTAACGGAACCTTGTAGTAAGAACTACGGTGGGCTCGTTAATAGGCTGGGTATGTAGGTATAAACAGTAAGTCAACAACGTAATAACAACTAGTAGAGTAGTTGCCTAATAGATTAACTCTAATTGTATTCTAAGATTCACTATAAAGAGAGAACTATCTGGGTAGGAACTGTGGTCCTTTAAATACACAACCATACGCCTAAGAAATCCCTTTACTATGTAAGGTATATAAGGTATATAAGGTATATAACAGACCTTATAGAGCTTATAGAGCTTACAGAGCTCATTATATAACTTAGCTACTATTCCTCATTATATAGTTCCACTGGTTTTATCCTAGACTATACCTATATTAACTAACTAGCTTCTACCAACTCCTCTCTAAATAGTTGTAATATTCTACTTAAAGCGTCCGTAACACTATCTCCCTCCTCTTTATCTTTATCCTTAAAGATTCCTAATATCTCTAAGTCGTCCACTAGGTATAATGTCCGTTTAATTAATCTAGTTAATATCCTTACTTATTATACCTAAAGCACCTTCTTCTTCTTTATCCTAGCGGCGTGCTTACACCATAGCTGCCGTTCTATTGCTTAGTGAAGTTATATCTCCTTTATATTCTTATTGTGCGAAAAAGGGGTTACTTTATATTGTAATTGCGGCTCCTTTTAGTTGCCAACCTTCCTCCTACTCCAAGTACACAAAGTCCAATATTTAATTATCCTACGATGTTTGTTCTATTTCTGACGCTAAGTATACACATCCTATAACTCTTAATAGCCTTTAAGTTCCCTTATTAATTTCCCTTAGGGTTTTATATTTAATCTGCTGCTGTAAAGCTTAATAGTAAGCTTACAAGTACTCTGGATAAGGTACGCTGATCTTAAAAGGCAGAGCTAGAGGCCTTCGCTGCTTAACAGTATGCTCTTAATACTTATCTTTCTGCTTTTGCTTGGTTACTTTGTCTTAAGAAGGTTTATAAGAAGGTCCGTTCTAAAGAGTAGAAACTTGTTTAATAGGGTCTGTCTAAGTTAGGTAATAAGAAAGTAATATCTCTAGAGAAGGAAACAGTTCTAAGTAATATAGCAGTTGCTCCTCCTAAGTCCCCCTTAGGTAGTTCGTCCTTTAGTAATCCTTTTTTAATACTCCCTAACCTACTTTCTTCTAATACTCCTATACCTTTCCTATAGCGTTCTTTAGGTTACTTAGTAGTTCCTAAGTAGTCTTACTATAGCCTATCTACTTTACTTTATACTACGTTTTATTATCTACATCCTTATAACTAATAATCTTTAAAACTTACCATTTGTCTTCCTTTTATCCTTTATATATATCTTCCTTATAGACTAGTAGTTTAATATTTCTGTATACTGGCTCTAATATTGCAACATACTATATAGGGTAGATTTTTATTTTAGCTGGTAGGTTTAACTTATATATAATTAATAAAATTCTTTACTTAACTTTAAAAGGTCCTAGTCTAACATAGTCTAACTTCTTACTTAGTTATTAACTCTTAAAATTTTTGTGTAGTAGCTATACTTTATCTCCCTCCTTAAAATCTAGTCCCTTAGATCTCTTAGCATTATAGTACCTTTTTATTTATTCTTATACTAGTTTTACTATTTCCTTAAGGTCCTTATAAAGATTTATTAAAGTCTTTATTCTTTCTTTAGCTATACTACTTGTTTTCTTAGCTTAATATAGCAATAATAATGTTCTTAGTTTATACCTATAATTTGCCTTAAATAGTAATATCCCTATTCCTTCTTATGGTGTTGCATTATATATAAACTATATAACTAGTAATAGCAATACCTAATTGTTTTACGCGTAATTAATATAATGTCTTAAATACTATTTTAGTGTCTAGTTTAATCTTTCTATTTATCTATCCGTCTATAGATAATATATAGTTAAGGTTACTACGTAAACTCCTTATTCTACCAGAAACACTTCCTAAAATACTACTATAAATCTTAGATCTCTATCTAATATAATTTCATTTAGTACTCCATGTCTTATAAACACTTCCTTAATATAGATTCTAATAATATCCTCTGCTAATATCTCCTCTGTACATACTATAAAGTATCCCCACTTTATAAGCTTATCCACTATTACTAAGATTATATTATAATCTTATCCTATAATAGGATCTCTTAACTTTAGTAACTTAATAATAAAGTCCTATAATATGACCTCCTATAGTCTTTCTGGTATTTTAATAGGTTATAGCCCTCTATACGGCTTATACCTTATTAGCTTATTTCTTTAACAATCTAAACATTCTCTTATAACTTGTCTTGCTAGTCCCTAGATTCCTTAAATAATATACTCCTTTTAAAGTCTTAACACTAAGCCTATAGCTCCATTATATCCCTATATTAGTCCCTTATAAAATAACTTAATAAACTCTTTTACCATAGATCTTGGAACATAAGTTGCTTCTTTATTTTTATACTAATTTAAGTCTAGATCCTCTACCTATGCCTCTTAGATCTTCTATATCTAATTACTCTCTAGTAATTTATAGATCTTACTTTCCCTAGTTGCTATAATCTTTAGATAATTATACCTAATTAATCCGTCTTAATCCTTTCGCAATAAAGCCCCTAATGGCTTCTTATTACTTTATAGTTTAGCCTTTCTACTTAAAGCGTCTGCTTGTATATTATCTATACCCTTAGTATACTAAATCTTAAAATAGTATTCTGTAAGCATTTCCGCCCATCTAACCTATCTTTAGTTGAGTTCCTTTATTATTAGGAAACCTATAAGGTTCTTATAGTCCGTCTTAACCATAAATAGTTTCTTTATACCTTGTAAGAATGCTCTCTATTCCTTTAATGCTATAACTATACCTAACAACTCCTTGTTATAGATGTTATAGTTTAGTTCTAGTAGTGTTATCTTCCAACTATAATACGCTATTAAATGCTATACGTCCTAATGCTTTTATAGTAAACATACTCCTAGTATAAAGTCTAATGCATTTATCTTAACAACTGTCTCTAACTTTAGTTAATAGATTTTAAGGATTAGTTCCTAGGTAAACAACTCCTTAAGTTCTTTAAATAACCTCTTTTACTTAATTCCCTATACCCACAGTTCCTCTTTCTTTATTAGTCTTATAAATAGCTTAATACTTTTTAACCACTGCGCTATAAACCTCCTATAGTAATTATAAAACCCTAAGAACAATCTTAACTATATAACATTCTCTAGTTCTTACTAACTAACTATAGCTTTAACTTTCTTTAGGTCCATACTAATTTTTCCTAGTTTAATAATAAATTCTATAAAATTAGTCTTTCTTATAAAGAACTTGTATTTCTTAATTGCTACTGGCATCTGTTCCTCTTATAGTCTCTTTAAAACCCATTTAACGTATTCCTTATGTTCTTCCTTACTCTCTAAGTAGATAATAATGTTATTAAGATATACTATAATAAACTTATTAAGGTGTTCTCCTAACACATTATTAATTTACTTCTAGAATATTACTAGTGCATTTATAAGCCTAAATTGCATAACTAATAGCTTATATAGTCCTTCCTTTAACCTAAAAGCTGCTTTTTATTTATTACCTTTCTTAATCCTAATCTAATAGTACGCCTATCTTAGATCTATCTTTATAAAGATCTTTACATTACCTATCCTATCTTAGATTTCGCCAATTAAGGATAAAAGATACCTATCCTTTCTAGTAATACTGTTTAACTGTCTGTAGTCTATACATATCCTAAGTTTTCCGTTTTTCTTTAGGATAAACAGTACTGGATATCCTACTAATAACTGTAATGGTCTAATATATCCCTTTTATAAGTTCTCCTAAATAAACTCCTTAAGTGCTACTAACTCTGTTTTAGTAAGCTTATAGATTAGAAAGAACTTTAAACTTATTCCCTCTTCTAATTCTATCTTATAGTCCTATGCTATATACTCTAACAGCTTTTTACTTTCTAGTAACTATAACTTTTTTCCATACTTATAGTATCTCTTTAGTATATAACTTAAGCCTTGCTTAGTCTCTTTATATATTGCTCTAACTTAGTACTATACTATCTTAGTCTATTATTGCTCTTTATATCTTTAAGTATCTTTAATATTAACCTAACCTATAGCCTAATTAATCTTTAGATTATATTCCTATAACTAAGGTATTCCTAGTATTACCTTGTCTTTTCCTAATAGTAAAATATTAAAAAACATTCTAACCTGTCTCCCTTTAATAGTTAACTAAATAGGTTCTATTTTAAGATTAATAATGCCTCCTCTATAGGCTATCTAATCTCCTAAAATTGTTATAAGTGGATATAGGTATTCTTTTTGTCTATATAGTAACCCCATCCTTTTTACTACTATTGGTAATATATAGTTTCTTATTACTCTACTGTCTACTAATGCTTTAAACTGCTAATCTTACCACTTAACTTATAAGTTTAGGTGTTGTTTTTAAATTCCTTTAAGGGTTTAAAGCTCTACCACTAGTTCCCTTTAGTTCCATAGGCCTCCCCTTTTCCTAACTATTAGCTGCTAGATCTTATTTATACTTAGTCCACCTTTAGCCAATACTTAGTTCATTTCTTTTCCTCTATATACTATAGACAAGTATTCTTTAGGCAGTCCCACCACTATTGTCTATTTAGGCATTCTTTTATAAGGAATCTTCCTGGTTAAAGTATAAGGTCCCCTTAACTCTATACTTAGTGTCTCTAAACCGCTTTTCTTTTAGTGCCTAATATATCCTTATTAGGTATTTCCAGTTCTTATCTTTTGGTGCTCTATATATATTGCATATATTATCTATATAAGCTATCTACAATAGTGTATAATATGCTGTATGTTTTAGGTTAACTCTTAACTTGTCTTTATCCTTAAGTTTAAACCTATACTAGGTTAACCTAACCACTAGTATCTCTACTGCAGGTACTAAGATTTATTATTTACTTTTCCAGTCCCTAGATTCTTTTTCTAGGTTCCTTAATATTATAATTAATGCTCCTTTAATATAACTTATACGTTTCTCTATAATGGGTTAATCTTAGACTACCTTCTTATTTAGCTATATATAAAAGTCTTCCTATTTATTATTATGTTATTGCCTATACCACTTTCTATATAACTGGTTTAGTGGATATGGTTTATCTATAAGAAAGTACCTTGTTATTACTGCATTGTAATAGCCCTTAGTATGTCTTTCTTTAAATCTAACTAGAATATCTAGATCTTCTTCTTATTCCAGTTCTTCTAACCACTTTACTTTAGGTATTCCTATACTAGGCCTATTAGTAATTCTTTATATAGGTGCTCTATCCCTTATATAACCTACTATAGACCTTCTATCTAGCTTTTATTCTTACTATATAATAATTCTTTACCTAAACTTATCTATAGTTTCCTATTTTCTACGTCTTGTAGCTAAATCTTTAAAGTTATCTTACTTCTTTATCCTAGTATTAACTATTTAATCTTTAGGCTAAACACTGTATTTACCTGGAAAGGCTATAGTCCTTATTTATTTATTAAAATCTTAGCTTTCTACTAATATTCTTACTTATTCTCTAAACTCTTAGTTCTTAAACTTACGTCCTATACTTATTTGTTTATTACTAAACTAAGTCGCTATCCTTTCCTATTAGTTTTTTTCTATTATAGGTTCCTAAGCTGTCCTTATTATATCTTACAAGTCTAGAGCCTTCCTTATCTCTTCTTAAGAATCTTAAACCTATAGCCTTTTACCTTTTATAAGTGGTAAGCTAGCACTAGCAGTTATCTACTTACTTAATTATCTTTAAATATTACTCCTTCCGTCTTATAAAGCAATAGAAATTATATCTAACGGTGTTATAATACCCATTACTAATCCGCATTCTATAGTGGTTTTAGTCTCTACTTTAGTTGCGTTATTAAGGTATAAGTGCTCCTAGTTAGCCTCCTTTTTGTCCTTATTACTAATAATTAATAAGTACTTTAACTCTATTGTTATTATTGCTAATCTTTATCCATATATTACTATAATATCCTAATCTAGCTTATAGAGTTAATTTTGTTCTTTATCTAACTCTCTAGTTCCCTTAAGTCCTCTTAACTCTAGCTCCTATAGCTAATAGCTTACGCCATACTTAGCGTCCTTATAAATTCAGCATACGTTGTTATAATAAAATATAAAGTATTTAATTAAACACTCCTTGGTCCTATGTAACATCCCTATATCTGTGTTATTATACTCTAACAACCTAGTACCCTTTACCATATGGTTACCCTAACTACCTCTATAGTCTTTAGCAAAATAACCTTATTTTCTACAATTTATATAAGCTCCATCTTTAAACCATTTCTCTTATTATAGAGTCCGCCTAAACATCTTCTACTACTAAGATCCCTAGTTTAGCCTCTGCTCCTTAGTCCTATAATTACTTAATCCTTAACCTCTAGGTTTCTATAGTTTCTTTATTTATCTCTTAGATTCTTTAATACTACTTAGGTCCATTAGCTCTGCGCCATTCCATAGTTTTTAACTCTATATTTATTAATGCATACTTTACACCTTATATAACTATAAAACTCTATCTTACCCTTTCTTGGCTTATTCCCTTTAATAGATTCTATTATTAATCTTTATTAACTAATCTATTAAGTCTTATAGACTTTCCACATCTTCTATTAGGATAATTACATCCTAGACTTTAGCCTTAAGTCCCTATTTATACTGTGCCATAAGCGCCTTATTATTCCACTTAACCTACATTATAAGTATCTAAAACTATATTATATACTTAATTGCTAAAGAATATTATACTAAGTTTTAAAGCTTCCGTTCTGCTATAGTTGCTACTTCTAGGTTTTTAAATATCTATATTAGTTTCTCCATAAACCTATTCTAACTAGTAAACATAAACCATATATCTTAATTAGTAGTTGTTATACCGCTAACCTATATTTCAGTAAGGTAAGGTTTAAACTATTTTAGTACTCTTCCTATTAAGAACAATCCTATATACGCCACTTAATCTATAGGTGTTACCAACTTCGCTCCTTCCTATATAACCTTAAAGTGCATTTATATAAGGAATCCCTTAAGTTTTAACCTTTCTCCTAAGAATTGTTTAATTAACAGTAACTTAACCTTTACTGCGCTAATTCCATTAATGCGTTCCTTAAGTATCCTATTATTATCTAATAAGCAATTAACTATTTCCTGTAATTAACCTCTTGTAATTAACTATAAGTCTATATCTGCCATACTGGTATCTCCTAATCCTAAGGTAGTTACTGCCGTTAATAGCATCATAACTGGTGCTTTAGGTAGCATATTGTTTAACTTCTCTCGTGTTTTAATACTATAACCTTAGTAGTGAATATATAATGGAACCTTATAGCAAGAACTATGGTGGGCTTATTAATAGGCTGGGTATATAGGTATAAACAGTAAGTTAACAACGTAATAATAACTGGTGGAGTGGTTACCTAATAGATTAACTCTAATTATATTCTAAGATTTACTATAAAGAGAGAACTATCTGGGTAGGGACTGTGGTCCTTTAAATACATAACCGTACGCCTAAGAAATCCCTTTACTATATAAGGTACATAAGGTATATAAGGTACGTAATAGACCTTACAGAGCTTACAGAGCTCACAGAGCTTATTATATAACTCGGCTACTATTCCTTGTCATATGGTTCCACCGGTTCCATCCTGGACTGTGCCTATATTAACCAACTAGCTTCCGCCGACTCCTCTCTAAGTAGTTATAACATCGTACTTAAAGCGTCCGTAACATTCCGTTTAGCCATCTATTTCTGGGTAATATGCTATAGACAATAGTGCTTTAATGCGGAGTTAGGTAGTTAGTTCTTTTTAGAATACTAAGATAAACTGGCGGCCTCTATCGGAGATAATCATTTTGGGAAGTCTATGGAGTTTCTATATATAATCCAGGAACAGTTGGGCAATAGTAGGTGTTAATATATTAAGGCAGGCAATCAAATATCTTATCTTAGATAGTTGGTCTATAACTACTATAATATTTATACAGCCTTTACTTACAGAGAGATTAATAACAAAGTTAATTAAGATATCCTTCTATCCTTAGTCTGGAATAGGCAGTGGCTTTAGAAAGCTGTTATACATCTTATGCGAAGCTTTAGCTTATTAGCAGGTATAGTAGCTAGAGATGTACCTTTATATCATATTATGCATGTTTGGTCAGTAGTACTCTTATTAGAGTAGTTTTAGGGTTTTTCCTTGGCCTGGGTATCCAGCTACTAGTAGATTATATACATGTTTAAGAAGCTTAAGCTTAAGTTCATCATAATTAGGGATAACTAGGCGGTTCCGGTAGTATAAGCAGTTTCTATAGGCTTCGCATTTACTTAGAGAAATCTTTTTAGAGTGTTTGGCGCTATCTTAAATTAGCTTAAGCGTTTCTTGGATAAACTTATTATTCGGATATTTGTCAGTTACGATTTGTTTAATAGTTTAATTGGTTATTTTAAGAACGTATACCATAAGGTCCTTAGTAGGGGGTTTAAATAGCTTAGGGCGGAGTAGAGTCTAATTGTAATAGAAACGTGCTTCTTTTAGTGCTGGTGCGTCTTGCAAGTGTCGGGTTAGGGTATTAGGCTTCTAACCTTGAACGCCTAGATGGTATATGATTAAGAATTAGAAACAAGATAGGTATTCTAACTAGCGGGCCTATTAGTGGCTTAGCTACTTTGTAGTTATAAAGTACTATAGGTTCTTATGGTCGCTAAGGACCTTAATTAGAAATCCGGTGCCCTCTAGTTTGGGTCGCCATTATTTAAAACATCTAATAATGGCCAATAATTCCTTATTATAGATCTTGTAGTTATATTTAGCTAAATTTAGTTGTTTTAAGAAGTATGCTATGGGGTGCAGTACTCCTTCTTTATTATACTAAGACAGAATGCCTCTAGTAACGTAGTTAGATAAATCAGCTTCTATAATACTCTTTTAGTTTGGGTTAAAGTGTTAGAGTATAAGTGCAGTAGTAAACATGACCTTTAGATAGATAAAGGCCTTCTTATATTCCTTATTAAAGATAAAGGCTTTGTCCTTTTAGGTTAGGGCTATAAGGGGTAAAACTAGGGTGGAGAAGTTATTAATAAACCTTTAGTAGAAGTTGGCAAATTCTATAAAGGCCCTTACGTCCTTAACGTTCTTAGGTTCTTACCAGTTTACAATTACTTTAACTTTCTTAGAGTCCATTTGTACACCGTTTATAGAAATAACAAGTCCAAGGTATAGGACTTCCGTTTTATGGAACTCGCATTTATCTATATCTAATTATAGGCTAGCTCCGCGTAATGCTTGCAGGACTAGTTTAATATATTTTTAGTATTTAGCTAGGTTATTGCTGTATATTAAGATGTCGTCAATATAAGTAGTATAAAAGATGTCTAGGTATGGGTGCAGGGTGTTATTTATAAAGTATTAGAATGGACTTGGGGCATTTGTAAGGCCGAATGGCATTACTAAGTATTTGAATAATCCGTATTAAGTACGAAATGTAGTAAGCTATTTGTCTCCTTCTATAATACAGAGGCGGTTAAATGTGTGGATAATATTAAGCTTTGTATAGAAGCGAGCCTTACTTAATTAGTTTAGTATCTCTTAAATTAATAGGATTAGGTATTAGTTCTTAATAGTAACAGTGTTGAGAGCTTAGTAGTCTATATAGAAGCGTAGACCGCTACTAGGTTTCTTAATAAAGATTACTAGTATAGCTATGGGTAAAGAACTTGCTCTAATAAATCCTTTGTCTAGATATTCGTCTAAGTACTTCTGTAGTACTTAGAGTTCGTTTTAAAATATTCCGTATAAGGGTTTAAATCCAGGATGTTTTCCTTCTTTAACTATAATCTTATAATTATATAGACGGCGTTCTAGTAGCTTATTAGCTTCCTTTTATAAGAATATATATAGATAATTATAGTACTTTACTAGTACCTTTATAGCGGGGTTAGTGTGCTTCTTTAGTGCTAAGGCCTTCTTAATATTAGCTATTGTAATAGTATAGATTATATATTTAGGTTTTCTAGCGAGTCGCGCTAGCGGGGTAGCTCCAATTATTTAGATATCTAGGGTGTTAGGTAAGCTCTTATTGTCTATAGTTTCTTATATAGTTCCTTATTTAAATTTAGGTTTAGTATTAGGTATAGAGTTAGTATTAGATTTAAGTTTGGGTTCTTTAAGTATCCTTTTTATAGTAGAATACTAGTTCTTCTAGTATACTTATATAATGCGTTTAAGCCTTTACTTAGTCCGGGGCGGTACAGTACTTAGGATTAATTCTTAGGGTTTAGCGGATATTTCGGATCCTTAGCGGACGTCAGTGGATATTCTAGATCCTTAGCGGACGTTAGCGGATATCTTATCTTGGTAGAATCTAGTGGAATCCTTAGACGCGGGGTAGACATTAGTGGAAATCTTAGGCTTTGGTTTGGGTTTGGAGTGGTAAGTTATAGAGCATTTTTGCTTATAACGAGAGGCGGTAAATAAAAGCTTAAGGTTATCCTAATTAATAACCACCTTATATAGCTTTATCTAGGGTTATCTAAGGATTACTAGGTGGCCTAAGGTAGTAACGAAAAGCTTAATCCGTTCTTTGTGGTTTAGGTATTAGAGTCTTAGGGCTACCTTATAGATAATACGCCCTAAGATGGTGCGTTTGCTATTAAATCCAAATATATTAATATACTGGTTAAGGGGGGTTAGGGTAAAACCATTATCTTATACAAAGATCTTATTAATAAATCCTATGCTACTAGCTCCTGTATTAATTAGGGCTTAAGCATTAACCTATTAATTGTTCTGCCAAAAATAATAGTTAGCGGTTATACTGCAATCCTAAGAGTTAGAGTTTATAATATCTAAAGTATTTAATGAGATCCTAAGGTAGCGCTGTCCTGGAGAGTAACTTAGCTTTAGGACCTTCCTTTTAGAGGCGATTGGGACGGGGTTCCTAAGGGTAATTATATACCAGAGCTTTGTCCTTATAAGTATTTACTAAATACGGGGCTGGAACCAGATAAAAATTGGGAATGGTAACTAGAAGATCGGTGCGGTAAACAGCTACTAGTATTAGCCGTTTATAAATTATTTTAGGATATAGGCATAGAGATGGAACAGTATTTTAAGATGTAAGCCTTACTTCCGTATTAAAAGCAGAGGCCTAGTTTAATACGTCGTTCTTATTTAGAGGACCCTAGTAGGGCGTACTCTAGGGTCCTAGAGTTAATGTCTATAGCGTTGGGGTGCTTATGCTGAGAAGATAACTTAGCAAGGACTTATGGAGCTGTTATATTATATTAAGGAGCGGGCTTTAGTGTTAGACGTAGTATATTATTATACCGTTTATTAATAACGTTTGCGCAGGCATTAAGGGCTCCTGGTAGGTCTATACCTATTAAAGAGGTTTTTAGTTTGGGGCTTAGGGATTTAACAAGGCTATTAATTAGTGCGGAGTTATTCTAGCCTGTTTCCTTTGCGTAGCGGTTAAATTCAGAGAAGTATACTAGGAAGCTTTTCTTTTCTTAAGTTATATAATTTATCTTCCTTTAAGCGGTAGCTTAATGGTTTAGGTTACTATACGTAGCTTTAAGAAGCACAACTAGGCTTTGTACTAAGTTCGGCTAAAGAGATTTAACAAGGTTAGCTGCGTCTCCCTCTAGTTAACTTAAGGCGTAGTAGAGTTAGTTAGCCTTAGTTAGGTAACAGTTAGCATTACCAGTCAGCTTATTCTTAAGCCGGCTTAAGAATAATTAAAGTTCTTGTTGTTTACTGGTAAATACTAAAGGGTCTAGTAATTTTTTAGATTGTTATAGTGTAGTAGACGGATTTATGGGATAAATATCTGTAGCTGGCTTAAGGTTCGCACCTAACAAGCTAGGTCTAGATTTAGTTATTTGTCTCGTCTATAGGTGGCGTGTTAGCAGCCTCTTAGGCTAGTGTTTGGTCTTAGGTCCCTAACGCAAGTGCCTTAAGGGTGCGGACTTCTTCTTAAAGTGCTTTAATTAATTCCTGGTGCCGTGCTTCTTATTTAGCTTATTGTTTAGCTATAGTGGCCTAGTTCTGTGCGAGGGCGTCTATAAAAAACTTCTATATATTTGCTAATTGTTCTTAGAGTGCGGATATAATATTAGCGGCCGTTATAGGGGCTTTAAGGTTATTCTGCATTTTGGACTGGGCGGGGCAGGGCGGAATATAGGTTTTTAACACAATATAGTGTTATAGAGTAAGTATAAGTGACGATATTATATAGCAAAGTAGATATTATTAAGCTATATATATAAACTGTGTAATAAAGTTAAGATGTTGCGTAAGGAAAGAAGGTAAAAAGGTATAAGAAGGGGTATATACTGTTTACTTATTGCTAGGTCAACAAGCGCACAGGGCAGAGGTTACGGATATTTCGGATATTACGGATATTGCAGATGTCTCGGATATTGCGGATATTGCGAGCGGATATTATAAGCGGATATCATAAATATTGCAAATATTGCGGATATTGCAGTATCGTAATCGGCCTTTAGTTGCTGGGTTAGTAGGAACAGGTAGTTATATATAAGGTATTAGGGGGTGGTCCTGTAACACATAGCCTTTTACTATTTATACTACTCTAACTCTAGATCCTTACTCTATGCTTTTTGAATTCTTTATAACTACACACTTTTAGGTATTTTATAAGTCTGACTTTCTTCACTAGTTGCTATAATTTTAGGATAATTATACCTAATTAATCCATTTTTATCTTTGCATAGTATAGCCCCTAATAGCTTTTCTTTGTTTTATAACTCTGCCTTTCTATTAAGTGTATCTGCTTATACGTTTCTAGTTCCTTTAGTATACTAAATTTTAAAGTAATATTCTGTAAGCATTTTTGCCCATCTAACTTATCTTCTGTTTAGTTCTTTTATTATTAGGAATCCTATTAGATTCTTATAGTCCGTCTTAACTATAAATAGTTTTTCTATGCCTTGCAAAAATGCTTTCTATTCCTTAAGTACTGTGACTATACCTAACAACTTCTTGTTGTAGATATTGTAGTTTAACTCTAATGGTGTTATTTTTTGACTATAGTATGCTACTAGATGCTATGCATCTTTATGCCTTTGTAGTAAATACGCTCCTAGTATAAAGTCTAATATATTTGTTTCTACTACTATGTCTAGCTGCGGTTAATATATCTTAAGGACTAAATCCTAGGTAAATAACTCCTTAAGTTCTTAAAATAGTTTCTTTTGCTTATTGCCCTATGTCTATAGTTCCTCCTTTTTTATAAGTCTTGTAAATGGCTTAATACTTTTTAACTACTGTGTAATAAACCTCCTATAGTAGTTGCAAAACCATAGGAATGATCTTAACTATATAATGTTCTCTAGTTCTTGCTAACTTACTATAGCTTCTCCTTAACCTGCTGTAACGGGCTCGTATAATTGCTTTAGAACCGAAGCTTGTAGATTGCCACCATACAAGAATACTAAGCTAAGGAGAAGAAGAAGAGGAAAGGAGGCTCTAGGGGGTAATATACACAGTACAGGCGAACTCCGGATATTGCGCCAAGCTAGCTGCAAGGGACGGTGCCCCAGCACCGTCACACCTGCTAGGGTGCAATGCTAAGCTATACCGTGCACGAACACCGTACCGAGCTGTACAAAGAACCTTAGATTGCTATAGTTCTTATTACGGAGGCTCAAATAAGAGCTTCCTATTGGCCAAATTCTTATCGATAACGTAGGACCTGAATCAGCCGGTTAAGGGATATAGTAGTATATTAATATCTTTCCAAACCCCTTCTGGGATAAGCCCTTATAACCTCCCTCTACTATAAAGTAATGGCAATTGGGGGCTAACTATAAGAAGGGGGGGCGCAATATAAGGGATATTATTGCGGTTACCTCGGGTTGCCCTTAGGGCAACCCCTAGACACCCCTCGGACATCCGTCGGTCACGTGCCGGAGTCACGTGCCCGTTATATAGTCTCTCCAATCCCGGAGGCCTTACCTCCTTAAGGATTCGTCTCCTCCACAATCTATCCTATTCCTACAATCGTGCCTTATAGCCCCCTGTCTACTAAGTCCCCTCACAGCTAACCTAATCAGCTATATCGAAACCTTAATCGCACTTTACCACTATAACTTATTTTCCCCTAAGATTAGGGAAGCTACTTCTTAGCTATAATAAGAAGTAGCTTACCTAATCTTAGGGAAAAATAAGTTATACTAGGGAAGTTCCATCTTAAAAGCACGAGGAAACTATGAGGCGTGAGGGTGTAAAACGCGCCCATTTTCTCTCAGACCCTCGCACATGACGTAGGCTGCATGGGTGCTGCATAAAGGTAGATTCCTCACAGAGGGTCTGAGGCACCTAAGATAACCTTATGTTGGTAAAACACAATCGCAATTCACACCTGGGCAATTGAGCCTCCATGACTTAATGTGGGAATTCTTCGTACGTAGATCGTGTACTCCAGCAATGTCCATAAACCCGCCACGCGCTTCATGTTTTATCACTAGTTGTCTCAACTGCCAAAGGCTTGAAGCTCGAAACCTCTGAAGGCTTACGAGAAGCATTCCAACGTCGCCTAGCTCCGTCTACCGATTATCGATCCCGAACACGTTTATCAGCCCTGTGACTTCAAACTCAGATCCATTCGTCCTTGGCAATATCAGCCCATCATCATAGGTTGAGGTTTCTTCTCTCGGCGAGGCGGCAGATACCGCAGCTGCCGAGAATGGTAATATCATGTGCTTAATGCCTGTGGAGGTATTCCGTGGAGATGCGTCTCTCCCGCTTTTCGACGACGCTTAATGCAGAGTGAAGGAAATTGTTCTTTGACATTATGGAGGCTCAACCATGCGTCACGGACCATCTTATGTAATCTCGTGGCCCCTTTCTAGGAACCTTGCCGATCAGCCTGCTTGACTTTGTGCTACGTCTTGTATCTAGAAGCAACTACAATTTCATTCCTATTATTACATCTTAGCACTTGAATCCCTCACAGCTCGGCCTGGGCATGGGCAGATAAAGCGGCGCGCGTGCAGCGCGACGCCTGTCACTCGTTGGATCATAGCGAGCTGACACTTCTTAGCAGAAGCCACCTCTAGGGACTTGCCGTTTGTTAAAAGTATATGTAAATATGGTGATTTTACATGTAGGATGACCTGACACAACAAGGCTGTGAGCGCGCATCTTAGTATATGTCTCCCGACCTTTTTGCTCGTCGTCGAACGATAATTTCGAGGTCGCTGTCGATATTGGGGCCCTTGCGGGAGCAAATTTCCAAGCCGAGATAATTAAAGCGAGGTCTTTCGATCGCATTTCTTTTTTCTTAATATTCCGATCAACGTTGTTTGGTATATAATGGGATCAAGGTGCAGCGTGTCTAAGATGGACCCTTCACTGTCACCATGATATTTCTACTCGTTCCCTTGGTCCTCTTCGTTGAACACACCATCGCCAGCCTTACTCCCACTCCAACCGTTGAAAATGACTATACAGTCAACCTTCTAAAGCGTGTCGCCGAAGCTCCACAACCCTCCTGCACATGGGTAGGGCATTGTCTTGGAGATAGCTGTTATTCCAACGACGACTGCGATTTTGAATGGGTGTGTACTGGCGGAAAATGCTCCGTGGACGGATCAGCGTCCATGAGCACGTCTGTGAAGGTCCCAGTGACTTCTACTGGAACCTCTCCGATCTCCAGCTCACCTCAATCTATTCCCTCCCATCCTTCTGATTCTGTTTCTCCAGTGGTGACAACGGCGGTGACGTTCATCACGTCGGTGCTCACAACGGCTCATACAGTTACTATGAGTGCTTCGAATGCAGCGTCGTCTCGGCCGTTGGGTGATTCGTATGAGACCACGACATCGACGTTCGTTTCGGCTGCCCCATCATGTATGCCTCCTTAACCTTTGTGACTCGTCTGCTCCATACGCTGATATTCGCAACAGCTACTCAGCCCACCCCTCCACGCTACGGACTCTCTAAGGGAGCCAAGATCGGTATCGGCGTTGCAGTTCCTATTACCACCCTTCTCATCGCGGTGACTCTTCTGGGAGTTATCCTGCATGCTCGAAAATCTCGCGCGGCGGCACTGGCAAACGCCAGCACGCAATTCGAACAGAGGGAAGGTGTCATGGCGCGGGAGCCGATGACCGGGTACACAAACGTCGTCTATAAGCGAATGGATTATGGCGGCGAAGAATATAGGGCGCCACGGGTTGCAGAGTTGTCTGAGAGTAGACGCGGGGATATTCCGGTCGAACTGCCTGCAGTTGGAATAAAGAGGTTAAGTAAATAATGTATTAATTAATCCATGCGCCGACTTTAACATCTTTAACTTTTTCCGTTACACCTTATTTACTACTATATTAAATAAGAAAGTACTTGACTTTATATATATCTTAGACTAGCTATAGAGGGCAGTTTAAGAACTATTACCATCCCGCTCTAAAGACCACCTCGTTTTACAATCTACCCTTCTTCTAAGTCATTTTTTTAAAGCCAGGGATCTCGCTTAATATCTCGTTGTTAGGTAAAGCCCTGCCTAGAGTAGCTTACTACTAATATCAAGATAAACCCAGGCAATATTGTCGAAGTCTGAAAAGAATGAGGACCTTGTCTATTGAGATGTGGTTCTGAGACCTCTATATATACATAAGGAAGGGTGTAGGAAAGGAAAGACAAGGAGGGTAGGGGGTGGCAATGGAAACAAGGCGTCGGTGACTGAGTTAAGATAGGGTAGGTGACCGAGTCGGTGACCGAGTTAATGAGTAAGTAGCTGAGTTGGGGTAGTAAGGACCTGATTCGGGTTGGTACACCCCCCTAGCTGATCAACTGGGTGGTGATTAGCTAGATATACCTAAATAGGAATATCTATGGTATTAAATAAAATAGAAACTATTTAAAAACAGAACTTAATAAGGAAATTATATAAATCGGTTAAATAGTATACTTAAATCCAACTATAATAGGGTCTTAATATTAATTAAATTTAGTTATTAAATAAAGCTCTTATACTTCTGCCTTGGCAGGGCCTTCGTGAGACCATTAGTCGTTATATTATTAGTAGGAACCTATTTAATTATAATTAAGCCTTTTTAAACTTTTTAGCGAAGCTAATACTAGTGGATATTAATATAACGAAGCCTTGTGTTTAATTAAGGTCCGTTTTTAGTAAGCAGTTAAATTATCTATTGGTTATTATAGCTAATTATATATTCCTTATTTATATAGAGTTATATAGCTTACAAGAAGCGCTACCACTAAATTAATTTAGTAGTTGTGTTTAATAGAGCCTTAAGCTTAGCTTTAGTGTTTAATATTATAATAGTCTTCTACTTAGTAGAGTGCTAGTTAATTGCTTCTCTAAATAGTAAAAATATAAAGCCTTTAGTGCTCTTTTAACTAATAGGATTATTGCTAAATGCAGTATTACTCGCATAGATAATAATCTGACTTTTAATATTCCTATTTAAGTATTTTATCGTGTTACAGGACGGGTACAGTGGCTATAAGACGTATGTATTCAAGGAGTCTACAAGACGTTACGCGATCAATCGTAAGGGTTAAGGGCGTAAGGAGGTAATATACCTACGCGTAGCTGACGTAAGCTGTACGCAAGGTGTACGCAAGAGCACGGGGCTCTCCTATGGAGGCCCCTGCGGTCGGGTTCCGTGACACTACCCCCCCTCCTATTAAGGCGGAGCTCTAGCGATGCTGTAGTTTCTATATATATATATAGGGGGGACGCTTAAGATATAGAGAAGAAGAAGAAATATCGTTATAGGTATAATGGGCTTATATAGATGCTTCTAACTTAAAGCTTGTGGGTTGCTACTATGTAAAGGCACTAAGCTATAGAGGGGAAAGAGACTGTTAGAGACTTAGTGAGATATAGGGGGGTCACTGAGGCGCTAGTAGTAAGCAAGCTAATAGCGATTTTCTACCCTAGGGATAGAAAATCCTAATTAACTGGCTTCTTCTTAGCGTCTAAAATCTAACCAATTAGACAACTTTAACTGGCGGTTAAAGTTCCTAGACATCTTATTAGAGTAGTTATATAACGGTAATATATAACGATTTAGCTATAGCGGCTCCTATAGGAGATTAGGTATTAAATCTCTGCTTAGGCCTAGTTTCTATGGATTCGCATAGTAAAAATCGCTAATTAAATCCTTTATATTTTTAAAGTCTTCCTATAGTTGCTATTCTGGCTAATCTATATCAAATCCTATATAGATAGCTCTATAGTAGAGCCGCCGTCCTTTACCTTTACTAAAGTATTTAGAGTTAATAATTTATTTAATAGTCCACTCCTTATGGTTTTTATCTTTACTCTTATTTTAGATTAATACTAATAGGGGTTTAGGCTATATCTGTTCTAGTAAGGGGTTAGGCTAATAGAGGTATAGTAGCTATGGGTAAAATATAGGCTATATTCTATAGGTAGCTAGGGCAGGCAGGAGCTCTAGCTTATATATAGCTCCCCTATTAATAACTTATTTAATTTAATAGGGGCCGAGATTTTTATAATTAAGTAACTTTATAGGCCTTTATATAGAGATATTGCGTATATCTAGCCATACCCAGTCACTAACACGCATCTCTAGTAGTGGCGTTCTATAATAGTTGGCAAAGTAGGTCTAATTTACTTAAGCCTAGGCCATTTCTCCCTTACAGTAGTTAAGTAGATTTTTTATATAGTCTGTATACTAGTTAGTAAGTAGCATCTTAAAGCGTTTTCTATATAGTAGTTTCTTATTAATAGGTTCTGGTGGCTCTATACTGGATTAGGGGTAATAACCCTTATTTGCAAAGAATAGGGTAAGCCCTATAGTAGTTAAGATATAGTTATTTGCTGTAAATTTACCTAGTAGAAGGTAATCTACCCAGTTATCTTAACTATAGGTAACTACTTATTATAGGTATGCTTTTATACTAGCATTAGCGTTTTCTGGTTACCCAGCAGTTCTATAGTAGAAGGATATAGATATTTTAATAAAGATGCTAAGGCGTTAGCAGATTTGTCTCTATATATTAAAGTTAAACTATATACCTTAGTTGGATATAATTAAGTTAGGTAGCCTATATAATTAGTAGACTTTATAGAGAAAGGCGTTAGTGACGTTACTAATAGCTACGCCTTTAGTTAGGATATAGTAGTACTCTTTTATAAGTACGGCCATGTTATTTATAGGGTGGTAAGTCAATAATAAAGTCCATAGCGATATCTGCCTATTATTATATAGGTACTAATAGAGGGTATAGTAATCCTTAGTACTTTATATAAAAGGCTTTAACACGTTTACAGCTATAGCAGGGACTTATAAAATATTTAACTAAGTCTATTATTTTGGGCCAGAAGTAGTATTAGCTAAGAAGCTTATAGGTTCCTCCTTTACCTAAGTAGCCGCTTAACCAAAGGTTATAGGCTATTTAGATTAGTTGCTATTATAGGTCTTCTAAATTAGGGATAAATAGATAGCCTTTATAATAGAGCCTATTCTCTTTTATTTCTAAGACTACCATATTAATCTAGCCTAAGCTTTAGAGGTTAATAGGTAGCGTATAGATGTAAGCAGTCTTTACAGTAATAAGTTAATATAATAATAGGTTAATAGAGGTGTTATATACTGCGGTAATAAGTTTATTAATTTTGGGCGGTAACTCTAGTTCTATAGTATAAAGCTAGGGTATAGTCAGTTTTGTTATAGATAGTATGCCTAGGGCCAAATTTTATACCTTTAGAATTATTTATTATTAGAACCAGTTATAAAGGTTATCTTCTAATTAAGGAAGGTCTTATAAGCAGTGTGTTAGGCTATTAGGTTTAGTACCTTATATTCCTAGCCTATATACAATTTTAAAGTTAAAACTAGAGAGGAACTTATTTTAGTATACTTGGCGTCAGTTTAGCTGCTTTATAGTTATAAAGTATTTAAGGTTATAATAATCTATAAGGACTTTAGCTAGCTAGTTAGGTTCTACTAAGGATAGTTCTAGTTAGAATTCCTTAAACACTTATATAATTGCAAGAAGTTCCTTATTATAGATCTTATAGTTACACTTTTATAATATAAGCTTAGATAAGTAGAATATAACTAGGTAGAGAAGGCCGTTATTACCCGTCTAGGAAAGGACGCCTGCGTTAACATAGTCTAAGCAGTTAGTTTTAAAATAGAGTTGTTGTTCTAGTATAAAATAAGCTAGGATAGGTGCTTTAATAAAAGCATGTTTAAGGTCTTAAAACGCCTTCTTATATTTAGGCATCTAAATAAAATATATATATGTTTTTCTTCCTTTTATAAAAAGGCCCTTTATTCACATTATTGCTATAAGTAGTACTATAACACCTAAGAAGTTATATATAAATTTTTAATAGAAGTTAGTAAAACTAAGAAAGGCTTATATATCCTTAATGCAGTTAGGTGTTTACTATTTAGTAATTATGTGTACCTTCTTAGGGTCTATACGGACACCCTTAGTATTAATAATTAGTTTAAGGTATTTTACTTCTATAACTAAGAATTTGCACTTCTTTAAATTAATATAAAGTCCTATATCCCTAAGGCGCTATAGGACCTTTTAAATGTGCTTAGTATACTTAAAAGGGTCATTGCTGTAAATAAGTATATTATCTAGGTACTCAGAGTAGAAGTTATCAAGGTAGTCCTATAAGGCGTTATTAATATAGCTTTAGAAGCTGCTTAGGCCGTTATATATGCTAAAGGGTATAATAGTATATTTAAATTAGCTAAAGCGTAATATAAATATAGTTTTCTATTTATCGCCTTCCTATATTTAGAGGCGGTTAAAAGTGGCAATAATATTAAGCTTAGTATAGATTTTAGCTTGGCTAAGCCGCTTAATAGTTTTATATATAAGTAGTATATGGTATTAGTTCTTAATTATAATAGCGTTAAGTCCTCTATAGTTAATATAGAATTAGATACCTCCTTTTAGCTTTTTAGTAAGGAGGATAGGGGCAGCTACTAGGGATATACTAAGATGAATAAATCCTTTATTAAGGTGCTTATTAATATATTTTTTAACAACTAGGAGTTTGTCTTTTAATATTAGGTAGGATCTCTTATAGGGTAGCGTTTTTCCTTATTTAATATTAATAGTATAGTTATTAGGTTAATATAGGGAGAGTATATCTACGCCCTTTTATAAGCATATATTAATAAAGTTATAGTACCTCTTAGGGAGGAGTTTATAGAGTTTCTTATTAGTAAATCCTTTTTTAAGCTTTATAAATTTCTTAAGGTCTAAAGGTAAGAGTCTATAGAGTTCTATAGGGGCATTATCTTCTAAAAGGTTAACTATATCTATCCTATTACTATAGAGAATATAATTCTATTCTTTATTAAGCTTATATAGTTATAATTAGGAAGCTGTAGTAACGGTTTAGCCTTTTCTACATGCTATATAGTAGAAGGCCGCGGTGCTTATATAGTAACAGTTGGTTATAGGTGGGATAATAAGGGGTTTCTTAGGTTGGTATCCTAGGGAGTAAATAGGGGCGGCTAGGCTATGCCCTAGGCAGGTCTCTTTATAGTATTTAGAGTTAAAGGTTACTTTTTTCTTTTTCCAGTTAATGGCGGGGTTATATTATTTAAGCTAGTTTATTTTAAGAATAATAGGGCAGTTAGTAAGTAGTATAATATAGGCCTAGAGCTCTTCCTGGTGCCTATTTATATCTAGGTAGAGTTATACCATATAGGTAATCTTTTATACGGTATAACTACTATTAGCAAGTTATAGGGCGCGGGCTTTAGTAAGGGGTAAGGTATATAGATTATAAATATACATAAATTGAGTATCTATAAATTTATTAATATCTCTACAGTTAATTAATAAAACGGCTTTTATATTATTTTTTAGCAGTAGTTCCTATTATAGGTAAAACTATCTATTTCCGTCTATTTATCTTTACTAGGTTATCTATTAAGTAGGCCGATATATAGATCCCTTTATCTTTAGGGCGTCCTAACCCGCGACTTAGGGCTAGGACTTAGCATTTTCCGCTTCTATATCCAACTCTACCACTATTACTACGTCTTTATCTTATATAGTAGCGGCACATAGCAATATATTTAGTATTTTAGGTATTAGGTTAGGTATTAGGCGGCAGCTACTAAACCTAGCTATTAGGCAGTTTAGGTTATCGTAATAATAGCCTTTTTAATAGCATTTATAGCAGCATCCTAGTTTCTAGAGTAGCTTACGCTCTCTATCTAAGAGTTTTTATAGAAAGGTTAGTATAGAGAGGTCAATATTGGCTCTAGTAGTATTTAAGGTAATAGGCGTTAGTAGTTTAGTATATATAGGTTTAATAGGCCTAAAGGGCTTTTATAGGGAGGTCTTTAGATAAGGGTTAGCAGTAGCAATTTAATTTAGTTATTATTTAATCTTTTATAGGACTGCTACTATGTTATAAATATTATTATAGTTGTAGCTAGTAGCTGCATAACTAAGGTAATAAGTAACTTTTTTAAGAAGATCTTCCTAGTCTTTAGTATTATCTTAGGTAAGGGCTCTAGTATATTCCTAGAATTTAATATAAAACTTATTAAATAATTTAGTAGGGCTTATCTTTAAGGTATATAGTTTAGCTTAGTTAGTGGCCAGTAGGTTATAGTCGCGGTATATTAGGTTAAGATTATTAAGGACTTCTTAGTAGGACTACCACTTCTAAGGGCTATTAGTTTCCCATTAGGCAAAGAGTTAGTTAAATAGTATACCCTTTATTTACTTAATAATATAGCTAATTTTAGTATCTTCTATAGGAAAAAGGCAGGCGCTTTAAGTTAGTTTTTTATAAATTTATATCTTCTAGTAGCTATATTCCTTATAGTCCCCCTAAAAGATTAGGGGATTAGAGTAATATATATTAGACCTATAATGGAACCTTGTAGCAAGAACTACAGTGGGCTCGTTAATGGGCTGGGTATGTAGGTATAAACGATAAGTCAACAACGTAATAACAACTGGTGGAGTGGTTGCCTAACAGATTAACTCTAATTGTATTCTAAGATTCACTATAAAGAGAGAACTATCTGGGTAGGGATTGTGGTCCTTTAAATACATAACCGTACGCCTAAGAAATCCCTTCGCTACGTGAGGTATGTAAGGTACGTAAGGTACGTAACAGACCTCATAGAGCTCACAGAGCTCACAGAGCTCATCACGTGACTCGGCTACCATTCCTCATCACATAGTTCCACCGGCTCCATCCTGGACCGTGCCTGTATCAACCAACTAGCTTCCTCCGACTCTTCTCTAAGTAGTCGTAACATTGTACTTAAAGCGTCCGTGTCACGGGACTTACTCGTTCTCACGTCTCTGCGCGTCTTTGACGTTCTTGACCCGTGCTCACGTTCGTCCCGAGACACCTACGCACGTTCCCCTACAACCCCTATTTATACCCGTACCTGGCACACGAAGACTCTTCTTCTTCATCTAATGTCTTTGTATCAACCACGCATAGTTATGTGTACGTAGCCTTCTCAATTACTACCTCGTTTAGTGCATTGTATCCCGGCTCGTGCCTACTCCGTGACACTACATTGGATCCCATTTCTACGTACCTAGTGGGCCTAGGGCTACTGGTTGCGGAGCATGCCTTTCTATGCCTTGCGAGGGTAGGAACAGGAGCTGCTGGCTGTAGGTAGACTAGGACGTTAGGGCTCTGATCTGGTACGACAAGACTCCGCGCTGATTTGCATACGGACCTGCCAATAAGACCTCGTGCCATTACGCCTACGAGACGACCTGGCTTACACCCTACTGCTACCGATTTCGAACAGGCACATTACTGCCCTCTGGTTTAACCTACGCTCGCATTGTACTGCTGGTCACTAGCATTGTACTACCGTTCTACCGAAGCACCGTTACTGCCCTATAAATCTGACAAGTCTCCGTGCCAATACGCCTACGGACCAACAAGACTTGTGCCGATACGCCTATGAAACGACCCTGATAACCCGTCGTGCCAATAAGCCTACGACCTAAACACGACTAGGTAGAGCCTTGCTCCCTAGGTACCCTGCTAGATAGAGCATAGCTCTCTAGACCGACCCTATTGCTTGCATCGTACTGTTACATAAACTAATAAGCATCGCACCAATATGCCTGCGACCCCGAACCTAATGCTGGCACCGTACTGCCACTGATAAGAGCCTTATATGAACTAATACCGACCTATACTATAACCATGAACACTGTACTGACCGTATTATACTGCCAAATAAGCCATAAATACCACCTAAAAACGCCTATTTTGGACCAAAATTGCCTGTTTTATACTAAAAATCGGGGCTATTTTTTAGGGGGACCTAGAGTAGGATAATAAGGGAAGACTATAGAGCTGCTAGAAGCGAGGAAGGGACTAGATAAGCTTTAGTAAAGTGTCTCTAAGCGGCGAGGACAGGAGTGTAGCTGGCGACAGAAGCTGGGCTATGCTTTAGGCCTAAGAAGTTAGTGGCCTAATAATGAAATATGGAAGGACCGAACTGGCGGAGCCTATGCAGCGCAGGACGTAGAAGGGCGGAGAAGGGCTAACAAATTTTTTTTCCCGTAATGGGTTTTTTTGGTATATACATGATACGCCTTGCAGGAGCTTGGAAGTAAGGGGGGGGTACTGTTACGGGACTCACTCGTTCTCACGTCTCTACATGTCTTTGACGTTCTTGACCTGTGCTTACGTTCGTCCCGAGACACCTACATACATTCCCCTACAACCCCTATTTATACCCGTACCTAGCACACAAAGACTCTTCTTCTTCATCCAATGTCTTTGTATCAACTACGCATAGTTACGTGTACGTAGCCTTCTCAATTACTACCTCGTTTAGTGCATTGTATCCCAGCTCGTGCCTACTCCGTAACAGTCCGTAACAAGACCCTACAGTGGCAGTTTAGGTTTAATTGTTATGGCTTTTATTATTATTGCTTTAGTAGGGGTTCCTATTAGGTAAAGCTACTTAGCGCTAACCCTTTATTAAGTATTAAGTAGATAAGGTTACTAGGGGCGAAGAGACTTAGGTGGCGTTATATATAGTAGAGAGGTATCTAGTATTATTATAAATGTGCTTATTAAGCTAAGATTATAGGTACTTAATTATGCCCTCTTTTTTAGTAACTGTAGCAATAAGTACAATCTTAGCCTTCTTTAGCTTTTAGATATCGCGTTTAGACACATAAAGGTCGTCTTTAGTTTCTTAATGCGTGTTATTGGCGAGCGCTTTACAGGATTATAGGTCTTAAATAATATCGCAATCTTAAGCAGTACGCATCTTAGCTTATATAAGTCTTAGGTAGTAGTTCTATAGAAGGCAGTAGTATTTATTAGGTTCTTATGCTACCATTTTTACAAATATCTCGGCGTCTTGTATTTTAATTTTAATAAGTAGGAGCCCTTCCGCTTGCTTATCCGTAGTTATATAGTTAATAAAAGATAAGACATTATTAGTGTCCACCTCCTTAGGGGTTAAGGCCAGTGCTAATAAATCGAATTCTTCTGTGATTAATTGGCGTTGTAGGTTAAGTATAGGTATTGGACTGTTCTTTAAGTTTAATATAGTAGCTAGTAAGGAATATCGTCTTACTATTGTGAGTTCCTTAGAAGTATAAAGTAAGGTAACTTATAGACACGCTACTTTTAGCAGCGCCTGCAGTATTATAAAGATGTAGAATTAGTTATAGGCTAAGCGTCGGTGGTAAAAAGGCGCAACGTAATGTTATAGGACGGGTGCAGTGGCTATAAGACGTATGTATTTAAGGAGTCTACAAGACATTGCGCGATCAATCGTAAGGGTCAAGGGCGTAAGGAGGTAATATACCTACGCGTAGCTGACGTACGCTGTATATAAGGTATACGCAAGAGCACAGGGCTCTCCTATGGAGGCCCCTACGGTCAGGTTCCGTGACATATTGCGAGGGTTCTTATTTAATATAGATATGTAATCGCTTAATTAACTATAGCTTTATATAAGGGTAATAGATTATAAAGGAACTCTATAAGCTTACTTAAGGTTTAAGTGGCGTTAGGTTATATAATATAGGTAGTATAGAGTAGTAATCTAACCTTTCTTTAATATATATAGACCTACTACTTAGAGGCCTATTTTAGATTAGGCAAGAGATCTTCTATACTTATTTATGTATATACTAGATAAAAGTTCTTTAAATAAAAGGTACTGGCGATCTTATTAATATAGGAATCTTAATAGAGCTAAAGCTTCGGTTAAGGTTAATTGCGTAGAATTCCAATTCCTAAGAACTAGGTTAGTTCTCCTAGGTCCTTAATCTTATACTTCTTTATTAGCTTTTCCTTAAAGAGTTAAAGCTTTAGTAAGTCTTTAATATATAGTTATCGACAAAATATCGGTAACTCGCTTAGGAAGCGAAAGAGCCGCATCGCACCACACTAAATTTGTATAAGGGGCAATTCTTTTAATTTTAACCACCACAATTAAAGTTATTATGGGCCGTCGCCTTCTAGATAAAGTTGTTTATAGAATTAGGATTCGTATTAAAGCTAGTAAGGCGGTACTAGTTATTGCGGAGGCTGTAAAGGTGGCCAAGAAGACAATTTATAAGATGCGATTAAACCTTAATATTTAGGGCGAACTGTACGCTCCTTCTACTATTATTCTTGGGCGACTAAGAGCTCTATTACCTTACTAAGAAATGGTAATATATACGTTATAGTATTAAGCATATTGCTGACTACTTATATAGAGGCTTCTTAACTTTCTTAAAGATTAGCTAACCGCATATATAAATAAGATGCAGGCCTTCCTATTTAACGAGTTTGATACTTAAGTCTTTACCGCAACTGTCACCTGTATTCTTAAGAGAGCCCATTAGTTACGGAAGGTAGTTATAGCCCGTACAGATTAAAGGAGCGCCCCCCTCTATAACGCCTGGATTGGTATATAAAAGAGCTAGGTGGTAGAGCAGCTTATATTTCTTAATAAGTCGGCAGCAAATAAAAGGACCGGTAATAGGAAGTACAGCTAGTTACCAGAAGGGACTATATATGGTATAGTACGCGTACTTAAGAGGTTAGAAAGATGGAGTATTCTACTAGCGTTAGTAGTTAACGGTTATCTTAGCTACCTTATTTTTTAAGGCTCTATTACCTCCGCGATATTTAAAGCCTTTATAGAGGAGTAGGTGCTACCTTATTATACACCATATCTAGGGCTATAATTAGTCCTTATTCTTAATAACGCATTAATCCACAAATCAATACAGCTTTAAGAGCTTTGTGAGTAACACGGCGTCCTACTAAGATTTCTGCCACTGTACTCGCTAGATTATAACCCAATTAAAGCTACATTTAATAATATTAAGGCTTAAATTAGAAGGAACCAGTAGCTGGCTAAGGACTTTAAGAGCTTTAAGGGCTTCTTATATTTTACTATTAGTTAAATATATGGTATATATATAGGGGCGCACTTCTGAGAAGTAGGATATATTATAGAGTAATAGATAGATACTATCTTAATTACTTAAACTTTAAGATTAGAGACCTAATTCTAACTAGCGTACTAATCTTAAAGCTATACCTCTCCCATTAATCTAATATTATGCCTTTACCTAGCTTCTTTAACTTTAGTAAGTTAATATTTTATTCTTCCTGTACTAGTTTATCCTTAATTAACTCTAAAGAAGCCCTCTACCTCTTACTACTAAACTCTAACTTAGTAGCTAGCCAGTTAAAGAACTGGCTAAGCAGCTTAACTAAATCTGTTTCTAACCAAACAGGACTTAAGTTTTAGGGTACTTTAATATTTAAAGACGGCATAGAATATTAATAAAGAAGGTAAGAATTTTGGTTTATAGAATAGGCCTATTTTGCAATTAATATCATTACTAGCTACTTTAGGTATTCTACAAGAGAATCTTCCTTCTCTACTACCTGCTCCTTCTAACTCTTCTAACTCCTCTCCTTATTAGCAGACAAGGTTATTATAATATATTGCAACAGCTGCTTAACGGTAGAGTCGCTAAAGAGAAGCTCCTTATTCTACCCTAGGAAGTCTAGTGCATTTATAGGATAATAGTTAATTGCAATATTGGGTAAGTTAGGGGTCTTCTTATTCTACTAGCATATCTTACCTTTATTACGGCAATAGATATTTATATAAGACCATTAGTCTGCAATTGCTAGTATCCTATTACTAGAAGCGTCCTCACCAGCAAGTACGCTAAGTAAATTGTTAATTTAAATCTACATAGTTGTCCTTCTACCTATAGGCCTATTAACTACTTACTGATTTGGAGTTATAGTAGAAGCCTAAGTCTTAGGCTCCTTCTCCTTAACCAAATATAAGGTGAAGTTTAAGGAGAGAGGCTTTAACGGCTAGCGCTTATGCCACTCCTTAATTATAGTGAGAGCTTAATCTAGATCTGAAGGCGACTGAATATCCTAAGGGTAGCAATCGGCTTGCCGCGCCTTCTTGTAGGAGGCGATAGCTTAGAGTTAAGTAATCTTAAACTTCCGTAGTAGTAGATATAGTATAGTCTCGTTCTGCCATTTATCCAGCTTAAAGTAGTATATACTTTTAGTGTTAAATACAGCTAATCTTATGCTAGAAGGAGACTCCTTTCTACTACCTATAACTGCCCTCCAAACACTTATAAAGCGTGCGGGCGGCGGCGGTGACGGCGAGCCTATATCCTTATCTTCTACCTCTATGGGCTCCTTGATATTCCCATCCTCGCCCTTATCTGCAGATGTGGGCTCTGCAGGCGTCGCTGGCGATAGTGGCGACGGTAACGGTGACGGTAATGGTGATGGTGACGGCGATAGCGACGGCGACGGCGACGGCGACGGTACTAGTATTAACTTCTGCCTCTTCTTTGCCACCTTTACCTTCTTCGCCTTTCTCTTTACCTTCTTCTTAGGCGGCTGTAAGATAGCAGGAGCAGGCGCAGATTGAGCGCGCTTTCGTTCAGAAGGCTTTAGAGCACGGCCTGACGATCTAGTAGCCAGCTGCTGCTGTTGGGGCGCCATAAGTTGTAACACCAAGATTTCTATATAATTAACTTAACTAGGTAACACGCTAGCTTCAATATTTGGGCACTTACGGTAGGCGGTTATCGTATTATAGGTGGTTAAAATTGAAAGAATTACCCCTTATACAAATTTTGGTAGGGTGCGATGCGGCTCTTTCGCTTCCTAAGCGAGTTACCGATATTTTGTCGATGACTTTACGTCGGAGTACGGGCGGAGATGGCCGGTTAATAGCCATGAATTTAGCGTTAGCAGTGTGATGGCAATACTGTCAACTTGCCGAGTATCACCAAGAGTGCGATTGATTAATATTATTGACTGATCGTAAGCGAACGATGCCACGTTGCGGTCATCCTGGATGACAGCTGCTAAGAATGACTCCCCTGAAGGGAGTTGCCGTAACGTTATTTGAGTGAGCTTCTGAGGAGCAGCCTTTCCCCACAAGCCGTTACTACCTTCACGGCGGCCCGGCAACAACCTTATTTTCATGACCGCAGGTCGTTCAAGTGGGATAGGAGAGAGCGATCTGCGTTCAGGGCGAGAGGCAGCAATCTTGACCCTCTTGCGGCTACGCTTTAACGGGCTCTCAAGGCGTGACTTCGGTCGCACGAACAAGAGCTTTGGCTCCTTGATGGTGATGAACTAAATGATATTGGAAGGAATGAATGAATCTGTATATCTAGTTCTATCTACAACGAACATAGGCCCCTATATAGGCCTATGTCTTACAGTGGCAAAGTAATTACTAAGGATACCGACCAAAATAGAAACAAAGGGAATCTGCTTATATAAGCAGGAAACGAATATAGAGGACTCTTCCAGAACCATCATCACACCCCCCAGTACTCCACCAAAACAGAAGCAGATCCTTCCTAAATTAGTGTTAAACTTATTAATACATAAAAGAAACACCTCATAATCCTCCAAGTGTACTATAGGTCCTACTTAACCTCTCCCTAAGCTGTAATTAACCGTCTGTTATAAGCTCTCTGTCGTTCCCATCCCCCATTTAAAAGTCATCAGCATTAGTCAGAATTATCAAATGGCGTGCCCTCCAAGGATTTGCCAATCTGTATACAATTTCCTATTTGGGTTTAATACCTACGTTGCATCAAATAAGGCCCAGCTACTTAACAAATTTCCTAAACTAAACCATTAACAGTAGCTTTATAAGACCGTCGGCCACCATATCACCCGTAGAAACATACTATAAGTAAATTATGCCGCTTTAAACCTTATCACGAATATAGTACTAGTATAGCTTAAAGTGCTTAGTGCACGCGTAGTAGTTGTCGCTTTTAGCAAGGTTAATAGCTAGTTAATTATTGCCATATAAATATATTAGTAGTAGATCCTTTCTAGTATAGCCCAAATCAGTAAGCAATTAACGGAGCTATAAGGCTTCCTTAGCCGCATACGTTATTGCTATATACTTAGCCTCTGTAGTAGAGGTTATAAGAATTAACTACTTGCTTAACTTGTGTAAAACTAGGCCACCCACTAACTTATAGATATAGCTAGAAGTTAACTTCCTATTAACTGCATCTGCGAACGCTACATCGCTATAGCCGTGTAGTTATAGGTCAGGTATATCACCTAGTACACTTCCGCTATACTCCCTATTGCAATTAGGCGTAGTATGGTCCGTAGCTAACGCCTTGGCAAAGGCTTTTAAAGGTAACTGCTGCCCTTAGGGTAAGCCAAACTCTATACCTAAGTTGATCGTCCCTATATAGTAGGCGAGTATCTACATCGCAGCTTCCATATATAGTTTAGTAGGGTTATATAAAAACTAATAGAGCTTCCCTATAGCCCAAGCTATATTAGGTTAAGTCTAATTGTATAGATAAAGTAGAGATCCTATTAGCAATTAGTACCGTTTTATTAGCTCTGTTAAAGCTTAATCCTTAAGCTTATACGGCTTAAAGTCTACCATAAAGGGGTAAATTAGTATAGAGGCTGGTATATAATCTTCTATATAGAACGTATGCAGGATCTTCCTAATATAGGCGTCCTATACCAGTTAAATTAATCACGCCTAACGGTTCCTAATAATTTAAATGCCTAAGTAGTATGCAATTAGGCCTAAGTCTCTTACTTTATACTTATTCCTAAGTGCTTTTTTAAGTAGTTTAATTATCTATACATCTTATTTAATTAAGATAAGATTATCAACATAGATAATAATAATTTGGCCGCTTTACTGGCTAACAAAAACGTATAGGTTAGCTAGAATTAGTATATATTTAAGGGTAATAAGGAAGCCCTTAAGCTCCTTATACTAAAGGCGTAGCGCCTACTTAAGACCATAGAGAGCCTTAAGCAGTAGGCCCATGAGGGTAACACTGTCTTTTAGATACTAACGATATCCTTCTGGTAGCTAAATGTAGATATTCTTACGGTTAAGCTTCCCATTAAGGAAGGCCGTGATTATATCTAAGTACTTACACTCTAGATCGTATGCGGCAACCAGGGCCATTAGTAGCTTAAATATACTCGGTTAAACGACGCCCGTAAACATGTCTCCATAGTCAATTCCTAAGCGCTGCTTATTACCGCGTAATACTAGTCTTGCTTTTTATCTAAATAGGACATTGTTCTTATCAAATTTGCATATAAAGACCTATTTAACAGGTAAAGCCTTGGCTCTAGGTGGAAGTTTAACAATCTTAAATAAGATATTTACCACTTAAGACTCCTATTCCTTATCCACCATAGCCTTCTACTTCCTCTTAAATATTAAACTTATGGCTTCCTTCCAGTTATATGGCTCTGGAGGTAGTCCTTTAGTTGTCCTTATCTACTAAGGCTGTAATAAAGCGCTTGCGAACGTATAGGCGAAGGCCGAGGTAAGGTAGATAGCTTTTATAGCTAGCTCCTTCCTTTTAGTTCTATGGAGTACACTATAGTTAAGCCATGGCTTTAACCGCATATAAGTATTTATTATAGGTTTAGCTTCCTTATCTAAGTACTTATCTAGAGTCTGCTCTAGGTCCTCCTGGTAGATATTCCTTAGGGGAGTCGCTTCCTGACGGAGGTGTCCTCCTAGATTAGGTAGCTCTTGCTAGTTAAGGCCTGCCTGTTCGTCTTCAGTAAGAGGAGGTCAATTGAGCTGCGGTGCGATATCGTGATCGCCAGAGGCACCCCCCAACTAAGAGTCACCCCCTAACTGCGAGGCCCGAGAGACCTTGTCTGCCTCCTATAGTGACCAAAAAGTCTCGCCTCCTTCCTACAGTGACTAAGAGACCTCTAGTGTAGTGTCTACAGTAGGGAGTTCCTTAAGTAGTACCCAGTAGATATTATTGTCACCACCTTCTTTTTTACTAATTGGTATAGTAAGAAAGGTTCCTAATTTATTAAAGGTAACGCTGCTTAATTAAACAACCCTATTCTTATAAGGTAGATAGACGCGGTATATATATAAGCCTTTATAGCTAACCAATCGTCCTTTCTAAGCTCTTATAATAAACTTATTACCTTATTACTGCTAAGGGTCTTTTTTATTAATAAGGATGTAGGCGGGACAGCTATAGATCTTCCAGTTGGCGTATATAATTATAGAATTGGTGTTACCTAGGGTAAGAGCTATTACTTAAGCGGGCGGAGCTTGGTCCTTATTAACTAATATAGGTAATATATTAAGTCCGTATATAGCTACCTTGGCGACTTTAGGCTAGAGCTTTAGTAGCAATTAAGTCTTAGTTAACATCACCCTAACCCTTTCTTTAACTAGGTGGTTGGCCTTCTCTGTAATTCTATTCTAGTGTGCGGTATATAGGGTAGAGGCCTTAGTAAGTATACCCTTATTCTTAAAGAAATCGGTTAAGTCCTTACTAAACCACTTAGCAGCTCCATCTAATTGGAAGCAGCCAATTGTTATCCCTGTTTAAGTTTTAATTATATAGATAAACTACTTTAAGGTAGAGGCCATAGAGCCTCTATTTAATATATAGTAGATCCATCTAAAGCGTATTTAGTTATTAGTAAATAGTACCTAGTACTTCTCACTATGGAAACCTTTATGTTTTAATGGCCCAACTATATCAATATGCACCTTTTTAAATATGCGATTGCTGCGTTATTAAGGGCGTCTTAATATTTGCTTTTTAGCCTTTCTAAAGTAACAGTCCTTGCAGTAAAATGGCTTGTCCTTAGTAACTATAATCCCCTTTATACTTCTGGCGAGGAGACATATCTAGGTAAAAGGAAGGTATTATAGTCTCTTATACTAGGTCTCTATAGTAGCTTTAGCAAGTATTACGGACGCTTTAAGTACAATGTTACGACTACTTGGAGAAGAGTTAGAGGAAGCTAGTTGGTTAATACACACACAGTCCAGAATAGAACCGGTGGAACTATATAACAAGGAATGGTAGCTAAGTCACATAATAAGCTCTGTAAGCTCTATAAGCTCTATAAGGTCTGTTATATACCTTACGTACCTCACATACCTTATATAGTAAAGGGATTTCTTAGGCGTACAGTTGTGTATTTAAAGGACCACAGTCCCTACCTAGATAGTTCTCTCTTTATAGTAAATCTTAGAATACAATTAGAGTTAATCTATTAGGCAACCACTCCACCAGTTATTATTACGTTGTTAACTAGTTGTTTATACCTATATATCCAGCCCATTAACAAGCCCACCGTAGTTCTTACTACAAGGTTCTATTATATATTCACTACCAAGGCTACGGTATTAAAACATAAAAGAAGTTAAACAATATGCCACCTAAGGGAGCACCAGTTACGATGCCATTAACAGCAGCAACTACCTTAGGATTAGGAGACACTAGTATAGCAGATACAGACTCACAGTTAATTATAAGAGGTTAGTTACAGGAAATAGTTAATTACTTATTAGACAACAATAGGATACTTAAGGAACGCATTAATGGAATTAGCATAATAAAAGTTAAGTTACCGTTAATTAAATAATTCTTAGGAGAAAGGTTAAAACTTAAAGGATTCCTTACGCAAATGCACTTTAAGGTTATATAAGAAGGAGCAAAGTTGGTAACACCTATAGATTAGGTAGCATATATAGGACTATTCTTAATAGGAAGAGTATTAGAATGGTTTAAACCTTATCTTATAGAAATACAAGCTAGCGGTATAATAACTACTAACCAGGATATATAATTTATATTTACTAGTTAGAATAGGTTTATAAAAAGACTAATATAGATATTTAAAGACCTAGAAGTATTAACTACAGCAGAACAAAAGCTTTAAAACTTAGTATAATATTCTTTAGTAATTAAATACACAATACAGTTTTAGACACTTATAACGTAGGTTAAGTGGAATAATAAGGCGCTTATAGCATAGTATAAACAGGGACTTAAGGCTAAAGTCTAGAACGTAATTATCTTAATGGAAGATGCGGAAAGTCTATAAGACTTAATAGATTAGTTAATAAAGATTAATAATAGGATCTATTAAAGGGAACAAGCTAAAAAAGGGTAAGATAGAGTTCCACAGTTATATAAGGCGCAGAGTACGCAATAACAGACATAGAGTTAAAAACTATAAAATAGCGCAGAGCTAATAAACCTAAGCGGTACTAAAGAATCCAAGAGATAGATAAAGAAACTATGGAAACCTAGAGGTTAAGGATTAAGTAATTACAGGACTAAGAAGCAGAGGCTAAACCAGGGATCTTAGCAGTAGAAGACATTTAGGCAGACTCCATAATAAGAAAAATGGTTTAAAGATAGAGCTTATATAAATTGCGGAAAATAAGGTTATTTTACCAGAGACTGTAAAGGTGGTTAGAGTAACTATGTGGTAAAAGGCATTAGGTTATTAGAGTATAATAATATAAATATAGGGATGTTACGCGGGACCAAGGAGTGTTTAATTAAACACTTTATATTTTGTTATAACAATATATACTAAATTTATAAGAACGCTAAGTACGGTATAAGCTATTAGCTATAAGAGCTAGAGTTAAAAGGACTTAAGGGAACTAGAGAGTTAGATAAAGAACAAGATTAACTCTATAAGCTAGATTAGGATATTATAGTAATATACAGACAAAGATTAGCAATAATGACAATAGAGTTAGAATACTTATTAATTATTAGCAATAAGGACAAAATAGAGGCTAACTAGGAGCACTTAAACCTTAATAATATAATAGAAGCAGAGACTAAAACTATTATAGAACGCGGATTAGTAATAGGTATTATAACACTATTGGATACAATTTCTATTGCTTTATAAGATAGAAGGAGTAATATCCAAAGACAATTAAATAAGTAGACAACTGCTAGTGCTAGCTTACCACTTATAAAAGGTAAAAGGCTACAGGTTTAAGATTTTTAAGAAGAGATGCAGAAGGCTTTAGACTTATAAAACATAATAAGAACAGCTTAGGAACCCATAATGGAAGAAAACCAATAGGAAAGGGCAGTAACTTAGTTTAGTAATAAATAAATAAGTATAGGACGCAAGTTTAAGAACTAAGAGTTTAGAGAATAAATAAGAACATTAGTAGAAAGCCAAGATTTCAATAAATAAATAAGGACTATAGCAATTCTAGGTAAACATGGTATTTAGCCTAAAGATTAAACGGTTAATACTAGGATAAAGAAGTAAGATAACTTTAAAGATCTAACTGCAAGACGCAGAAAACAAGAAACTATAGATAAGTTTAGATAAAGAATTATTATATAGCAAGAACAAAAGCTAGATAAAAGGTCTATAGCAGGTCATATAAGGGACAGAGCACCTATATAAAGAGTCACTAATAGGCCTAGTATAGGGACACCTAGGGTAAAGTGGTTAGACGAACTGGAATAAGAAGAGGACTTAGATATTCTAGTTAGGTTTAAAGAAAGGTATACTAAAGGATGTTACGATGTAGTAATAATAAGGTACTTTTTTACGGACAAACTATATACACTAAACTAGTTATATGGAAAGTAGTATAGGCAATAACATAATAATAAATGGGAAGACTTTTATATGTGGCTGAATAAAAAAGTAGTCTAAGACTAACCCATTATAGAGAAACGTATAAGTTATATTAAAGGAGCATTAATTATAACATTAAGGAACCTAGAAAAAGGATCTAGGGACTGGAGAAGTAAATAATAAATCTTAGTACCTGTAGTAGAAGTACTAGTAGTTAGGTTAACTAGGTATAGGTTTAAACTTAAGAGTAAAGATAAGCTAAGAGTTAACCTAAAACATGTAGCGTATTATACACTATTGTAGATAGCTTATA